>TARA_B110000211_G_scaffold158574_1_pt1 | contig 10752 bp, 13 predicted proteins | sample TARA_B110000211 | Tara Oceans TARA_B110000211 (sample SAMEA4397516) | marine metagenome | biome: Polar Biome; feature: [DCM] deep chlorophyll maximum layer (ENVO:01000326); material: water (ENVO:00002006), including particulate matter (ENVO:01000060) such as... | depth 30 m
TGCTACCTTGTTCATTAATATAACAAATAAAATTATAATTTAAAGTTATCGCAATATTATAAATTATAAAATGACAGACACTCTTACAGCATGCGTAAAATGGTTTAACCCGAAATCTGGATATGGATTTATTACGGATATTGCGTCAAATGACGATATCTTTGTACATCATTCTGAATTACAAACTTCGGAAAATGTATACAGATCTCTCACGACGGGCGAATATGTCGAATACAGTGTAAAAGTTGATGACCGCGGTAAGTCCACTGCGATGAATGTAACGGGTATTGGCGCTGGTCTTCTCCTGTGCGAGACAACTGCTATCAGTATGGCAGAGCGTAGAGAGCGCAACTCTTCTCGTGGAGGTCAACACGACCGTCGTCCACAGAAAGAGGAACCCTCGAATATGTAAAAATTAAAATAATAATAAAATAAAGATAATTTTATTATTAATTCTAATGAGTGAATTTTATGATAGTTGTGAAGGATTAAATTTATGGCTCAACTTAATTTTAACACTAATAATAAGTCCTTCATTACTTATAGTAAAAATTTTATGGGATAGGTGTCGAAATAGGAAAAGGGAAACCTTGCTTATGAACAATAAACTTCATTTAGAAAAAATATCACTTAAATTACAAAAATTTTATTGGCCAATTTATATACGATTGATAAAAAATTATAATATATGGGTAAGGTTTCATGAACATGTTCATACGGGCGAGGCGGAAAATTCAACAGATTCTGAAAGTGAAGATGAGGTTTTTATCGATCACCTCAAATGTGTTTATATAAAAAATCAAGTTAGATGTAATAAACCAATATATAAAAATTCTGATAAAAGTATGTGCTTAAAACATATAGTATTAACAAATAAAACAAATATTTCTAATAAGTATGAAGACAGTTTATATAAATATTTTAAAATTCAATTATTAGAAAATTACAAAGAAATCAATAAATTAATAATAGACTATATATATATCGCGGAACCCAATACCAAATTAGGGAAATTACTAATATATTATATGAAATTTTCTATAGTTATGATAGGTCTTATTGAAACTAATAATAAGATTGATCCGGGGGCATTTAATTTAAAATATCCACAGCGATTACTACCAATGATAGAAAATAAATTATTTAAATTACAAAAGGGTTACAACTTATTACTCCTAAATTTTCATTATAAGAAGAAAATAATAATCTAATATATATATATAGATGGAAAACAAAATTCACGACGGCGACGGTATTCTTAATAAATATGATTCAGTATTAGTAAATTTAAATATTATAGCATCGATTGATACGAATGACAAATTATATATAGAAGGTGCTAAATTGTGCCGTCATCCTTATTCGTCAACACGATCTATTACTAGGTGGTGGAACAATTATAATAGGGAAGATTGTAAAAAATTTATTACTGAATTATATAAAGAAATATCCAATATTATTATTTTAATCACATCTATTGTAAATAAAAATATCGGCAGCAAACATACACGTAATAAAATAAAAAAGGGTAATAAAAAACGGCGGAAGTTGTTAATATCTACTTGCCAAGAATCTAAAAAGGGTTTATTACATTTGATGATGACATACAATAATGATCCGGAATTTAGTAAATTTATTAATAATACATTACATATAATAGATAAACTGGATTAAGCTATATCAATTATCTCAATATCATTAATGGGATTGCTATTGGCATCACGATTTTTTACTAAATCAAATAAATGATATAGTCCACTTACTACTCTACCAAAAACAACCTGCTTTCCATCCAAAGATGGACAACATTTTGTCGTAATCATAAATTTAGAAGTATTTTTATTAGTTCCTTCGCTAACAAGTGAAAGAAGTCCTGGTACACTATGATTATATTTAAATGACTCGTCTATAAAATATTTACCATAAAGAGATATTATACCAGTGCCATCATTATTTAAAATATCACCACCCTCTAAACTACCATTATCAAGTATGTTATAAAATTTAGTATTTTTATAAGTTTTATTTTTTATACCGGTGAATGCTATGTGTCTAAAATTTTTACATGTAATTGGTAATTTATTGTCAAATAATTCCAACTCTATATTAAATGTAGATTTTTTATATTTTAAAGTTAATATAATATTATTAACATTTTCTATAATAGAAATATTATTTAATTTATTTATTTCATCTAATTTTGTAGTTACATCAATGCTATTAATCGTATCATTTGTAAATTTATAATAAAGTAAATAGACCAGATATAGTATTAGAATAATTAGTACTATAATAGTTATTATAAATAGTTTCATATGTAATAAAAAAATAATATTTTTTTAATATTTTACATTAATCTGAATAAAATAGGGGGGGTTAAAATTGGAATATAATCAACATCAAAACAAATCATATCAATTAAAACAGGTTCTTTTACACCTACTTTATAATTTTTATCTTTACTTATAAAATTATAGAGATTTTTTAATTTTATTTCTTTATTTACTTGCTGCGAATATATAACAAATGTATCACTAACGAGCATATCTATATTTTCTAATTCATAAGTATCTTTTAAGTATTCGACTAATTCTATATTTGTATGAATCATATTTTTTTTACCATTTATAGTAATTCGGTCCCAAGTATTAAAATGCCGGGGGATTGTTTTAATTTTTATACCATAGTCGTTACTAAACATATTATTATGCGTTACTTTCGGATTAAAAGCCTTATATCTAGTATATTGATTTATACCAATATTTATATTTGTTTCAGAGAAAGTAGTATCTCCTGCTAAATATTTAATTATATCCAATACCGCAAAACCCGAAATAATAGATGTAGTAGTAGAAAGAGCTGGGATAATTTTACCTGATAGCAACTGAATATTGACGTTGTCACTTTCTTTAATATTATAACACCTCGCTCGTATATTTACGAGATTAGTCATAGTATCTAAATGATTTATAAGATCTTTATCGTAATTAATAGATTCTGGTATGGATATTTTCTTAAGATTTATACCATTTAATGAATCTATACGCCTAGTCATGGTAGTTTTCTTTGTTATTCTGAACAGAAGTTTTTTTATATTATGATTTTCATTATCTATTAACTCTAATATAGATAAGTAATACTTCTTATTTAAAATTTTTTTATGTGGAATTACTTTAGGTTTAAGTTTATTACCAGTCCAGAAACTATCCTCATCATGAGTTTGTAATAAGTCAGTAATAACATTGTAATAATAATAATTATATATATGATTTCCTAATTTCATAAGTGCTGAAGTAGATTTAGTATTAAAATAATTAATTAAATAATATAGTGTTGTATAGCGTTCTGTTTTATTTGTATCAGCGTCAAGCTTATTTATTTCATCTATTAAATCAGCCCTATTATGTTTGAACTTATTTAAATCTGATAAACCATCGTTAAAAACTTTACTAAATATATTTAACCCCCATTCAACGCAATGATCAATATTATTTGGAAAATTTCTAATTGTACACATTGGTATATTTTTTTCAGGCGGATCAGTAATTTCTGAATAGGTTGCGGTTTTGTTTGGTATAATGACTTGAACATTACCTTTTACGCCTAATGTGCCTGACTCAAACAATGGTTTTTTAAATATTATACATCTATTATCTACATACTGCCGCGCCTCAATATTATCAAGGGCGTTTATAACAATATCCTTGTTTTCCCAAAAATTACTATTAAATATTTTAGCATTATCTTTTCCAACACGTTGGGTATAACTGGTGGTATTCATATCCGGGCAATATTTATTTAACTTACTTTTCACTATATAGGATTTATTCTTACCTATATTATTAGGTTGAAATAAGAATTGACGTGTTAAATTGGAAAGTTCTATCGTATCCATGTCAGTCATAGTAAATTGGGCTTTCTTTAATTGGCAAAACCCTAACATACCTAAATTTTTAGATATTTCACAACCAAGTGCCCCACAACCTATCATAAAAGCGTTAATTTTTTTAATTTTTTGAAATACCTCCCGATCTAAGAGGCCGCATACATCTGTATATTTATTCATACTTTTATAAAAGTTTTTACCATATAATTTTCTAAAATTAAATATAAGGTCCTGGTCTATAGGAGTATATTTATGGCATGTTTTGATTACCTCTTGTGATAAAATACCGCCAATAATAGTGCCTATTACATAAAAACGCAGATGTTTTTTATCAGCGAATTCTGAAGAATAATAAGATGTTTTTTTTGTTAGCAAGTATTTTGTATAATTAGTATATAACTCATCATTTCGATTGAAACTAATATCAGTATCAATGTACTGGTAATTAAGTTTAGATATATGTTTTTTGAAATTAGTGTGCTTTACCTGTATGAGTTTTTTTGTTTCCGTAAATAATACATTACAGTTATTTAAAAATTCTATTAAGTCTTTATTCGCTGTTATTTTAGCAACTAAATTTTTTTTAACCCCATTAGTAACCACCTTATATGAATCTACTACCCCTTCATATGTTGATGTTTGTGTAGACAGAGTAAAATTTTTTGAAATAGGCATTTCGTTTGATTCAAACAGTAATTCTATAAAATCTTCATTGATTATACTTTTAGTAATATGTTGTTTAAAGCATATTTCGCCATTATTATCATAAATATCCCAATTACCAAAATTAGAGAAGACATACCCCAAAAGTTCATTATTACACCCGAAAATAAAGGGCTTTTTATATTTCATACAAAGTTTTTCAATACCAACTATATCATAGTTGCTATCACACATAACTACACATTCAACAGTCTGTTTTTTTAGAAATGTTTTAATACTATTAGTAGTAGTGATAACCTGCGTAACGCAACTTGTTTGTAAACTATCAATAAATTGTTTACATAATATACTTAATTTAGAAGTTTCACCACCTTTATTTAAAAGTCTTCCATAATGTTCTTGTGAATATTTAGTATTATCGAACAAATACATGGATTTTATACCCATTAAAGCCAGTGATTTAGCAGTTTCTACTCCAATAGTATCACATCCCATAATGACAACATTTAAATTAGATATATGCTTCATCGCATGTTTTCCTAAAACTCCTATCTGTCTTGAATATAAAAATTCCATCTTTAATTTAATATGGTTTTGTTTTTATATTTCAAATTTTCACAAATATTACTTAATAAATATTTAACTACTATTAATTACTAAAGGTGGTTATAGGATATATAGTATACAATTAATAATAAAATTGATTTAATAATATTTTTATATTATTTAGCAAATGGAGGCACAATTTATAAAAAATACTGTTTCGCCAAATTTATTTACTATACAGGATGTTATTGGAGATAACGCCTGTTTTTATAGAGCATTAGCAAATTATATTTACTTTGCCCAATCTAATAATACTGACGATATTGAAATTATAAAAACCTTTAAGAATTGGGGGGATATTGATAAATTAGAAAATATTAATGAGGAAAACTTATTTCAAACAGAGTTAGCAGAATATTTACAACAAATTATTTATAATTATGCCAAGGAGCATCCAACTAAAACGTTACCCTTTATGGGCGATATGACAATAAGGGACGCTGTACCTTTTATACACAATATTACATATAAAGAGTATTTGGATTATTATAGTTTATGTGCCTTTAAAGAGTATGATGACGGCGAAGATTTTGTTGTAGATCGCTGGGGTAGTAGTTTGGAATTATTTATAATATCGGAAATTATCAAATGTCCTATAATAGTATTTAATACTCAAACTTGGAGCAAGCGGTACAAAAAAATTATTAATGGTAAAATTATTAACAATAAACCCGAAAAAAATGTCAGATTAAAACCATCTATTATTGTTGGTAATAAATATATAGGCACCAGATTTCCTATATATTTGATATGGAGAGAATATTATGGACATGGTCATTATATGACTCTTTATCCTAAAAATAGAACAACTATATCAGAAGTTATTATGTAAATATAATTAATTTGATTCAAATAAAAAATAATATATTATTTATTAACCAATCATGATCTCCTGTAAAATTAAATTAAATTTTATAATTCCCGATAATAAACATTATATAAATTTTGTAATTGCGAATCCTATTAAAGTATACAGACGACCTGATTCTAAAATTTTAAACAAAAAATATCTAATAGGAACCCGCATCTTATTAAAAAATCATAAAGTTTTTACAATTGTATTAAATAGTTTAGACGACGTAAAATTTAAGTATCTTATACGAAAATATATGAAAGATAATTGGAAAGTTAAAGTTAAGGATATTGAGGTAAAACACATTAATAATAGTGGTAATAATCATAATTATATGGTTCTGGTAAAAAAATGTAATAAAATTTTAAGAAATATAAAACATAGTGTTTCTAGCATAAACCCTATTACTTGGAAAATATTCTACGAAACATATACCCATAAATCAGAAAAGGAACTAATTCCTCAAGAAATCTATAACACCATAAGCACAATCATTGAATTAAACTACTCATGTAAAATAGATATTAATGGTGAAAAAACCAATATACTTAAAATTTATAAAATAATTAGTCAAATCATATAAATTTGATAAGTTTTTTTTAATAATTTAAAGAAAAATAACAATTAATTAGTAATGACACTTGAACCCAGAAAGGTTGTTTATAATACATTTATTAAATTGCTTAAAGATGAAAATAAGAAATTTAAAAAACCTAAAAGAGTTCCTGTTAAACAATTAAAAAATATTGCCAAACTTATCGAGAAGGGAATATACAATAGAACTATAAATATGTCTAATGACGAACATATTCTAAAAAATTGGGATAATACAGTGTTTATTAATTTATATAAGAATAATTCTATCGGAATTTATAGTAATTTAAATAGTGACTCTTATATTGGCAATAAAAGATTATTTACGAGGTTAATTGAAAATGAATTCAGCGCCTATTCATTTGGATTTGATATGGGACATACACAAATGTTCCCCGAAAGATGGAAGGAAATGTTGGACAATAAAAATAAAAGGGATAGATTCTTATATGAAGTTAATAAGGAAATGGCAACAGACGCTTATACTTGTGGTAGATGCTATAAGAAGGAGTGTTCGTATTATCAGATGCAAACGCGGTCAGCAGATGAACCTATGACTACCTTTGTGACGTGTCTGAATTGTGGTAAGAGATGGAGATGTTAAACATTTTTAATAATTAGGTCTTCTAGTCGCCAATCCTCGAATTTTTTATTAGGTAAATACCGCCGTATAATTAAAGGAATTTTTTTTGCCTTTAATTCCATAACAGCTATATCATAACATTCTTCGGGAAATGGAGGACTTATCATTGGTTCGGCGCCGCTCGCCAGCATCTGCGCGCGGATCCCTATAACTTTGGCCCGTTCGAATTTAGTTAGAAAAGGTGAAGTTATTTTGGTAGAAGTATAATAGTCACTATAGGTTTCGTGGACAGACACAATATCATTAGAATTTAATACACTTTCGGTTATTTCTAAATCGTCATCCACATCATCTATGTATTCATCCATACTTTCAGAATTTTCAGTATCTTCTTCTTCTGGTTCGACCGCAATATCATATTCAATATCATCACCCTCCGCATCTAATATTTGTTGTTCTTCGATTAACACTTCTTTTATTTTCACGTCTTTATCCATTTCATCTTCACTGTCACTTAGTATATCTAATTTGTCAACCATTCTATATTATAATAATCTTATATTTTTAAATAATAAAAAAATCAAATTATTACATTTACCAACTTGTTCCGCAATTAACACAAATATATAAGTATTTCATATTTTCGGGGTCATATTTAACATAAATCACTTCTCTTTCTATACTTTTATATTCTTCTACGCACATTTTTTCTTTTTGTAGAAATTTATCTTCAAGTGATAAATTTTCTAAATAATCTTTAAGGGCACTATTTATTGTTTCTAATAGTTCAAGATTTTCACTGGTATCAGGTGCTTCATCTTGCGCGTTTGTATAATAAATAACTACTTCTGACAACCGAACACGCTTATAATGCATTCTTAAATTATTAAAAGTTTTCACATAAGTTTTAATTTCAGGTAACACTTCCTGAAAACTCTCTTGATAAGGAAACTGATATAGCATATCATGAATATCAATCTCGTCTATATTTTCGGGAATATTATTAACAATAAAACTGTTGGTTTTATTTAAATAATTAAACTTTCCATGGGTGACACAGTCAGTATTTTTACAGTCTATAGATAATCTAGGTAAAGTATTATCATATACAATATACTTATTTTTTAGAATATTGTCTATAACAAAACTACTTTTATAATTACGACTATAAACAGATATACTGTCGTCTGTTATTTGTTTTTCATATCCACAGTTTTTACAATATTCAATTAAATCACATATAGTGCTGTCTTCCGGAATACTCTCTTTACAGGACTCCGCTCCAGATAATTTTTTATATAACATAAAATTACAATGTTCGCAAAAATTCATTATTAATATAAGATGAGATATCTTTATTTCAGGAAAAGATTTATATTATCAAATTTATTTATTTAAGACCCAACGTTTTTTACTGTTTGGATATAATTTAACTTTCCAAGAGCGGCCATCTATCCCATCCATTATTACCCCTTCCTCATATGTAGAAGCCGGTTTTACTGGAGCCTTTCGTTTTATTTTAGATACAACTTTCACCGGCATAGTTGCGCCATTTAAATCGTGGTATATTGTATCCAAATCTTTATTCAGAAGATCACAGTCTATATATACGTTAAATGAATATACAGGGCTTTTAACATCTGTTTTATTTAAATGATTTAACTTTTTAATTTCGTTTTTATAAGTGGTATATTTTTGTTTAAAAACGTCAATTATCGCGGTCCTAAATGGTGAATATTTATTTACCCCTCGGGTAATACCTTTTAAAATTTCAATAACCCCGTATTTAATATTAAAATACCTAATTAGAGTTTCGTATAATTTTGTCACGGTATCATTTTTCTTTTCCCAACCAGGTTCATTATTAATAGGATTATTAGTAAGAACAGACCTCATTGAAATTCCGACTGTTGTAGGATTTTGACAAGCGGTCCAAGGAGGGCCTGTCCAAGTTCCCAAAAATGAGAAACAACATTTACCACACCTATACAGGTTTGGATGTTTACGAATGTCACCTCCTTGAGTTATTGATTTTATTTTCATTGGAAGAAATGGGTATTGATCGGGAAATTGACTCTCAAACAAGTAAAACCCCCCTACATATGGCGAGTCATCTGGACCAATTATAAGCATACTATATTTTGTTGAAAACGTCACACTACTTACATTAAATTTGAAATACAATCCCTCTTGTTTATTTAAGTTTTCTTGATTTTTCTCAATATTTTTAATATCATAAAGGATTCTAGATTTAGCCCGCGAATTAGGTTTATTATTGAAAAGCGCTTTCATGTTATTTAATATTAAATATTAATATATTTTTAATATCAAATTTATTTACTATTGATTGTTAAAATATTTGTTACTTTCTTTGCTCTTACATTAAGTTTCTCTATTATCATTTCTAATGAGGAAACAATGGAAATATCCGATTTATAAGTTTGTTTCAGGTTATTTAAACCAATTATAGCGTTTTTTATTTCATTTACAAATGTTAATAATATTGTAGAATTTTCTGATTTGAATGTATTTGACGAACCTGTAATATAATAGCTATTTGTAATATCTTTGTTTGTATTATTTGATCCGGATAACTCGTTATCATATATGGTATCAATTAAGCGAAAAAGATTCGTTACAAAATTATCTAACATATTTACGGTATGTTGTCGCGACTCTTGTGTCCACCATCTTCTTAAAGGTTGGGCATAATTCCATTCATCAATTACAAATCTGTCATCAATAAAGGATAGTTTGTTATCGGTTTTTATTTTAGCTAAAATTTTTAAATTTGTTAATATACCATTAATCTTAGTATCAAGTTCAGAACTACTTAAATGTTTAGCATTGTCATTTGACATTATATAATATTCTTATATATAAATTTCTTTAAGTACTTATAAATAAATTTGATATTAAAAATATTAATTAACTCTTTAATTATAAAATTTAGTATTTTAAGGATAATTGTAAGTAATTAAAATAACTTAAACATAACCCTTACTAATATAATTATAAAATGAGCACCCAATCCGAATCTGTAGTAAATGCATCAACCGACCAATCTGTAGAAGTTTCAACCGAAACCACTGCCCTCACATCTTCCGTAACGGAGATGTTATCTGAATTACTTGCGACTGTTGACCAGCAGCAACGATCAACGCGCGATCTTCATCGTCAACTTAAAAAATTAGAGAAGGAGGTAATTAAAGAGCACAAGCGACTTAGTAAGGTCCAGAAACCAAAGAGAAAGGTCGTCCAGAAGCCAGTTAAGGTTATGAAATCAATGCAGCGATTCCTCAAGAAGATGGGGGAGGCGGAGCATGCTGATGGTGGTTGGACTCGCCAGGTCATGATGCGTGCTGTTGCAGCATACGTCAAGCAGAAAGACCTCCAGATTGCTGATAACCGGAAGAACTGGAAACCCGATTCCACTCTTGAGAAGTTATTCACTCTTGAGAAGGGCAAACTTTACTCCTTCATGAACATCAACGGACTGATCAGTCGCGTTGTCATCAAGAAACCAGTATCAGCATAAGCGTTAATTATAACATAATAAGAAAAAAA
>TARA_B110000211_G_scaffold163301_1_pt1 | contig 10732 bp, 10 predicted proteins | sample TARA_B110000211 | Tara Oceans TARA_B110000211 (sample SAMEA4397516) | marine metagenome | biome: Polar Biome; feature: [DCM] deep chlorophyll maximum layer (ENVO:01000326); material: water (ENVO:00002006), including particulate matter (ENVO:01000060) such as... | depth 30 m
CGTATAGCTATTGCTCGAGCTTTTTATAAAGATTCACCAATCATTATTTTAGATGAAGCCACATCAGCTTTAGATAACGAATCTGAGCTAATTATTCAAGAAGCTTTAAGTAGATTAATAACAAATAGAACCACTATTGTTATAGCACATAGACTTTCTACTATTGAGGATGCAGATAAAATACTTGTGCTTGATGATGGTGTTGTTGCTGAAGAAGGTACTCATGATTCATTGCTTGAGCATGAAGGTTTATATAAATCTCTTTATAAAAATAAATTCCAAGATTCAACTAATCCAACTAAAGCACCTCAATCTGCTGCAAAACTTATCCAAACATATAACCAAGACGATAATTCAACAAGCATGGTGGTTGATGCTTGGTATAACAAAAGTCTATGGCTTTATATGCTTTCACCTTTTTCACTTATTTATTCATTTTTTGTTACAAGAAGAAGAAATAAATTTATAAGTGGTAAAAATAAATCATGGAAACCAGAAACCCCAATAATTATTGTAGGTAACATAACCATTGGCGGGACTGGAAAAACGCCTTTAGTTAAATATATTGCAAGCCAATTAGAGAAGTTAGGATATAAACCTGGAATAGTTAGCCGAGGTTATGGCGGAACATACTCAGGAACTTTAGAGGTTACTTCTGATAGTACATATAAAGAAACTGGAGATGAGGCACAAATTTTGTCTAAATTAGGCATGCCTTTTTTTCTTGATAGAAATAGACCAAGGGCAGTACAAAGCCTTGTTAAAAATCATGATTGTGATGTCATTATTGCTGATGACGGTTTGCAACACTATCAGCTTGGAAGAGATATAGAGATAGTTGTTATTGATGGGAAAAGAAGACTAGGTAATTCATTATGTTTCCCAGCTGGACCTCTTAGAGAATCTCCAAAGCGTCTAAATTCTGTTGATTTTGTTGTAAATAATGGCGGCCCAACTAATGATGACGAGTATCTTATGTCCATTAGTCCAGCAAACTTTATTCACCTAAACACCAATAAATCATATTCAGTAAATTCATGGCCTATGCATAAACAAGTTCATGCCGTAGCTGGTTTAGGAAATCCTGGTAGATTTTTTGATACCTTAACAAGATTAGGTTTTGATGTAATCAGACATGCTTTTCCGGATCATCATAAATTTAATCACAAAGATTTATATTTTCTTGATAATCTTCCTATCATCATGACCGAAAAAGATGCTTCTAAATGCAAACATTTTGGAAACACCAAAATATGGTATCTAACCATAGAAGCTGAGTTACCAGCTGACTTTATTGCAAAAATTGATACTCAGTTAAAAGAATTAAATTAGGCTGTTGTTTTGAATAAATCATTTGTAATTATTATCCCATCAAGACTAGCATCCACTCGTTTGCCTAGAAAACCTCTTGCTGATATTGTCGGAAAGTCATTAATTAATAGAGTCTATGAAAGAGCTATTCAATCTCAAGCTAGAAAAGTCTTTGTTGCAACAGATGAGATGGAGATATTTGATCACGTCAGCACCTTTTCAGAGGATGTAATAATGACAGCATCAGATCATCTTTCAGGAACAGATAGAATTCATGAAGCTGCTAATTTTCTAAATATTGAGCCAGATGAAACTATCATTAACCTTCAAGGCGATGAACCTTTTATTCCAATAGATCTTATAAATAACTTATCTAATGATTTTATCAATAGTAATTGTGATGTAGGCACGGTAATAACTGAATTTAATAATAATGAAGATATAGATAATCCTAACGCTGTAAAAGCCGTTATATCGTCATCAAATCAAGCTTTATATTTTTCCAGATCCAGGGTTCCAAATAATTTTACCAATACGGACCAAATTTTTTATAGACATATTGGTATTTACGCATACAAAAAATCTACCTTAGATAGATTGGTAAATCTTCCAACTTCAAACTTAGAACTTGCAGAAAAACTTGAGCAACTTAGATTTCTTGAAAATGGATTTACTATTAATACTTCTATTTATAACTCCAATATTCCTTTAGGCATAGATACTCCAGATGACTTGAAAGAAGCAATAGATTTTATTAACAATGCTAATTGAACAAGACGCTAATTTAGAAAATTCTCTAGCAATTAAATCAACTGCTAAATATCTCATTACGATTGAATCCGAAAGTTGTTTAAACGAATTAACTGAATTCTTAGATTTAAACCCATTAAAAACTTTAATTCTTAGTGAGGGTACTAATGTTGTATTGCCAGATTATTTTGATGGAGTTGTAATATCTTCTAGTCTGAGTGAAATATCCTCAATATCTCCTTCAGTTATAAAAGTAGAATCAGCTGTAAATTGGAACTTTTTTGTTCAATGGTGTCTTGAAAATGATATGCATGGCTTAGAAAATTTAGCACTTATTCCAGGAAGCGTTGGAGCTGCACCAATTCAAAATATAGGAGCCTATGGAGTTGACCTTAATCAGTTTGTTAAATCAGTTCGTTTTTATGATCTTTCTGATCATGCTATAAAAGAATTTAGTAATACTGAATGCAAATTTGCATATAGAAATTCAATCTTTAAAGAAATGAATGTTTTCATATTAAGTGTCACCTTTGAATTTTTTGATGTAAAAATTCAAAGTAATTATCAATCAATATTAGATTATTTGCATGAAAATAATATTGAAGAATCAACCTTAACTCCTAAAGCATTGGCTCAAATTATTACAACTATTCGTCAAAATAGATTACCTAATCCACTATTAACTCCTAATGTTGGAAGCTTTTTTAAAAATCCAGTTGTTAATACAAAAATAATTAGAACGGAAGAATTTTCTTTAGAAGATATTGTTATATGGAGAATTGATGACAATCACTCAAAACTTGCTGCTGCACGACTTATCGAGTTAATAAAAAGTAGAATTCCTATTAATCAAAATGTTGAGTTATCAAATGAGCATGCTCTGGTTCTAATAAATTCAAATCATGCTACCCAAGAGGATATCTTGTCTTATGCAGAATCAATTCAAAACATTGTCTTAGAGGTTTTTAATGTTGAGCTTCAGATAGAACCTTCTATTATTTATACATAATGTTTATTTGGTCAGCTATCGCTCATCTACTAGCTGTTACAAGCCCAGGACCTGATACCGCATTGGTTATCCGTCAAGTTGCTCGTAAAGGTCGCCTTAGTGGCTTCTATTCTGCTATAGGGATAGGTGTTGGTGTATTTATTCACTCCTTATTAGCCTCTTCAGGAATCTCGCTACTACTGTTATCGGATACAAACTTAAAGTTTGCTATAACTTTACTTGGAGCCTTATATTTAATTTACATTGGCTTAAGTTCATTCATACCTGCAAGTTCTGGTGGTGAAAATCAAGATATTCGTGAATATGATACCTCAGCATTTTTTAGGGGTCTTTTAACTAATCTTTTAAATATTAAAGCATTAATATTTTTCGTATCTTTATTTACTATTATTATTGATTCATTAGCTGGTATTTGGCTCTTAATCTATCCTATATATTTTGGTCTTGTAACCTCTGCTTGGTTTAGCTTTCTTTCATATATGCTTACCACTCCAAAAATAAATATAGTATTTAACAAGCACAGCAATACTATTGATAAAATTTCATCAATCTTTTTACTTGTTATAGGACTTTTAATTCTAATTAATCTTTTTTATGTCAATTGATTCAATAATAAAATCTTTAAAAGATTTTGATGACAGCACATTTCCACCAGTGCATTTATGGAATCCTGAGCTCTGCAATAATGCTTCTTTCTCAATTGATGCCAGGGGGGATTGGTTTTATAACAATTCAATTATTGGTAGAAAAAGATTAAAAAAATTATTCTCAACAGTTCTTAAAAAAGAAGCAGATGAGTATTTTTTAGTAACTCCAACAGAAAAAATTACAATCGATGTTGCAATTGCGCCTTACATTATTACTGATTACGACTACGATCCATCTAGCAAAGAGCTTATTTTTCATACTAATTTCGATTTCTCTTTTCCTCTAAATAATGGTCATCCTTTAATTATTAAAAATATAAATAATGAAGATTATCCTATTGTTGAGGTTAGATCAGGTATCGAGGGTTTAATTTCAAGAAGTGTCTATTACAAACTAATAGATATAGCGATTTCTCAACAAACTTCAGCGGAAAACGAAACATTAACAATTCAAAGCTTTGACTCACATCATTCGCTTGGATCTCTTGCATAAGAAACAAACACTACCATCTAAAATCTGTTTACATTGTAAACAATCATTCCTATGGAGAAAGAAATGGGAAAGAGCTTGGGATGAGGTAAAGTTCTGCAGTCTTAAGTGCAAAAAAAATTTTATTAAACCAAATTCTTAGTTACTACATTTTCTATCCTTTTGAATATGCCATAATAAATTATGATAGAAAATTTCTTACAATATGGTCAGTGGGCAGTCTTAGTCTTAAGTATTTATAGTTTGTATCTGGTTAGCTCTATTAAGCATGAAACAAGATTAAATGGTTATATATTTACTGCAATCAGCAGATTTAGCGGAGCTCTCATATTCCTTGTTGTAGATTTACCTGCATTTGTTATCGCTAATTTAATTCAAACTTATATAGCAATTAAAGGTTATCTTGATAATAAAAAAGCAGGGAAAGAGAATTAAGCCTTAGAATTTATCCATTCGTCGATATACATCTCTAGTGTTGATAAAGGCAGAGCGCCTCTTTTTAAAACTTCATAGTGAAATTCTTTAATATCGAAGCCTTCACCTAATGCATTTTGAGATTTTTCTCTTAATTCTAAAATTTTCATTTGTCCAATTTTGTATGCAAGAGCTTGTCCTGGCCAATTAATATACCTATCCACTTCATTAATAATATCTTGCTTACTCTTAGCAGAGTTTTCTAAAAAGTAATTAATAGAATCATCTCTAGACCAGTCCTTGTAATGCATTCCAGTGTCAACAACTAACCTAATAGCTCGCCACATTTCATAAGTCAATTGACCAAATTCTGAATAAGGATCTTTATATAGACCCAAATCATATCCTAGAGCTTCACTATAAAGACCCCAGCCTTCAACAAAAGCAGTTATTCCTCCATATTTTCTAAATTTAGGTAAGTCTAATTCCATATTGATTGATATCTGCAAATGATGTCCTGGCATAGCCTCGTGAACGGTGAGGACCTCTATTTCATATTTAGGTCTTACCTCTGGCCTATAAAGATTTACATAATAGTAACCAGCCCTTGTGCCATCTGCAGCTGGAGGTTGATAGTAGGCTGTAGTTGTATCAGGGGCGCTCTCCATTGGAATTTGTCTAATGCCATATGGGATTGAAGGCAAATAACTGAATAGATTAACTAATTCTGGATCTATTCTTTTAGCTGTAGCTAAATATTCAGTAAGTAGATCATCAGGATTATCAAAATAAAATTGAGGATCTGATCTTAAGTATTCTAAAAATTCTCTAAAAGAACCATCCCATTTTACCTCTTCAACTACCTCCAACATTTTAGTTTTTATTCGAGCAACTTCATCTAAGCCAATTTGATGAACTTCGTCAGGATGTAATTGAGTGGTAGTAAATTTTTTTGTTAAAGCTTCGTAATACTTGGCTCCATTAGGAATTTTATTAATACCTATAGAGTCTCGACACATAGGCAGATATTCACTGTTAAAAAAATTATAGAGCTTTATATATGCAGGAATAACAGTTTTTTGAATAATCTCTGTTGCTTCATTTTGTATTCGTTGTTTATCTTCAATATTAATAGAAGAGGGCATTTCAATAAAAGCTTTATTAAACGGGCTATCTTTAGCTGTTGAAAAGGCCTGAGCTTTAATCTGATCAAGGACTCTTTGCATAAGAATACGAGGCGGCATTATATTATTAGCCATTCCAGCTTTTGCTACATTAATATGTGAGTCGATATAGTTATCAATTTTAGATAGTCTCGATAACCAATCTTCATAATGCTTAACCGATCTAAGAGGAAGAGTTTCAGCAGACTCATGTTGAAGTTGAATACCACCTCTATGACTAAAAGGCATTAAAAAACTTTTAAACTGATAAAGCTCTGTAGAGTTTATATATTGATCTTTAAACAATTGAAGATTCAGCAGATTATCATTGCTGAATGCATTACTATCTAGCCGATTAAGTTGAGTTAATATCTTAAGATCATGCTCATAATTAGTTTGAATCTTTTCAACTGAATACTCAGGCCATTGATCATTCTTATCAAGGTTTCCCATGCTTGATGCATATAAAGGATTCTCATCAATACCTCTTTGCCATTCTGATTGCATTAGCTCTTCAAACACATTCTCATCTGAATTATCAGAACATGAAAATATTAAAAAGAAGAGAGGAAGTAAATAACTAAGATTCTTCACATTACATATTTGGATAATTAGGTCCGCCAGGGCCTTCAGGTGAAACCCATTTAATATTTTGAGAAGGATCTTTAATATCACAAGTTTTACAATGAACACAATTTTGAGCATTAATAACAAATTTACTTTCACCGTCTTTCTCAACAACCTCATAGACTCCTGCAGGACAATACCTTTGAGCGGGTTCATCGTATAAAGGAAGATTTACTAGAATAGGTATAGAAGGATCCTTAAGTTGAAGATGGCACGGCTGATCTTCTTCATGATTAGTATTAGAGAGATAAACAGAGCTCAGTTTATCAAATGAATAAACACCATCAGGCTTAGGATAGTCTATCTTCTTAGCTTTATCAGCTGTGATTAGACACTCATGATCTGGAGTAGGGTTGTTGAGAGTAAAAGGTAAATTACCTCTAAAAATAAATTGATCAATAGCATTAAATGCAGCACCTATTAGCGCACCGAATTTATGGAACAATGGACCAAAATTTCGTGATTTATATAATTCAGAATGAATCCATGACTCTTCAATTAATTTATCATACCCATACTCATCACTTGGGTTAGTAAGTTTATTATGAATATATTCTCCAGCAATGATTCCAGACTTCATAGCTGTATGCGAGCCTTTAATTTTAGAGAAGACTAAAACTCCAGCATTATCACCAACAATCAAGCCACCAGAAAATTCCATTTTAGGTAAAGATTGAAGACCACCTTTTATTAAAGCTCTTGCTCCGTATGAAATTCTTTCACCACCTTTTAAATGCGAGGATATTGCAGGATGAGTTTTCCATGTTTGAAATTCATCAAAAGGACTTAAGTAAGGATTTTTATAATCCAAAGGAACGACATATCCTAAATAGATTTCTTCATTTTCACCATGGTAAAGGTAGGAACCAGAAGGGGTGTCTGTGCTTGTTGGCCAGCCATTTGTATGCATAACTAAACCGGGCTCATGTTGTTCAGCTGGAATTTTCCATACTTCTTTAAAGCCAATTCCATAATGTTGAGGGTCCTTACCGTCATCTAATTTATATTTTGATATCAGCTCTTTACCTAAGTGGCCTCTACAACCTTCAGCAAAAATAGTGTGCTTAGCTCTTATTTCAATACCAGGCTCAAATCCGCCTTTCTCAGAGCCATCCATTGCTATACCCATATCACCGGTTTGAACTCCAACCACTTGATCATTTTCATAGATAATTTTACTTGCGGGAAAGCCAGCAAATATCTCAACACCTAAATTTTCAGCATGTTCGCCCAACCATCTGCATAGGTTGCCAAGACTTAAGACATAATTTCCATGATTGTTCATAGGAGGCATGATAAAAGCAGGAACAGGAATCGCTATATTTTTTAAAAGAAATTTTAGTTTATCTTTTGTTACAGGAGTATTAAGCGGAGCTCCTAATTCTTTCCAGTTTGGAATTAATTCATTGAGAGCGGTGGGCTGAAAAACATTACCAGATAGAATATGAGCTCCAACTTCTGAGCCTTTTTCTAAAAGACAGATACTATAATCAGTGTTATGTTCTTGATTAAGTTGTGCAAATTTAATAGCTGTTGCTAAACCTGAAGGACCACCTCCAACAACAACAACGTCATACTCCATTACTTCTCTTTCCATATCTAATTTCCCTTATATATGAACTGAATTTATATCTATCAATATCTCCCATTTATATCTTTAGATAATTTACAAAAAACATTACAATTATACAGTTTTTAAAATCATCAATATATATACTGAGGAAAATATGAAAATCTTAGTTCCAATCAAACGCGTAGTCGATTATAACGTAAAAGTTAGACCCTTATCTGATCAATCTAATGTAGATTTAAATAATGTAAAGATGTCTGTTAATCCTTTTTGTGAAATTGCTTTAGAAGAAGCAGTACGACTAAAAGAGTCAGGTGCAGCTACTGAAGTTATAGCGGTATCGGTAGGACTTCAAGCATCACAAGAACAACTAAGAACTGCCTTAGCTCTTGGTGCTGATAGAGCAATTTTAGTTGAGTCTGAAAATTTAGTTGAGCCTTTAGTTGCAGCTAAAGCTCTTGCTAAAGTTTGTGCAGATGAAGCTCCAAACTTAATTATTCTAGGAAAACAAGCTATTGATGGCGACAATAATCAAACAGGTCAAATGCTTGCAGCTCTTATGGGCTATTCTCAAGCTACCAATGCTTCTGAAATAAAACTTTCAGCTGACTCAGCAGATGTTACTAGAGAAATCGACGGTGGTCTTCAAACTATCAAGGTTAGCCTTCCAGCTATTGTCACAACTGACCTGAGGCTTAATGAGCCAAGATATGCATCTTTACCTAATATCATGAAAGCAAAAAAGAAAGAACTTAATACTATTAATTTAAGTGATATGGGTTTTGATACAGCTACAAGAACAGAGTTAATTTCAGTAGAACTTCCTCCACAAAGAGCGGCTGGAGTAATAGTTGAATCAGTTGATGAACTTATAGATAAACTTAAAAATGAAGCGAAGGTGATTTCATGAAAATATTAGTTATAGCAGAACACGACAATACTAACTTAAAAGGATCTACAAATTCTACGATAGCCGCAGCTAAAGAAATTGGTTCGGATATAAGCGTGCTTGTAGCTGGACAGTCTTGTGGTGATGTTGCCTCAGAGGTTTCTAAGCTTGATGGCGTAACTCAAGTGATGATGGCCGATGATGCAGTTTATGCAAATTTTCTAGCGGAAGATTTAGCTAAATTAGTCGAGTCAGTATCAGCAGATTTTGAATACATACTAGCTCCTGCAACTACTTTTGGAAAAAATTTCTTACCAAGAGTCTCAGCATTACTAGATTCACAACAGATATCTGAAATAACTGAAGTTGTTAGTGGTGATACATTTAAAAGACCTATTTATGCAGGTAGTTGTATAGCTACCGTTAAAACTCTTGAAGCTAAAAAAATTATATCAGTAAGATCTACAGCCTTTGATGGTGTTACAGCTGGATCCACTGAAGCTCCTATTGTGAGTATTGCTGCTGTTGATTCTACTAACGTAGCATCTTTTGTTAATGAAGAGCTTGCAGTAAGTGATAGACCTGAATTGACCGCTGCTGATATTGTCATATCAGGTGGAAGAGGCATGCAGTCAGGCGATAACTTCCATTTGCTAGATAGTATTGCAGATAAATTAGGTGCTGCTGTTGGAGCTTCTAGAGCTGCAGTAGATGCTGGCTTTGTTCCTAATGACTATCAAGTTGGCCAAACAGGTAAAATTGTTGCTCCTGATTTATATGTAGCTGTTGGAATTTCTGGAGCTATTCAGCATTTAGCTGGCATGAAGGACTCTAAAGTTATAGTAGCAATCAACAAGGATGAAGATGCACCAATATTCCAAGTAGCTGACTATGGTCTTGTTGCAGATTTATTTGATGCTCTTCCAGAACTAGATTCTAAATTATAGATTTTAGGTTCAGATAAGTTATTTTCTACTAAGTTAGTAGAATTTTCTTGTGCTCCAGTATCTTTTGCATTTACACTGCGATTTCTAATAGGTGCATCCTCTCCCTTATCGCGACGGCTTTAATAGATGTTGTGCTTGTTAGTTCGTCTAAAATTCCTTCTATTCCAATCTATGTCAATATAATTTGTGGAAAATAAAGAATTCAATGTCTCCCCTATAGTGATGGCAATCCTAGTGATGACAATAATAGTAGCTAAGCATTTTCAGTGAATGAAAAAACTCTTAATAATATTAATACTTATAGTTTTTGCTATAACTGCTTATAGCGATTTAGCTCTCCCAGTCGTAATTTAGTAGGCTTTCTTTTACTCCAGGCTTTTCTACAGGCCAGTAAGATTTAAAATCTTAATTATTTTGGTTTATACTTTTATTAATTAATTGAGAAAGACTATGAAACGATTAACAATTCTAATGGCAATGCTAATAGCAACGAGTGGTTGGGCATATGATGAACTAGATTTAATTAAATTTAAGTCAATTAATAAATGTGAAGGTTGTGATCTTAGTGGAGCTGATTTAAGTAAACTTGATCTTTATAATGCAGATCTACAAAACGCCAATCTTACAAACGCAAATTTAAGTAAAACAAATCTTACTAACGTTGACTTATCAAAAGCTAAAAGTATTAAAAATATCACGCTTCGTGATGCAATCTACTGTAATACAACCATGCCTTGGGGCGTCTTAAATGATGGTTGTAAGGATGACGAATAAAATTTGAACCTTCTAAATATGGTGAATTACAACAGCCTATGACTTCAAACAAACAGCAGTCCTGCAACCTGCTTGGGCGTTAAGGAGTAAAAACCTATGAAAAACATTAAACCTTTTCATTTTTTTTTAATCTGGGTGTTT
>TARA_B110000211_G_scaffold234938_1_pt1 | contig 10705 bp, 10 predicted proteins | sample TARA_B110000211 | Tara Oceans TARA_B110000211 (sample SAMEA4397516) | marine metagenome | biome: Polar Biome; feature: [DCM] deep chlorophyll maximum layer (ENVO:01000326); material: water (ENVO:00002006), including particulate matter (ENVO:01000060) such as... | depth 30 m
GGGTCAGTGTAAGTTAAACCTAAAAGCACACTGACCCTTTTCGTTGTCAACAGCCACGTGAAGGAATACATCATGTTTAGCGCCATCCCTACCCTAGATTTACTGCTAAAAGGCTTACTGTTAACCACCATGGGGATGTTCTGGGTGGTGCTGCTGGTACGCGTGAATGGGTTGCGTTCCTTTTCTAAAATGACCAATTTTGATTTTGTGATGACAGTAGCAGTAGGTTCATTGCTAGCAAGTGCGTCTCAAACTAATAGTTGGAGCGCGTTTTTTCAGGCAATGATTGCTATGGCAGCATTGTTCTTAGTGCAGTTCGTCACTGCCCGATTGCGCAGACGTTCCGATAAAATTGAAGCACTTATGCAGAATACCCCTGTTATATTGATGCGCGACGGTGAAATTATCGATTCTGCGCTAGCCGAAACGCGGGTCGCCCGTAGCGATCTCATGGCAAAGCTTCGAGAGGCGAACGTGCTTAACATGCAGCAAGTGAGAGCGGTAGTACTGGAAACCACTGGGGACATTTCTGTGCTTCACGGCAACCATTGTGCAGATGACATGCTAGAAGGCACTAAAACTATTGGTCATCGATGATTCTTAGTGTAAATCTGAACTGCTGTTTTTATAGGATTGGCACACTACAATTCATTGTGCTTCCCTGCTTTCTATATTCATTTGGCATTTGCCCTGAAATAGCTTTAAACACCCGATTGAATGTTGCTAAGGACGAGAACCCACTCTCCAATGCTATTACCAAAATGCTCCATTGCTGGCATTCGTTGCTTCGTAATAATTGCTTAGCGTGTTTTACCCTGAACTGATTTACGAAAAGGTTGAAGTTGGCAGTAGCAAAATAGCCTCTGATGACCTTGCTTACTTTGTATTCCGACGTGTTCAACGCTTGCGCTAAATGAGCAATTTTTAAGTTTGGCTGCAGGAATATTTGTTCTTGATGAATTAACCTATTTATTCCTTTCACTATAGACATATCAATGGCTTCATCTTGTTGTATTGCACCGCCCTCACTGCAAGTGCTAGTGAGACAAGAAGAATCAGACATGCCGCCATTTAATGATTGACTAGCTGTGTCAGCGTTAACTTGATTTCGTGGTTCATTCTGTTGTTGTTTTTTTATTTGGCCGCTAAGTCGAACACTCATTTTTTGCGCGTGAACCACGTACTGAATAGCGCCAAGAATTAGCATTGCCGAAGAACATATTAACCAGGGTGCGTAATATTCAATTTCTGAGGGCGTGAATAGAAACTTAGGTAATATTGAAGAATTAAATAAGCCTAGGAAAAAGGCAGTGGCAAAAACAATCGACTGGCGCTTTTGTGTGGTATTTTTGTTCTCGAACCCGCGTAGAGCTTCCCAAAAAGACAACGCTAAAATGCTTGATGAAAGCAAAGTCGTAATTTCATTCATTCCCTGTTTAAGTTTAAGCATCTGTGCTTGGTTTAGCAGGTGTGGAATATCGCTCGATACTACTAAGTGCCACGTTTGATTAAATATCACTAATCCTGCAATCACAAATGCGACTGCAAAGTGCCTACGACTTAAGGGGTTGTGTTCTCGAAATAACGTTCTTGCAATTAACCAAACCACATTGCATGTCGCACAGGTTGCTAGCCCAATAACATATTGATATACACCAAGGGTGTCAGCACTCAATTTCTGCGTGGCCATCATACAAAGCGATGCACTAAATATGGCAACTAAATAGTCTACCGATTGCTTATCTTTTTTAAGTGCATGAGTAAGCATTGTGCTCAAACTACAGCACACTAAAAGGTAATAAGGTAACTCGTTATGCCATGCCACAGGGGTTCTACGCCTTAATATATAGCTCTGCCCTCAGTGTAAGAAGAATCACCGCCAAGCACAAAAGAACTTTGTTAAGGAGTATGTCAAAAGCCCCAACTTAAGGTATTCATTTTTCGAATTTGAGAAGAATGAGCCCTTATTTTCTATACGATAGAGGGACATTAGAGGGCAAAGCATTTATTCAAGAGGCAAAGATATGTTGGCGAAAAGTACCTTAGCACCGGTTTCTCTTAAACCTGACCCCCCAACTCCCGATCCACTAACACCCACTACTGCGACACCCACTAGCTTATCAGCCGCATCGAAACTTTATGAGGCGAGTCAGAAAATAGCATTTTCTTGTTTGCTCATCGCACAAGCTTTTTTTGTTAGTTATCTGATTGCAGGCTATGGCTTTACAGTTGTGACTGTTGGAGTATCTCAATGGAATCGCTTTAATAGCACGGCCTATGTTGCGGGCGACTCACTTGGCAATGGGATGTACGCCGCGCATGTTTTATTGGCGATAGTAATGATTATTGGCGGAAGCTTGCAGCTAGTACCAGCCATTAGGCGTAACTATAAAACGTTTCACAAATACAATGGCCGGCTTTTTGTCACCCTTGCGTGCAGTATCTCGCTAGCGGGCATGTATCTCCTGTTATCTCGGGGTACCGTTGGGAATCCTTTACTACATGGGTTAACGGCTTTTTCAGGCGTGATGGTGATTGTAAGTAGTTTCTTTGCGATTCGTGCCATAAGAAACGCTAACGTGACGCTGCATCAAAGGTGGGCGCTACATTTGTTTTTAGCCGCCAATGGCGTGCTCTTTTTTAGGTTATTCATATTCGCTTGGATGACACTTTTTGGCACCCTTGGCATTAATACTGCCGACTTTACTGGTCCTGCCGTAATAAGTGTAAGTGTACTGTCTTACGTAGCCCCTCATATTATTGTGCAGTTAATTTGGGTAGTTAAAGTAACTGCTACCGACCGTGCTACTGGCAGTGCTGCTGGCAATACTAATCGAGTATCCCTACTCAAAAACCTAATAAGCGTAACGCTGCTTGTTGTCTCTGCTGTGTTTATTATTGGTCTTTTTGGCTTAACATTAGGGAGTTGGTATCCCGCCGTTGTCGCCTAGCTTTACCTTAGTAAATGACCCTAGGAATTGGGCCTAGGAAATAGAGCCAGAAAATAGAGGCTGTGTGAATCTAGACTAAAAGCACTCTGTCCCCCATTCCTCTATTACTTTTGCCAAGCCTATACAAACGAAAAAGCCCTCAATCATAGAGGGCTTTTAAAGAGTAGATCGTGTTCGGTCTAGTGTTCACAGTAAATAAGTTGTTTAATTACACCGTTATTTTACAGGGCTTTTAGAATACCCGCATTGGATATAAGATGTTTAAAGTAGCAGTAGTCTATTAGCCCATTTGCAAATTTTCGACTTTAGTAACCAGAATGAGAATTCAGCTATATACAAATAGTCACGATTATCGACAGCGGTGTCATGGCTATCATTCAAAACCACATCTAGTGTCTTCTTGTGCAATGAAGGAGCCCAAGCCTTTGGCACTGTAATAACCAAGAGCAACAAACGCAAAATATTGGTCGTTGAAAAAACTTTGGTCAAAAGTAGAATACTGAGGAAAATCAAGTTTTGTGTCATTTGAGTTAAATAAATTTGATAGTTTTACACGCCACAACGTTTCTAAAAGGAGAGGGTATGTTTCTAAATGGTTGGCAAAAAGTGCATCATAATCAATTATTTCGTTAGCGAGTATATTAGACTGCCATTTGCCGTTTTCATCTTTGTTATTATTCAGCAAAGTTCTATTTTTATCTCTTATAACTTGACCATTACCCACCATTGATTGGTCGTAAAGACAATCCACGTAGTCAGATTTAATCGCCTTTAAGTAAACAATTTCAATTTTATCTCCATTTGGCGTTAGCGCTTTTCCTCTCATAAATGGATATGGCGTTTTTAAGTTCCGGTTCTTTCTATTCTTATATTGTTCAATCCCTTCAATATATAGAGAATAGCCCCAGTATCCAAGTCGGTCTTGAAGATTATAATATGCACCGAATTTATAGTCAGGATCGTGCTCGGCATCAATAATTATGACCTTCTCAACCCCCCGTCTAATAAGCGAATACGCACCAAGATTATCTGAATGCCCACCATCAGAAAGAGTAATGTCTTCATTTGAAAAAGACGTTGGGTCCGTAATAGTCTGCTTAAGTAATTGTTTTGTAGCCGCGCCAGATATAGCGACTAGTTGACTCAATAAAGGGCCATTAGTATCAGTATAGTCATTGAAGCCACGTGCATCTGAGCCTGCTTGGGTAGGTGAAAACTCATAGATATCTTGTGAAAAATTATCAGGCCTAGGATCTAAGAATGTCGTGTTAACTATTAGTTCGGGGGTGTTGAAATTATCATTAACATCATTCAAATTGCCAATATATATGCCAGATTCCGATTCACTATAGCCAAATTTTCGTCTAATCTGATTATTGTACACATCTACTAACGTGTAAAAAGGGAAAATAGAGAGCCAAGCATCTCCAAAATTAACAAAATTAGCCGTGGAGTAATGCGCATAAGCTATTTCAGTAAAATTGTTACTTCCAAATGTAGCCTCGCCAAACTGGCTTGATTGATAACACGTATTAGATGGCTTACATACCTCATTAATAAAGACTTCGTATCCAGTATATCCTCCACCCGACACAGTGGAAATGATATCAACGTCAGTTAGCACGTTTTCATCATAAAGTGTCTTTAATGCACCAAATGCAAATGCAGATGATCTAAGACCCCCACCCGAAAGAGCAATACCCAAAGTCCCTTTTTGTAGCTGAGTATCATGTTCAACATTTGACCTTGCACCTGCTTTAAAGTCATCTATTGGATTTGCGCATCCAAAGAATATCAATATACAAGGGAGAAGAGATAGATATTTTGACATTATAAATCCTTTTTATTTTCATTAGCTTAAGATTTAAAGCTAATGTTAGTTCACTTAATGAATACACGCTTTTTTACTTATGCCTTTTGCAACAATGCAGTTGCTAGTATTTGTAAATGAATGTGGTTAAGATATTTTTATGTCTATCAACAGTTTAAGTCATATTATTTTTTATATATTTCAATGGAGTCTTTGTTACTCGCAGAACAATCTAAAGCATTTTGTAAATTAACATTCTTCAATGGGTGGATTAGGTAAATCTCTACGTCGGGGTTTGCTTTCGCTTTTTCATGAAAAACGGACATAGTTAATGCTAGGTCGTCCACAAAATCTGATGCCGGCACTAGCTTTTCAGATAGAGTCTTAAAAAAGTTATCCCAATGGATCGGAACTACTATTCTGGCTCCAGACAACCCGACAGTTTCATCCCAATAATTGTTAATATATTTGATACCTTGGTTTCCAACTAAGCCTGCCCCTATAAATATTATATCCACTTGTAATCCATCGAATTTTCTTGGAAAAAAACTAGCACTTGGCACTACCAACACATTACCCAACTTGTGTTCAATATAGAAACTGAAATTTTCACCAGCCTCGGCGAACTCTTCACCTCCAGTGGCCCATAGATGTATTTTCTCTAAAATTTCAACCCGTTTAGTTTTTTTAACATGCGGAGTTTCAATAAATGTGACCTTAAACTCTCCAATATTAATAGTTTCCCCATCAGATACTGTATGGTATTCGTGATCTGTAATAATGTTTCGACCTGAATCAGTCCCGTATATTTTAGTTGGTATGTCCTGTCCGATTGACATTTTTTTTGCGACATATTCGGTGTCCAATATGTGATCGAAATGTGTATGAGCCACTAATAATGCATTTAAGCTTGTGATTCCCGCTTTATCTAACACTGTGTCAACAGCGTTTGTATCTGTTTCCAATCCATGAATTATAGCTGAATATCCTACCCGACTAAAAAAACCATCGACTAGCAAACTTGTTTCACCATCATCTAAATAAACATTGGAGACTCCTAGAAACTTCATATTCAAGCTATTTGATGTGGTAGGCGAAGTAGGTAAAAACTTCTCATTCTCAGGAACCCAACTGCTAGAGCAACCTGTTAGAAAGCTCAGAGTTAAAAGTATTAGCGGTTTATTCATAAAAATCCTTATTTACAATAAACTAGAATGTCAGGTATTAAAATCTGCTTAACATTTTCTAAAGTGAAGAAACAAAACTCTTAAAATTACTATTCTTATCTTCAAAGAGTTTCATAACATCAACAGAAATAAATACATTGTTTTCACCACCTATATGAGTGATTCCAATAGAGTAATCATTACTAATATGAAACATCAAACCTGTTGTAAAATCTTTACCAATAGCTCTATCCGCATAAGTTGAAACAATCGAAGCCCCAAATGGAATATCGAGATCCCAATAATTAATCCCGGCCCACTCAATTGCCAGAGCTTCTTTAATTTGAGAGCCGTCTATTTCATCGGGTGACTGTTGTAATACTATAGATGGATGTAGAACTATCCATTGAAATTTAGGCGGATTTATAGGCACCCTCTTCTTTAATTCATCCTGATAGCTCCAAGTGTTAATCAGTAACTCTAAAGAAGTTTGCGAACGCCTTTTTTCAAAATAGTTTTGCCACGCTAGTGACTTCAAATTCAACTCAGCTACAGCTTTAGCCGAGGTGTTTTTTTTAATGCTGTACCATGGTATTTCCAAAGCTTGTTTATATTCGTCAACTACTGTTCGGCAAATTGAGCCAAATTCATTTTTGCACTGTTCTAACTTAAATTTAACAATATTATTGTCATCTTGGTACGCATATGTTGTGCCGTCAGCACGATTATCTACAGATAAAGTAGTGGAATTTAAGTGGAAATACTTTCTATTAAAGACTTCAATTTGTAATTCGATACCATCACTACCGTTGCGTTTTGCAATTTCGTTCAGCTTTGTCGCTTCCTGTGTAATAGAACTGAACCAATCTTCAAGCAAAGTTTGCTTTAAGGTGCTAGTGCTTGCGTCATTCAGATTAAGTGTGTCCTTGCATAAAGTTTCACTAAGTAAAATCCCATGTTTGATTGTCTCATTAAAATAGGAAGCATCAATATCATTCTTAAATTGACCATCATAAACGCAACTTTCACTAGAAAATATATTTGATGAGAATAATACGACTGATAAAACAACATATTTAGACCAATTCATCACTACCTTCCTTGATTAAAAAATCTTTAAATTCTTTTAACGCTTTAATGAAGCTAACTATGTCCTCATAAGAGTTTATGTCTGTGTTGAATTTTTTGACTTTATTATATTCTGATTCAATATTTTTAAATTTAGCATCACCCAATTTCTTTTCTTCGGGTGAGGGTAGAAAACTGAAAAATGTGTTTAGAAATTCGTGGCTCACATCAGGATCTTCTATATATCCTTTAATACTATGAGTATTAATTCTACTTACTTTTTTAGTGTTAATAGCTTGATAAAAAAACTCATAAATATTTGGACTAAGCCAACCATCAGTTTTTGTAGGATTAAATCGCTTGAATATATCTAAAACAAAAGGATCTAGTTCATTATAAACGTTAGCGAAAGAACCAAGGCAGCCATCCCTCCCGGGTTTTACTATTGATTCTAACGGGGATTGTTTTCCCGAAAGTGTAACAATTATTCGACTAACATTAGCAAATGCCCAATATTTGTCGATCTTATGGCTAGATATTGGTAGTTGGCCTTCTTTTGGTTCCTTATCAGTAAATAGCATATCCATCGAATCATGCGCTACCGCAGTGCCCAGTGAATGAGCCAAAATGCAAATATTGCTATCGTTATATTTTTCGAAAATCTTACCAATTTCGTCTGTAACTTTAGCTCTAACTTCTGCACCAACTAGCGTTAGATATAGCAAAACGTCTAATATATGTGAGTTTTCGAATTTGTCGCCGCCTAAGCCTTGTTCGAATGTAAGTAGCTTTTCAACAACATTAGGAATTGCAACATTTGGCAGATATTTTTTTATTGCCTCGGTAATTGAATCTGCATTTTCCGCTAATTTTTTTCTATGTTTTTCGAAAATATCATCATAGCTTATTGATTCAATGTGAACTTTATCTTCAAATTTTATATTTTTGAATGATGGATAACGTTGCAGTGAATTATTTGAAGCTTCAATTACTTCTTTTTTGAACGAATCGGAAGTGTGCACCCCCATCCCATGAATTAGAACAAGAACTTTACTGCTCGCCATAAGTTGACCCTTTTGTTGTAGTTTCCATTTCTACATCAACCTATGAAGGCAAGAAACAATTTCGGTTAAATATTAACCTTAAACTGTACGTTTTTTCAACAACTCATGGGAAGGGTACTTAATATATTTATGTTTGTGATAATTATAGTTGGATTAAAGTTAAAATTTAGATGCCTTGGATAACCTCTGGGATTGCATGCAGTTCGGCAATCACTCACTAAATGACGAGATGTATTATGCAGATCGCTATGTACGTAAACGATATAAAAACACCGCCTCTTGAGCTTGGCTTGAATCGACCAGACTTCTCTAGACACTTAACTAATTTATAGTTATGTGTACTAAATAGAAAAGTCTGGAAACCCCATGATTACTTAATTTTTAACCTGAAAGCTTCCACAGTCTTGCCAACTACTGACATTTCTTGATTGTTTATAACAATTAACTTCTTATTCTTAAATTTACAAATAAAAAGCTTTGGTTCATCGGTCATACATCCTGTAACAATTACGAGTCGATAATTTTTGTTTCTTTCCTTGAAGTACTTATATTCGTTCGGAGTCAATGTTATGTCTGGAGATTGTTGGCCTCTACCCTTTACTTCTACACATAGTTTACCCTTACCCTTACCTATCTCTAGATCATACCCACAGTTTTCGCTTTCTACAGACTTGATATACTCATAACCGAACTCTTCATAATGCGTTATCGTTAATGCTACAGCTTTCTGCTCAACTTCAATACGCTGTAAATAAGGTGTATTTTTTCTACCAGGCTTTCTGGGAGAGGTTTTTTCTATGGAATCTTCTGAAAAAGAGATATTCTTAACGACGTCAATATATTTCTTTGGAGTAAAGCACCATTGCGATTGGGTTGTGGGCGAAAATTTAGTAGTCCGATCGAGTTGTTTTAATAATACGACATCATCAGCTTTCGCTTTAAATCGATAGTACTTTAGTTGATTTTGTTCGTGCGTTGCCATATCTACTGGTAGTCGCTGCGATTTTCGATACACAATTGCATTTTTGTAGTACCCAATTAAACGGTTTTCATTTATTCCTTTAAATTGTTTACCTCCAAAAAAGAATATTGGAATATCAGTAACAAAATCATCCTCATCATTAGCACCTAACCTATTTATGAACAATTCAACTTTGTGACCGGGTAAATTATCTCTCTTAACTCCAACATTACCGTAAACGTATCCATCAGTATGAGTCAGAAAGTTACACACCTCCACACCGCGGCCAGTCTCTTCTGGGTTTTTACCACCGCCAATAATATAGTCACTTTGCGTAATTCCCTTATACTCTTTCATCCAACCAACTCTAACGGCTAAAAACTTCATAATTTCTCTCTATATTAAAAACTGTCGGCTAATCATTAACACTTTAATCAAGTACGACATCAGTACAATATGCATCTAATAAATGTAGTTAACTTGGTCACAAAAACGCAAGTATCTAAGCTACCACAATAAAATCACCAGCTGAGATTTCCGATTATCATCATACTCACCTTACCACCCCGCGTTGACAATTGAGTTTTTTGTGATATTTATCAATATGTTAAACTAATCACAACTTGATTTTCAAAACATAAGAGCCTAACATTTCTGAATGTCCTAAATTTACTTCGTGATTAAAACTTACCTTTCATTGGCCATATAAGGGTCTTTGATTTCTATATGTAAGAGCCCAAGGGAAAGGATTGAACATGTTAAAGAATGAAATTGGTGATGCATTAAGTGAGATGACAAAATGGTTGCAGAATGGAAACCTATATTACTCAATTGATGATAAGAGATATTTAGTTGGCTTCAATGGTGGCATGGGGAATTTTGATTTATACGAACTGCCTACTGAGTGGACAAAGTTGATTGTCGAAAGTGATATCTCAGAACAATTATCAAGCGCAGTGGTAATAGGTGAATTGAGGTCTGCCAATCCCAAAAACAATAACTTTCAAGGTTACTTTGTAAAAATATCAAAAGTTACAAATATTCAGTTTCACGAAAATCAGTAAGATAAAAGTAGTGTCCAAGTAAACGATACCACTACAGTTTTCGAGAGCTATTTGCTGTCACTAACTTTTTCCCTTTTCATTTTCCTTATCAACTAGCGATATTTTAAACTCACCGGACAGCAATTGTAGTTGCTCTAGTCCTGTTAATTTTTTTTCTGCTGCACTACCAAGGTATGCCCACTGTTCTATCTGCTCAGTAACGGTTTTGGGGTATCGCTCTAGAGCGGCTTTAGCTTGCGTAATTAGACAGTTGTCGATATGTATATCTACAGTCCCTTCATCAGTTGACACATCTTCTTTTTCATTATTTTTTGACATTTTCTACTCCCCTAACGTTGTGATTAATTTTGAATTTAAGTTTGTCGTACATACGCTTACATTTGGTCAGTTTATCGAATTTGCATGTAAACCAACGGTGCTCACCGAAATGCTTATCCAGTGCATATCTAGTAGGTAATTTATTGGTAGTTTCTAACTGTTGCTTCAAGAATTCTTTGAAATTAGAAAAAAGGAATTTGTCTCGTTTCTCCCAAATGATTTTGCTGTGGTTAGCTCGATTACCCTGTACTGGAAAATTGGTGTTAATTTGCACCGCTATGGAGCCATTACACTTGCGGCGTA
>TARA_B110000211_G_scaffold234810_1_pt1 | contig 10695 bp, 8 predicted proteins | sample TARA_B110000211 | Tara Oceans TARA_B110000211 (sample SAMEA4397516) | marine metagenome | biome: Polar Biome; feature: [DCM] deep chlorophyll maximum layer (ENVO:01000326); material: water (ENVO:00002006), including particulate matter (ENVO:01000060) such as... | depth 30 m
CCTAAACGAGTTTTTGTGATTCTTTTACCACGGTCTCCGAATATAGAATACAATAATTTTACATCAAAGTACAATAGGATTATAGTAGAGGCAATCGGGTCTTTGGAGGTAGAGGTTATTAATACCGAAACCCTTTTTTCTAAAAACATTAAAAAATATTTGAGAGAAGACGGAGAATCTATTAGCAAAGACGGCTATTATAAACTAGCTAGTGAAATAGCAAATAAGATAAAATGACAGCCTCTAAAAACATATTAAAACAGCAGGTTTTTTATTGGTTACTCGCCATGGTCGCAATCACACTGCCATTTCCTGGAGATAGTTTGAACTCTCAAGCGATTATTCTTTTGGTCGTTTATTGGCTGTTCTACAATCCGCTAAGAGAAAAAATTCAATTATTAAAGGAGAATAAAGTTTTATTTTTATTGCTGTCAATACCCTTCTGGCTTGCAGTTATTGGCCTTACCTACTCCACAGATTTTGGCGGAGCAATGAGAGGGGTCGAGTTAAGGATTCCTTTTTTGGTGTTTCCTTTAATTCTTTCAACCGTGAAACTGGCATTTGAATCGACACGGTATGCTCTAAGACAGCTGTTATGGGCGACTTTGGCCGCAACTATTTTTGCTATAATAAAGGTTGGCTACTTTAAAATAAACGATCTTGGAGACTACTTCTATTACGATAAATTCTCGGAGTTCTTAGAAAAGCATACGACCTACTTTTCACTGATTGTAGTTACCTGCATGCTTTATTGTTTAAATGAATTTTTTCAGTCTAAAAGAAAGAAATACTTTTCGTTAGCAGTATATGTGTTTTTCATATTCGTATTATATATTTTAAGTGTTCGCATCAGTATTATAGCAATTCTCATCGGGACTGTAATTATCTTATTATACCGATTGACATTAAAATATAAAATTATTGGAATTGTCACAATTGTCTTATTGGCTGGTTCAATTTACTTTACTCCAAATTTTCAAAAGAGATTTGAACCGAGCACAACTGAAAACCTTAAAATTGATGATATAGAATTTAGAAGGTTGCATTGGAAATCGGTTTTGGAGACGATCTCTTATAATGGAATTTTTATTGGAAATGGAACAAGAGGAAATAGAGACTACCTATATTCTAGGTATCAAGAATTCGGAATTACTTCTGCGCATGAAGAGGCGTATAACGCCCACAATCAATATTTGGAAATTTTAATGGAGCAAGGGGTGTTAGGACTGCTTCCCTTTTTGCTGTTGTTGTTCTTTTTAACCAGAAACGCGATTAAATCCAAGGACGCTCTTGGCATTTCAATTCTTGCGGTTTTTGTGCTTTACATGCTCACTGAGTCGATATTAGAGCGGCAAAGCGGAATCGTTCTTTTTTCATATTTGACAACGTTGTTTATCATGTCGAAAGTGGACAACTTAAAAGAAGGATGATGTTACTTTTTTATGTTTGAACTCTACAGAGAGAGGTCTAGCCTTTAAACTTTTTGCGAAATAGCTAGTTATTCGTATTCTTTTCATTCCGTTTTTTTATCTTCGCCCTACACAAAACAGCTTGGTGCAAACTCTTCATCACATTAACATTCTAAATGCCAAAATTCATGACTTAACCATGAATGGCACCCTTGAACTTGTTGAAAAGGCTATTGAAAACAAAGAACAAATTCATCACGTGGTTGTAAACGCGGGGAAAGTGGTTCAAATGCAAAAAGACATGCAATTAAGAGAGAGTGTCAATAGCTCTGACATTATCAATGCAGATGGCCAGTCGGTTGTTTGGGCGGCTAAGTTTTTAAACAAGCCAATCAAAGAGCGTGTTGCAGGAATCGACCTAATGCAAAACGTGGTTAAACTGGCAGCTTCAAAGAAGTATAAAATTTATTTTCTTGGTGCAGAGGAAGCTGTTGTTTCGAAAACAGTAGCGCACTACTCAAAAGAATTTGGTAAAGAGATTATTGCTGGTTATCGAAACGGCTTCTACCAAGCAGAAGATGAAAAGGAAGTCGTAAACGATATTGTATCGAGCAAAGCCAATATCTTGTTTGTAGCAATCACTTCTCCTAAAAAAGAAAATTTTCTCTACAAATATAAAAATGAACTAACGTCTGTGAACTTCATTATGGGCGTAGGAGGCAGCTTCGATGTAATAGCAGGCAAAACTGAGCGAGCACCTCTTTGGATGCAGGGCATGGGGCTCGAGTGGCTCTACAGGCTTCTACAAGAACCAAAAAGAATGTGGAAAAGGTATCTCATAGGTAATAGTAAATTCATACTTTTAGTTCTTAAAGAGAAATTAAGAACCAAACAATGAGAATTCTTCTCGCTTCCATATATCCGTATACGTTCTTTCTTTTGTATTTGCTCATTCCCTTTGACGAATATATAAGAGCACTTCCTAATATCTTGTTGGGGATTATTGTCATCATGTTTCCATTTATTGTCAAAAAGAATGATTTTAAGAAATTAGGTAAAATACCCGTATTATTATTTTTAGCCTTTTTTGTTTTTTTGGTGTTCAACGCTCTTGTCTTTGGAAGAATTGAAGAAGATTTTTACGTGCTGAAGAAAATAATTATTGCGATTGGGCTTGTAATTCTCTATATACCGGTTGTAGACTTTAAAAAGATCGAGAAGGCAATCATTTTTTCTGCTATCGCGGCTATGTTGTTTTCGATTGTGAATGTCTTTTTATTGAACGACATAAGTTCTTTTGAATTTAAAAATCCAATAGACATATTGCTTTTAGACCTACCCTATCTAGGATTGCTGAGCGTGTTAAGTATATTGGTTTCATATAATGCCTTAAAACCCGGCTTTCATCCAAACAACCAGTTTTATGTGGCAAATATTTTTCTCAACATCCTCTTTATTTTTCTAATGGGTTCGAGAGTGGGTATTGTCATACTACTGGCCATCTTATTGCTCCGTCAGTTTTATGGGCCGCGCAGGAAACTCAGGCTGCTACTAAGTGCAGGGATACTTACAATAACCTCTTTGGCAGTTTTCTTCGCTACAAATAATTTTGTAAAAAGCTATATGCTAGAGACTGAAATTGTTGGGGAAGCACGATTTAAAGAGAAGCCATTGCATTGGGACTTTAAGACCTTGGTCTGGGATTGTGGGTGTGATTTGGTGGCTTCAGAATGGAGCAGTTTGGCAGGGTCAGGCTTTAGAGCCACCAACATCAAATTGGCAGCTTGTTACAATGAGCGAATAGAAGATAAAGAAACCAAAGCATGGTTTGAGTCACAAAATCTAAATACACATAATCAGTTTTTTGATTTATTTCTAAGTAGTGGTTTGGTGGGAATCTTATTTTTTATTGGAATACTGTTGTTTTTGTTTAAGGAACACCGCAACCAATTCTTTTCTATTGCATCTTTATTAACAATAGTATTGTTTGGATTGAACGAAAATTTTCTACATCGACAAATCGGAGCGTATTTCTTTGGGTTTGTGCTTATTATTCTTTTGAGTAATTTGAAACATACAAAGACAAAAGTCCCTGAGAAAAAGTCGGGAGCATTGGAAGGTTAGTATAGGAGCAACTAAAATTCGTCAGAAACGACATCAAATCGTATTTTTGCTTGCCCACACATAATTAATAAGAATGTTTTTTAGAGTTCAATAACAAGTGAGTATATGAAAATAACGGTAATTGGAACAGGATATGTAGGCTTAGTAACAGGGACTTGCCTTGCTGAGACCGGAAATGACGTTCTTTGTGTGGATATTGACGACGAAAAGGTTGAAAAAATGCGGAATGGGATTGTACCTATTTACGAACCACACCTCGGTGTTTTGTTCGATAGAAATATTAAAGCCAATAGGCTAAAATTTACCACTTCACTAACTGAGGGACTAGAGCACGGTCTTATTGTCTTTTTGGCCTTACCTACCCCTGAAGACGAGGATGGTGCTGCAGACCTATCGTATGTTCTGAACGTTGCCGAAGAAATCGGAAAAAAAATACAGACATATAAAGTAATTGTAGATAAAAGCACAGTGCCTGTTGGCACCGCAGATAAGGTGAAGGCTGTTATTGAGAAAAACGCAAAATGTTCATTCGACGTGGTGTCTAACCCAGAGTTTTTAAGAGAAGGTTTCGCCGTAGATGACTTCCTAAAACCGGAGCGTATTATTATTGGATCAAATAGTGAAAAGGCCAATGCCATGATGCTAAAGCTTTACAGCCCTTTTGTTCGATCAGGAAATCCGATTATTGTAATGGATGAGAGATCTGCAGAACTTACTAAATATGCGGCAAATGCTTTTCTGGCAACCAAGATCACTTTTATGAATGAAATTGCCAACTTTTGTGAAAAAGTAGGCGCAGATGTGGATAAAGTTAGGGCCGGAATGGGTTCCGACTCTCGCATTGGAAAACGCTTTTTATTTCCAGGAATTGGTTATGGAGGGTCGTGTTTTCCAAAAGATGTAAAAGCGCTGAGAAAAGCGGGGTTAGACGAAAACTATGATTTTAAACTCTTGAACTCTGTAATTGAGGTCAACGATACTCAAAAGACGATTTTATTTCCTAAAATAGAAGCCTATTTTAATGGACAGTTGACTGATAAGCGAATAGCCGTGTGGGGTCTTGCGTTTAAACCTGAAACCGATGATGTTAGAGAGGCTCCCTCAATTTATATGATGACAAGCTTATTGGAGGCCGGCGCAAAACTTACGGTTTTTGACCCTGAAGCGATGCCAAATATAAAGAAGCAATTTGGAAAAAACTTAGACTATGCATCTTCTATGTACGAGGCACTAGAAAATGCGGATGCGCTTTTAATTTGTGCTGAGTGGAGTATTTTTAGAACACCAGACTTTCAAAGAATAAAGGAAGTGCTCAAAACACCTGTTATTTTTGATGGTAGAAATCTCTTTAATCTTGATGACATGGATGCTGAAGGTTTTACATATGTTTCCATAGGAAGGAAAAAAGTGAATATATGAAAAAGAGGATACTAATTACAGGGGCTGCAGGATTTTTAGGATCTCATTTATGTGATAAATTTATTTCTGAAGATTATGAGGTAATTGCAATGGACAACCTAATTACCGGGGATCTTAAAAATATTGAACACTTATTTAAGTTAGAGAATTTCGAGTTTTATCATCACGACATCACCAAGTTTGTCCATGTGCCAGGCACATTAGATTATATTTTGCACTTTGCCTCCCCCGCCAGTCCAATTGATTATCTTAAAATTCCAATTCAGACCCTAAAAGTAGGTTCTTTAGGAACACATAATCTTTTGGGGTTAGCCAAAGAAAAAGACGCAAGGATTCTTATCGCATCTACTTCGGAAGTATATGGAGATCCGTTGGTGCATCCTCAAAACGAGGACTATTACGGAAATGTAAATACTATAGGGCCTCGTGGTGTTTATGATGAAGCAAAGCGCTTTCAGGAGTCGATTACGATGGCCTACCATCGATTTCACGGTTTGGAAACCCGTATTGCAAGAATTTTTAATACCTATGGGCCAAGGATGAGACTCAACGATGGAAGAGTGATTCCTACTTTTATAGGGCAAGCGTTGCGGGGAGAAGATTTAACCGTATTTGGCGATGGAAAGCAGACCCGCTCATTTTGTTATATAGACGATCAAATCGAGGGCCTGTATCGTTTGTTATTAAGTGATTATTCGCTTCCGGTTAATATTGGGAACCCTTATGAGATCACGATTTTAGATTTTGCAAAGGAGGTTATTAAGCTAGCTGCGTCAAAGCAAAAAATCACCTATAAAGATTTACCACAAGACGATCCGCTGCAGCGTCAACCAGACATTTCTAAAGCAAAAGAAATATTAAATTGGGAGCCTAAAGTAACGCGAGAAGATGGGATGAGAAAAACATATGATTATTTTAGAAGCCTAACGAAAGAAGAGTTATTGAAAAACGAGCATAGAAATTTTTCAAAGCATAACCGTCAATGAAATTGAATGTTTAAAAAAGGAAGATTTTCAGGGTATCTTAGGCCTTTTTCGTATGTCATTGATTTAACAACGATCAATGTGCTTGCGTATATGTGCTTTTCTGATAATTTTCAGATTCTGAACTTTGTATTTTTCACTTCGATTTCCTGGGTTCTAGTGTCTTTTAGGTCCAGTTTCTATGAAATCTATAGATTTACAGAGGTTGTCAAAATAGTTTCGTTAATTGGCAAACAACTGGTTTTATTTGCGCTTATAGTTTTTGCCTTTTTTGGGCTTTACAATGAGTTGGAAAATGACCCTAAAACAACCCTTGAATACATTGCATTAGTCTTTCTGCTAATCAGTATTTTCAAGTTGGCTATTTATTATTTCCTCAAAAAATTTAGAATACTTCTTAGGGGAAACTATAGAAATACGGTCATCATTGGAAAGAATAAAAAAACAGATCAGTTAGAGCGATTCTTTAATGATAATTTAGAGTTTGGTTACCAACACCAGAAAACCTTTCATATTCGCGGTAAAGATGATGGTAGTTTACAAGATTGTTTTGACTTTGTTTTAAGCAATGAGGTAGATGAAATCTACGCTTCAATAGGAGAATTAACAAACAAAGAACTACTTGAAACGATTGATTTTGCAGACAACAACTTAAAAATCTTAAAATTTCTTCCAGATAATAAGGAAATATACACCAAAAAACTGGATTTCACATATTATGGCTTACTGCCCATCTTATCACTTCGCAAAATCCCTATAGAGGACCCTTTTTCGAAGTTTATAAAACGAGCTTTTGACATCGTTCTTTCGCTTTTAATTATTGTAGGAGTACTTTCTTGGCTTACACCAATTTTAGGAGTGCTTATAAAATTAGAAGGAAAAGGGCCTGTGTTTTTTAAACAAAAAAGAAATGGACTAGACTATAAAGAGTTCTATTGTTATAAGTATCGTTCCATGAAACCTAATCCAAATGCAGACCTCCATCAAATATCAAAAGGAGATCCTCGTGTGACACGTATTGGCAATGTTATTCGGAAAACAAGTTTGGACGAACTTCCTCAGTTTATAAATGTACTTAAAGGAGAAATGTCGGTGGTTGGACCTAGACCACATATGGTAAGCCATACCTTGATGTACGCAGAGCGTATTGATAAATTTATGGTGCGCCATTTTATTAAGCCAGGCATTACAGGATTGGCTCAGGTGAGTGGTTTTCGGGGCGAAGTAGAAGATGACAACCATATTATCAATCGCGTAAAATACGATATTTTTTATCTAGAAAACTGGTCTCTTTTATTAGATATAAAAATTGTTTTCCAGACCATTTACAATGCCTTACGTGGAGAAGAAAAAGCTTATTAACACGGAGAACAATCCGCTGGTTACCATTATTACACCTTTGTATAATGCGGAACGTTTTATTACTGAAACTATTTTAAGTATTCAAAACCAAACCTACGAAAATTGGGAAGCACTTGTTATTGACGATTCTTCGACCGATTTATCTTCACAAGTTATTGAGAAGTTAAGACGGGCAGATAATCGCATCCACCTCATTAAAAACGATGTGAATAAAGGAGCCGCCCAATGCCGTAACCAGGGAACAGAAGCAGCAAAAGGGGATTATATCGCTTTTTTGGATGCAGATGACCTTTGGCACGAAGAGAAGCTAGAAAAACAACTCCGGTTTATGCAGGCTAATAACTGTGATGTTTCATTTACGAGTTATGTTCACATTGATGAACATTCAAAGCCAATGCACAAAAGAATAAAGGCTTTGGCTTCGTTATCCTATAAGAAACAACATTCCAATAATTATATTGGAAACTTAACAGGAATGTACAAAGCAATCCGTTTGGGCAAAATAAGCGCACCTAACATGCGCAAAAGACAGGATTGGGCTGTATGGCTCGAAGCAATTAAAAGAAGCAAAAAACCCGCACTAGGGATCCAAGAGGACTTAGCGTATTATAGAATTCATAGGGACTCTATGAGCGGAAACAAATTAGGGCTAGTGAGTCACAATTTTAGTTTCTATCAAAGTCATTTGGGGCATTCCTCGATCGCTTCAGCGTTTTATTTAATGCGGTTCTTCTGGGAATATTTTCTTATTCGACCCAAGCAAATTGAAAGACTATAATTTAGAGATAAACTGCTTCAGTTTTCCGCGATTACTCCTGTCGAGCATTGAGGCTCTTTCAAATTCAATGCTTAAACCATTTTCAAGATATTTAAACGAGGCTTTCTCGATAAGCTGCATTTCTTCCGAAGTTAACTCCCTTTCAGAAACATATATAATTTTAAAAGTGTCTAATGCAATTTGCTCAATCAGAAATTCTTTTACGTTTCCATTATCTTCAATGACACTTTTAGTAACATAGTAGAAGGTCAACCCAGGAACCGTTTTACCGCTGGGTAGTTTTGCTATATCATTGGTTCGACCCGTGAGTTGCTCTATGATTGGTTTTTTAAAGGTGCTGTTTTTTGCCAAAACTCCAGTGTCGCCAATATCGTACCGTATCAATGGATGTGCTTTGTTATATAGGGAGGTGATACATATTCGACCCGATTGACCGTTGGGTACAGGGGTATTATTTTCATCTAATATCTCAACATAGAGCGCCTCACTATTCACAATAAATTCATCTTCAGAATTTGTAAATGCTATAAGGCCTAGTTCACTTGCGCCATATTCATTGATCACAGGGATACCCAATGTCGTTTTTAATAATTCTTTATCATCGGCATATAACATTTCACTGGTAACAATGCAATATTTTAAACTCGGGCATATGTCTGTAAGAACAATGTTTTTTTTCTTGAGAAACTTTGCAAATAGGACAATAGAACTTGTATATCCATTCATGTAATCGAATTTTTTTCTTCGGAAAGTCTTTAGAAACTGTTCGTTTTTTTCGTCAGAAACATCAAAAATGGAAAACCGATAGCGATTGCCCAAAAGATCTTTTAAGCGCTCTTTTTGATATCCAATCGTATCTAAAGGTATTCCGTAAAATCGTGCTTGTAAGGATGTGCTTAAATCAATATTGAACCAACTATAGCGGTCTATGAATTCAGCCCATGATAGCGCATGACATGCTTTATCTTTGGCAAAAATAAAAGGATTCCCACTAGAGCCCGAAGTCTTGTTTACATAGCCGTTTTTTGGAGTAAAACCATAGGAGAGGCGCTGAGCTAAGGGTTTTTGTAAGTCTTTCTTCTGCAGAATAGGAACCTCTGCCCAATTTGACATGGCTTTTTCTCCAACAAAGGATTTGTAGAAAGGATTCTCTCTTAGATGGAAATCAACGATTTCTCTTCTTGCGTCGCAAATGTACTTTTCATATGCTTTCTCAGGGATGTTTTGAATTTTTTTGAGTCGCTTTTTTGCTTCCGCGATGGGAAAACCATTAAATCGTAAAGTGAGTTCAAATAAATTCAAAATGGATATATAGTTTTCAAAGTTACAAACTTTGTCAAAGCTTGACTTTAAATTCGTGTATTCGTAGCAAAATAATTTACTTTTGCATTTTAATTTAATTTACCTATTAATGAACATTTTAATTTTAGGATCCGGAGGTCGGGAGCATGCTTTTGCTTATAAAATTGCTCAAAGTAATCGTTGTGAAAACATATTCGTTGCCCCCGGAAATGCTGGAACAGCTCAAATAGCAACAAACATAGCACTTTCGGTGACCGATTTTAAAGCTATTGAAAGTTGTGTGATTGCCAATAAAATTGAGATGGTAATTGTGGGGCCAGAAGACCCCTTGGTGGAGGGAATAGCAGATTATTTTTCTGCTTCAAAAGCCTTAAAAGGGGTAATGCTTATTGGACCGTCAAAACAAGGAGCAGCCTTGGAGGGAAGTAAAGAACGCGCAAAGGAGTTTATGATGCAACATCAAATTCCAACAGCAGGATATGCTAGTTTTACGAACGAATCTTTAGTTGAAGGGAAGTTGTTTTTAGAAACACTAAAGGCGCCTTATGTATTAAAGGCAGATGGATTGGCTGCAGGGAAAGGAGTGTTAATACTCAATGATCTTAGTGAGGCCAAACAAGAATTAGAAAACATGCTAGTCCATTCTAAGTTTGGAGATGCCAGTTCAAAAGTTGTGATTGAAGAATTTCTTGACGGAATTGAACTAAGTGTTTTTGTGCTTACAGATGGAAAGGGCTATAAAATACTTCCAACGGCAAAAGATTATAAGAGAATCGGCGAAGGGGATGTAGGGCTTAATACTGGTGGAATGGGAGCTATTTCTCCTGTCCCTTTTGTAGATGAGGTCCTTATGAAAAAAATTGAGGATCGCATTGTAAGGCCTACGGTGAATGGTTTGAAAGAGGAGCAAATAGATTATAAGGGATTTGTTTTTATCGGTCTTATTAAGGTGGGAGATGAGCCCTTTGTAATTGAATACAATGTGCGCATGGGTGACCCAGAAACAGAGGTCGTATTGCCCAGAATAAAAACGGATTTAGTAGATCTATTTGAAGCGACGTATTCTCAAGAGCTAGATTTGCTTGACCTTGAATTGGACGAGCGCTCGGCAGCCACAGTAATGCTGGTTTCGGGGGGGTATCCTGAAGCGTATAAAAAGGGGGAAGAGATCTTCGGCTTAGAAGATGTAAAAGACTCTATTGTTTTTCATGCGGGAACCACAGTAAAAGATCAGAAAGTTGTTACAAATGGAGGCCGTGTTTTAGCCATTACGTCTTTGGATTCGGACTTCAGAGAAGCCATAAAAAAATCCTATCAA
>TARA_B110000211_G_scaffold182959_1_pt1 | contig 10675 bp, 11 predicted proteins | sample TARA_B110000211 | Tara Oceans TARA_B110000211 (sample SAMEA4397516) | marine metagenome | biome: Polar Biome; feature: [DCM] deep chlorophyll maximum layer (ENVO:01000326); material: water (ENVO:00002006), including particulate matter (ENVO:01000060) such as... | depth 30 m
ATGCCGCAAATGGAAACGCAGGATAGAAGTTAAATGTTTGCAGTAGAACCATTCATACCGGCGCACTTGGGGCACATCAAATTACAAAAATTGCAAATGCAGTTAAGTGATTGGGTTAGCCGTGAACAGGCGTCAGCCTTGGCGCAATACCCAAGCTACACCGCGTTAGATAATGGGGTGCCAATTGGAGCGGCGGGGGTGATACCTTTATGGCCGGGGCGCGCCCAAGGGTGGGCGTTCCTTTCTGAAATGGGGCCGCAGAACTTTTTAAAATGCCATAAAGCGGTTAAACATTTTCTTGACGGTTGTGAAGTTCGGCGTTTAGAAATTTCGGTTGATTGCGAATTTAAGCAAGCGCACAAGTGGGCTAAAAAGCTGGGCTTCACGATGGAATGTAAACGTATGCCACACTACAGTCCTGACGGACAAGATTGCGCTTCGTATGTTAGAATATTATGACAGATGTAAGAAATATCACTTTCGCTGAAGCGTACACCGATCCAGATTTTACGGCGCTGATCACTGAGTATTCAGAAGAGTCCGCGTTAGCTGGTTTACCTAAACCAAACTGCGACCCGGCAATCTATCGGCAATTAGAGAACGCAGGGATGTTACACGTTCTTGGAGCGTATGACGGTATGCGTATGATAGGTTTTTTGAACCTATTGGTTAGCACAATACCACACTACAATACCCGCGTGGCAACAGCGGAGAGTTATTTTATCGGCTTTAAAGACCGGCCTACCGGCGGCGGGTTGATGCTGCTACGCGCGGCAGAGGAATACGCAAAAGGATTAGGTGCCGTAGGCTTTTTAGTTAGCGCGCCAGTTGGTAGCCGATTGGAAGAATTTCTCCCGAAGACCGGGTACGCTGAAACAAACAAAATATTCTTTCGGAGCCTTCAATGACCCAGATAGAAACTAGGGATACTCAAATACCGGCCATGAGTGCGCGTAGCGTTGAGACGGTGAGCCGCCTGGAAGAAATGGCGTTGGCCCAACCCCAGATACCGATTAAGACGCACCACACAATACATAGTGGAGTATACTCTCGAACGATGTTCGCGCCGGCGGGTTGTCTGATCACTGGCGCACTTATAAAGATCAACACCACGGTCATTATCAGCGGTGATGTAACTTTTTATGTTGGGGATGGGGCCGTTGACTTTAGCGGGTACAGCGTCATACCGGCTTACGCTGGAAGAAAGCAAGCTGTCTTAGTACACACCGATAGTTATATAACCATGCTGTTCCAAACCACGGCAACATCAGTGGAAGAAGCTGAAAAAGAGTTCACCGACGAGTATGAGCTTTTGGGGTCGCATAAGGTTGAAGAACTAAACACCACTTTAGTTACGGGAGTATAATATGTCCGGTTATACAACAGCAACACTTATGGTAGTAGGCACTATGGTCAGTGTCGTTGGTAGTCTATCGGCTGGAAAACAAGCGCAAGACGAAGCCAACACTAACGCCCAAGGTCTATTCCAGACAGCCAACGCTGAACGGTTAACGGCCATTGAAAAAATGAAACGCCAGAAGCGCGCTAACGCTCAGATACAAGGCGCGAACCGTTCACAAAATCCTGACAAGTTAGACCTTCTCGAAGATAACGCTAGGGAACAGAAGTTGGCAGAACTTGATATTCTCCATGCGGGGGAAACCAACGCGCGTAATTATGAGAACAAGGCTAGATTGCAGATCGCCCAAGGTAAATCCGCAAGATCAAAAGGTTATTTCGGGGCCTTTTCTTCTGCGCTAATGGGAGCGTCAATGGCTAAAGGTATGATGCCCGGTGGCGGTGGTGGTCTCACGACTGCACAACAAACAAGTATAATCAATGCGCCCTCTGGTGGTTATGGTTCTCCAATTACTATAAGCCGATAAGGAAAAGATTTTGGGTAACAAGTTTATATCATTCAACGCTGGCGCACCGGCAAGCCCGAAAGCCCCACCAATGGCTCCGGTGGACCAAGACCCCGGTGCGAGCGCGCGTCAAGCTGGTAAAGCTATCATAGGATTTGGTACAGAGATAAAGGAGAGGCAAGAGCGCGACGATGTTACACGGGTCCACACAATGCAATCAACAGCAATGGCGGACTTATCTCTTGCTTTTTCACAACTTGAAAAAGACGCACCACTTGGTGCGGAGGGCCACGTAGAGAATGTTTCTAGTTTTGTGTCAAAATATTATGAGGACCGGCAGGGCCAAGCCACTACCGAAAAAGGTAAGTTGTTGTTACAGCGACAACAAGCTAAAGTGCTTTCACACTTCGTTAGAAAAGGTATCACTTTTCAATCTGCATCATTAGGGGCAAAGGTTAAAGGTGACTACTTAACCAGCTTAAACGCCGACAAGAACACACTATTACAAAGTCCTGATCAAGCCACATTTGATCTCACCTTAAAAAACAGCCTTGCAAAAATCGCTGACCCTACTGGTGCTATACACGCAGGGCTTACCGGCCAGTCCCGCGCGGAACTTTCTAGAGAAACTATTGAAGATTTAACAAAGGCCCGTGTTCAAGGACTGATAAGACAAGACCCAGAAGGTGCCTTAATTGATATTGAGTCTGGGGCGTTCCCCAAATTAAATGCTGAAGATGTAAAACCTTTAATTGCTGATGCTAAACGGGGTATTAAAGAAGAAGAGGCGGATAGAAAACAAACAGCAGCGGATATAAAGGATCACGATACTAAGATTAGAGAAGAGAAAACATCGGCGTTTGTTGAGAGACTATCTTCTGGCGATCCCACTAAGTACCCTTCTCATAAAGAATTGGGGGGCAGCGGTTTAAAACGCGCGACTATTACGGCGCTCCAAGGTTCTCTTAAAAACTTAAAGAATGACAGCAGACCAGGGGCTTTGAATAAAACTATCATAGGTATACACAGCGGAAAGATAAAAACTACCGAAGATTTGGAGAAGCTACTCGCGGATAATTATATCAATATAGCGGATTTTAAGTTGGCGCGTATAGAGTTGGGCGGTGCGGGAACCCGCGTAGGTAAGATAGAGCAACAGTTAAAGAAGGCTTTGATAAAACACGCGCAAAGTTCCCACGCCGTAAGTAATGATCTTATGCGTTTGAGGAACCCAGAAGGCGACGCCACTCACGCTGCATGGCTAAGTCAGTTTTTACCTGCTTGGGACGCGGCGATAGCAAAGGGTGTTTCCCCTGTTGCTTTAGTGGACCCGAAGAGTAAAGATTATTTAGGTGGGGGTATTAGGGTGCAAACATCAACTCAAATTCTTAGTAATATGTTGAGGGGGTCAAATAACAGACCAACCCTACCAACCCCACCCACCCCTGGCGCAGCGGCTAAACCTGACATTAACAAAGCAACACACATTAGAGGTAACCCCACAACAGGAGAGCGTATTTTTTTATTTGAAGGTGTGTGGTACAACGAAGACGGAACGGTGCGTAATTAGTGACTGATTTATCAGGTTTTACACAAGAGATAACTATTGACCCCCTACCCCTTCTAGGTGGGGATGACGGTGCGCCCTTGTTCGACCCCACACCCCCGCCAGAACAAACAAAAGCTTTAACAAGCGCACCGGAGGGTTTCACGGAGGCGTATTCTGTACCTAGTGGGTTTACGAAAACTGTAGCCCCGCTTGATCTTGTACTGACACCTGATGGTCCCGCACTAACCCCGATAGGTTTTACGGAAGCGGTGGAACCTTCCGACGCACAGGATGAAGTAGTAGCTCAAACGTCTGTTGGTCGTGTGTTAGACGCTTTCAGTCAAGGCTCTACACAAGGATTTGGAGCTACTAATCTAGGGCTTTCAAAAGAGAGTGAGAAGTCTTTTCGTGAAGGGGGTATTTTTGTAGATTTAGAAGACGCCAGCCTACAACCAATGCGCGTATTCAATCAAACTTTAATACGTCCACTGGCGACAGCAATGGACACTATTTTTAGAACATTTAACGCGGGGGTGTACGGTGTGGCGGCGTCTGTCGGTCAACTAGCAGACGAAACAGGGGTGTCAGATATTGTAGGCTTACCTGGGTCCCGCTTAGCGCGCGATCTTATAGGGTTGTTTGACGCGGCAATGATTGTAACAGGCGTTTCACCTATTATAAAAAGCGCACCAAAAAAGCCTTTAAATTTAAGTAAGGCCGACAGTTCCCCCACTCAAGCGTCAAAACCTTTCAAAGATGCTGAACGCACCACGCCGGAACCTAAACTTGAACTTACTGAACGAACCGATAAGGCCGGTAACATCAACTTGAGTAAGATAAATTCAGGTGAAGATGTTAAAGACGTTATCCGATCAGCAGCTAGTGTTAGTGATGACTTTATCGAACAGCGTAGAGGTGTGGTAACTCATCAACAGACAATAGAATTAGGTGATGCTCTCGGTATGACCCCCCAAGAGTTAGCTAAAACAAAAATAGGTACAGCGTTCAACGCACATGAAATGGACGCCGCAGTGCGGTTGATGATTAACTCGGCTGAAGATGTTCGTGACTTAGCCCTCAAAGCTGATCGGGGGTCTGATGTTGCTATGTTAGATTTGGTTGAGGGTGTCACACGCCACCTTGCTATTCAAGAAAGTGTGGCTGGCGCAACCGCTGAAGCGGGGCGCGCTTTAAATATTCTTAAACGAAAACGCGCTGCAACATTAGATGCTGATAGTATTTCCAATTTATTAGAGAGTGGTAAGGGTGGAACAAAAGCTATTCAGGATATGATTGATAGATTGAAAAGTCTTAATAACACCACACAAACATCAAAATATCTTAGAGAACTACAAAAAGCGACAACCGGGGACATGGTGGTTGAAGCGTGGATAAATGGTTTGTTGTCCGGTCCACAAACACACGCAGTCAATATTTTGTCAAATACTCTTGTCGCAACAACCATGGCCCCCGTTGAAAGTTTAGTTGGTGCGGCAATCAGCACCGCGCGGGGGGCAAAAGGTTCTGATAAGATATTTTTTGGTGAGGCGTCCCAGAGATTATTTGGTTTCGTTCAAGGTGGGTTAGACGGTCTACGCCCCGCCTGGAAAGCCTTTAAGTCAGAGGATTTTGTTAGTGAAAATATCAGGATAGAACAACCCCGTCAAAGGGCCATACCAAGCAAAACAATTACAATCGGTAAACGTAAATTTGAAGTTGGTGGTAAACAGTTTCGTATTCCTGGTCGCGCTCTAACCGCTATGGACGAATTGTTTAAGTCTATAGGTTATCGGTCTGAGCTTAACGCTCAAGCGTATCGGGTGGCGGCTACAGAGGGGCTTAAAGGCGAGGCTCGCGCTGCCAGAATAGCCGAGCTGGTCGAGAACCCCACGGCAGTTATGCAGAAAGCCGCTACTGAAACCGCACACTATCAAACGTTCACTAAGCTGTTGGGTGAAGCCGGACAGGCTGTACAAAAACTCTCCAATTCTCATCCTCTATTAAAAATACCTTTTACTTTTATTAGAACGCCCACCAACATTGTAAAGTACGCGGGAGAGCGCACTATACTATCCGTTTTATCTAAAAAAGTGCGCGGCAATCTAAGTGGTAAACAAGGCACGGTGGCGCAAAGTGAACAAATGGCGCGAATAATTGTGGGTAGTGCTATTGCAGGAGGGGCGTATTCACTAGCAAGTAATGGTCATATCACAGGTGGGGGGCCTACTGATGCGAGAGAGCGCGCCGTTAAATACGCGGGGGGGTGGCAACCCTATAGTGCGCGTATTGGTGAAATGAATTATAGTTATGGTAGAATTGATCCTATTGCGACGCTTGTAGGTGTCGTCTCTGATATGCACGAAATAAGTGACCGCTTATCTGACACTGAAATAAAAGATTTAACGGGGTTGGTAACGGCGGCAATCGCAAAAAATTTAATAAGTAAAACGTGGACCAAAGGCTTATCGGATTTAGTTGAATCAGTTAGTGATCCTAACCGATATGGTGATATGTATATCCGCAAGCTATTAAGTTCAGGTGTACCAACTGGGTTAGCCCAGATCGCGCGCGCGCAAGACCCCATACTACGCGAAGCCCGTACAATTATCGACGCGGTAAAGGCAAGAATACCTGGGCTATCAAAGACCTTACTTCCTCGGTACGATGTATTTGGGCAACCAATAACTCTAGAAGGTTCATTAGGGCCGGACTTTATAAGTCCCATATATGAGAGTCGTATTAAAAATGATCCTGTTACGAGGGAGTTACTAAATTTAAAAGTATTCCCCAGTAAATTAAATAGAAAAATTAGAGGCGCAGAATTATCTGATACCCAGTATGCCGAACTACAAATTTTGGCTGGGACAACCATGAAACAAATATTAGACCGGGCAGTGGCCACACCGGGGTGGGGTAAACAAGCCCCGTTTGCCCGTAGCGAATACATCAGGAAAGTTGTAGAGAAAACACGGGAAAACGCCCGTATGATGATACTAATGAGGCACCCTGAAGTGTTCAAAGCTTCGTTGAATTTTCAACGTAAACAGATGGGCGTGGACCCTGTAAAGTAACCCGTGATATAGTAGTTAAACACAGAGGATTTGACATATGACATTACCCGCAGCCACACCAAGATCACAAACCGCCGGTGACGGTACCGTTACTGCGTTTACGTTTCCGTATCTCTTCTTCGCAGATGATGATTTAACAGTCATTCTTGTTGTAAATGCTACCGGTGTGGAAACCACGCAAACCCTCACCACGCATTACACGGTAGCTGGCGCGGGTGTTGCCGCTGGTGGCACGGTCACGATGGTCACGGCTCCCGCTGTTGGTGAAACACTGGTTGTGTGGCGGCAAGAACAATTCGTGCAAGGTCTTGACCTTGTTGAAAATGATCCCTTCCCTTCAGATAGTGTTGAGCAGGCTTTAGATAGTTTGACGATGCTGGCGCAACAAGTAAACACTGCCGTTATCCGTTCGGTTAAGTTATCGGACGGCGATACGTCCGGTGTTAATGTAACACTACCGACCCCTGTTGCTACGGCTTTTATTAAATTTTCCGCTGACGGGTTAAGTTTAGAAACTGCGTTACCAGCTACGATTGGTGACGCTACTTTCCCTGGTTCATCCACCGATAACACCTTACCACGTTTCACGGGTACCACTGGCACAGCTTTACAAGGTAGTCTTGTTACTGTTGACGATAATGCTTTATTAAGCGCCCCCGGTGGTCTTGGTTTTGCAAAAGGTGGTGATATTACATCCGCTTCACCTTTAGTTATTGATACAGACGGTGGGATGTTCGATGTTACGGGCACCACAGGCTTTAGTGCAATGACCGTTGCTGTTGGTCGGTTGTTTATTCTACAATTCGACGGCGCTTTAGTAATGACCCACGGCGCGGGTACGTTAGACTTAGGTGGTTCTAACATCACTACCGCTGCTGGTGACGCCGGTATTTTTTACGCAACGGCAGCTAACGTTGTTCGGTTGGTTGGTTGGGTGAAGGTGGGTAATGTGGCCTACCTTGCGAATGATAACGTATGGGCCGGAGCGCAACGCACTACGGTCACAGCTTTAACATCATCGTCAAATTCTATGGCCATAACGTTAGGATCGAGTAACGATTTTAGTCATACGTTCACTGAGGCCACCACGTTAGCTAACCCAGCTGATACAGCAGTGCCCGGTCAGAAGGGCACAATCTATCTTACCCAACACGCTAGTTCCCCGAAGACGTTAGCCTATGGTTCGGAATACGACTTTGCGGGAGGTACGGCAATCACAGTGACGGCAGCAAACTCAGCGCGAGATAGTATTGATTATGTTGTTCGCGCCGATGGTAAAATTGAATTATCCGGCCTACTGAACTTGAGTTAAGGAAAACAAATGTATTGTACATACCAAGACGGCACGGCAACACCCTCTACTGGCGATATAAAAAATACCAACGGAACATTCCCGCTGGCGTGGTTAATTGCCGTTACCCCGCAACAACGTGCTGATGTTGATACGTATCTGTTCGTTGATGACAGTAAGGTTGTACCAAGTGGTTTTTATTCGCCGGGTGTTGTTAGTGACGCTGCACCAGTGGACGGTGTTGTTGTTCGGTCTAACACGCCCGTTGAAAAAACACTTGACGATGCAAAACAACACCTGAAGAATTCAATTGAACGTAAATACAACACAGTGTTGCGCGGGGGCTTAGTGTTTAGTGTAGAGTCAAAAGCACTCAGTACATCGGTGGAAACTGTTTCTGAGGTGGTCGTTACAATTGGACGGATAGATAATGGCAAAGCACTTCAAGAGAATTACAAGGTTTCGGACCTAACCGGCGCACAAATTGTAATGTCTGAAGTTAATCTACGTAAGTACAGCGACGAGATAGCTGAACACTTTTACTCTGCTCGTAAAGCGCGGGATGATCACCAAGACGCTGTTGACGCGCTTAGTGCATTCGCTGACGTTATCACTTACGACTCCTCACCCAATTGGCCTACGAACCCGGTGGTATAGTATGCCCTTATTTAATCGCAGGGGTGCGACAGCCACCGGACTGACCTATAATTTTGAAGACAGCGCGGTCAGTGCAAGTGCAGGATCTGTTTTTACCTTCTCATCAGCCGCTATCGGAACAGCTGCAACAGACCGGCAAGTAATTGTTGGTGTCGGTAGTATTGCGGGAACAGTAGGGACAATTAGTGGCGTTACGGTTGGTGGTATTGCCGCTGTTCAAGCTGTTCATTCCGGCGAAGGCTCTATGTCTAATGTTGATATATGGGCAGCGCCAGTGCCAAGTGGTACATCGGCTGATGTTATAATCACACACGGATCATCAAAATCCCGTTGCGGCATTGGGGTTTGGTCTATGTATGGTGCAGCTGCATGCCCTTTTGATACAGCCGGGAGTATCACTGACCCGCCATCGGCAGCTTTAACGATCCCAACGGGCGGGGTAGGTTTTGGCTACTGCCAGACTTACGGATCAACAGCTACATATACATGGACAAACCTTACAGAAGCTTTTGATGAGACAGTTGGCGGCAACGGCACTCACACCGGGGCATCGTCTGACGTTGACGGCACACCAACAATTACGTGTACACCGTCCAGCACAACATCAGAAGAAGGTATGGCTCTTGCCTCTTGGGCTCCATTTAGCCCCCCAGGCACGGCATACCGTTATTTCAGATTAAATATTACCGCAAACAACGGCCACGCCCGTGGTGGTTCTATCGGTGAGTTAGAAATATTTGCTAACACTTGTGAATTCCCTGCCGCAAATATGAGCAGCAATACCGCACCTTCACCACTTGTTGCCTCGGCAAGCAATTCGGAAGTGGGAAATATAGAATACAAGGCTTTTAATGGCTCAGCCTCTGGTTGGTACACTCAAACGTCTGCTGGTGTACCGCAATGGTTGCAGATTGATTTAGGGTCTGGAAACGGAATAGCGCCAACAAGTTTTTCGATTACAGAAAACTCAGAAAACCCGTCAACGGCTGCACCGAAGGATTTTACATTAAGTGGCTCCGATGATGGGAATTTTTCTGGCGAGGAAACAGTTTTGAAAACAGTGACTGGACAAACCAGCTGGTCAGATCAAGAAGTTAGAACGTATACAATATAAAGAAGTAAGAAAATGGTTGATCCTGTTACAGTAGGTATGGCGATAGGAGCCGCTAAATTGGCGGTCAAAGCCTGCTCGGATATCAAGGCAATCTCTAAAAGTCTAGACGTTCTTTTTGAGGCTTCTGACAACAACAAGGATAAAAAGCCCAGCACTGAAATGCAAAAGGTGTTGCAAGAACGAATTGGTGAGGATGGTGACATCGATGAAACATCAATTGCAAGTGTTGCTAATGATGTTTTAGTGCAAAAACAAAACGATTTAAATTTAGTGCTGCTTGGTAAAGAGATTGATAGAAAATTTGGCTTTGGTAGTTGGGATGAAATTCTAGTTGAGAGAGAGAAACGCCAAAAGCAAAAGATCATTGACGAGAGCACGGCTGCTATTGCCGCTCGTTTTGTTGATGAGTCGGACCAACCTAAGCCAAAATGGCTCCAAGCTCTGCTGATCGCACTGCAAATTGCAATTATTTCAGGAGCCGTAATTGGTATTGGCTACGCGATATTTATCAATCGGTGTGTCCAGGGTAAGTGTTGATGGATAGTGCAATTGATCTAAGGCTTTTACTCTCGCTGGGGGCCATCCTCGTGTCTGTCGTGGCCGCCTCGGCTATTGTAAAACAGAAGCTCTCCTCGGTGATTATTAAATTGGATGCGTTGCAGACGGACTACGAATCGCGGCTCCGCGCCTTGAATCGTCGAACTGATAAACTGGAGAATCTTATAGATTTGAATCAACAACGCACAGATGTTATTAGTCACATTCTGTCACCCGCCGAGTTGGCGAAGGCTCATCGAGAGAGTGCCCGACTGATCGAAATTACAGAGAGTAACAGTGTCAGGTTGTCCAAATTAGAGTCTATGCATAACGGAAGGCATCCAAGTCAATGAATAAATTTGGCAAGACAAGTACAGAAAGGCTCAACACCTGCTCGGAAAACTTGCAACTTGTCTGCCGGGAAGCAATCAAACGAACCCCGTTTTTCGCTGATCGAACTCGGGAACTCGTAATCCCAGACCTCATTGTAATTTGTGGTCACCGCACAAAAGAGGAACAGCAGAGAGCCTTTGATCGCGGCATGTCAAAGGTGCAATGGCCGGACTCTAAGCACAATACAGACCCCTCAAT
>TARA_B110000211_G_C14092313_1_pt1 | contig 10673 bp, 13 predicted proteins | sample TARA_B110000211 | Tara Oceans TARA_B110000211 (sample SAMEA4397516) | marine metagenome | biome: Polar Biome; feature: [DCM] deep chlorophyll maximum layer (ENVO:01000326); material: water (ENVO:00002006), including particulate matter (ENVO:01000060) such as... | depth 30 m
ATGCTATTCCCGACTGGCATATTTTTCGGATGTAAATTATATAGGACTCTCTATGGAAAATCATACGATTGATATGAAAAAGATCACCGAAACCTTAGTTAAAATAGCTCACTGAGTCCAATATTTAGGTTAAATCAAAGTGCCTATTAATTAATTTTATCTAATCAGCTTTTAATATGTAAATATAATAAAATAAAAACAATTAAAAGAGATAAAAAATTCATTACCTTAATTATATAAATTATTCATATGGTGAAAAATTCGAGCATTACAAATGTAAAACGGGTTAAAATGAAATTTACATTATTTTTTGATATTGAGCAAATTTAATCCATTGATCTGCGCCATAATGTCCAGTAGAATAAGGGTTTCTAATTGAAATAATAAAGTACACTTCACCTACTTTAGAAAATAATCCTGAAACATCTTTGCTCTACAAATCGAAGCGGGCTTTTTCTACCCATATTTCATCAAGTGCGTAAAAAATTTGAATGAGAGTATCATAGATGTGGATAGTACTCAATTCATTACGATGCAGACTCCAGTTCATATCATCGATCACCGTGCCGCGCAGCGCTCGTCTGAATTTGAACTAGCCGCGCCTAGTAGAAATATGGACACATTGCGTATTTTTCGCAAGGGCGCCCACATTCAAAACATCGGTAAAAGTGGCCTAACTTCACCACAATTAACCGACGTACTGCACAATTTCTCAGTGTCAGCTATCCGGGCTACCGTCGAGACTATGCCTGTGCCTTCGTGTATTGTCCATCCAATTAATCACGATCCGCCCCTCGAATCATTTTGGTTGAATCGGGCCCTAGTTGACGGGGAAAATCCAGAAGAGTTTTCAATTATATTGCTCATTGAGAAGGGAGTCCCGTCTCACGGCTCATGGTATAATGTATGCCTGTTTAATGCACGCACTGAAAAATACCATTTTCGAGGATTTTGCCGAGCCTTGAAGTCCCGAGCCTTGAAGTCGCAGTTTGAAGAGCGGAATTTATATATTCGACATAAGGCACTTGCTCATGCGAGGGATACGGACTTTTACGTAGATTATTCCAATATGGAGGCCCCTCATACGTTTTGGACCAAGTTGAAGAGTGAACTCGAATTAAAGAGTTAACAATTGAAATTTTAAATTAAACACGCCCATTGATCGAGAGACTTCCAATTACATATCGAATAATAAATTATAATGTTTGGCGTACGATCGCGTCATCGAGAGGAATTATCCCCGTAAGATCTATGTCTTGATCGGTGCCGGTAGATGCGACAATACTCTCGATACGCCCCATGCCTGTATAATCGAAACGGATTTTAGTAGCTATTTCATAGTTTTTTTCTTCATAACTAACATTATGATAATATACGTCTATAGAACACGGGACTAAATTTGTATTATTAGTTAGTATAGCGGTCGCAACCGTTTTAATTGGAGCATTAGCTCCGCTCCTAAATGCATATAAACGTGGTGTATATATTGTAGTACCCGCATCGTCTATGGTTTTAGTATAATGAGTGCTGACGAACTCGTATAGAATACTATCCCGCCTTCGGCGATTAGTATCCGATACCTCCTTGGTGAGATATTGTGCCTGCTCTACAAATTGTTTAAAAAACGGAGCGACGTCGGGTGGTTTGGAATGACTTGGCATTATAAATATATCTATTTAATAAATATTACATTTAAGCGTACTCCTTATTTACTTCATATGGAGCAATGCCTCCTAACCGAGCGTTTAACAAATATAATATACTATTGTATTACAATGTAGTCGAGAGGAAGACGGGCATGGGAGAGTAGGGCGACGTGGTGTAAAATATAAAACCAACGGTCAACTGAGCAAATGTGTAAAATATTAATTGGAATGGCTTTATTTGAAGTGTTTTGCGGCGAGCGAATGGAGTAGGGTCAATATAGGCACTATTAGAGTTATTTCTAAATTTAATAGATTTAACCCGATAATAAAAGAGTACGTGCCAAGTGTAAAGGGGATAAAAGGGAGCTATTACTTCTTTTTAACCCTGCTGGGATGTATTTCTATATCATTTAATTTATTGTCGAGTATCCCGGTCTAAGCTCGTATTGTCAACTACATTCATTGGAATGCTTGTTAACGCTGCGAAATTTGTAATATTTACGATACTTAATTCATATTTTTGTAATAAATCTATTTTACACGCGACTGAACCAGATTTATCATTTTCTAACTGGGTAGTTTCAGCGACGATGTCGTCAATATTTGTATGTGTCGATGCGATATTTTTTATCCCAGTGTGAGTTCCGTACCATCGAGGGCAACTATATTTATATAAATAAACATTCATTTATATATACAGAGACACGCCCCGTTTATATAAGTTATTTAATCATAAGTAGTCTGCGCAAGTAACGCATTCGCTTTCTCAAATGCCGGATCCCATACAATTTCACAAGCTCCACTACCTGTTCCAGCGGCCAATTGTCCTCTAAATACCCCCACCTTTGCTTTACTATCTACATCGAGTAAGATACCCGCATATTTATTTGAGCTCTCGTGTATATTGGCTAATATATAACTACCCAACCCAGCGATCGTAATTTCTCGATACGTACTAAATATGGTTTTTAACTGTTCGTCAAACGCATCGCCACCCGTGTCTATCACTGTTCCTATTTTAGCGGGCGGGGGCGCAATCCGGGCGATAATCTTTTGAATTTGTTTGGAGGGCACGTGTTGTAGAGTAAACATTTTCCCTATGTTTTTAGTCGATTTTATAGGACAATCGTATGATATAAGCGCAAGGGAAAATACATATCGCGAATCTTCTTTTTGAGCGATCCATATCGTCGGTTTTTCAGAGTTATATTCTCCTATACATCCGATTGGTTCTCCATATATATCGATGAAAACATTATAATCTGTCATTTTCTCTAATAATGTATCTAGAGAAGAATCTAACATCGCCACTCTTTCTAAATCGGAGTTCTTATACATGAATATTAATTGTCCGGATATTCCTGACGACGCCGACGCGATCGTGTTAAATATACGGGCTACCCCGTCAACGGAGTCGTTAATAACAATATTCGTACCTGACTCATACCGTGCCGCCCAGGGTCGGACGGCGTCTATAGTATATAATTCTGGCGGCGCCTCGTCCTCTCCTATCGTGTCGTCCTCTACTATCGCCGCGAGCTGCTTACTCCAAATTTGATGTTTCGAGGTATCTTCTTTTATTAGAGTCGTCTTCAGAAACTCAGCAGCACTACTAAGGGTCGGGTCGTCGTTGGCGGCCGCAGCGTAATAAAAAGCCAAGAAAATATTTCGTTTAATTTTCGCGACAGCGACGTCTTCGAGATCCCCCTTGGCGGCACCAAAACCGCGTAAGCGCACAACCCTGGGGTGGGTATTACTTAAGAGAGCCGACCCTCTGGGCCTTGTTATTATTTTTAATTTAGATTGTGCAAGCTGTCGGATAAAATTAGTGTACGGTTGGCTCATTCGGTATATTATAATAACATATTGTTTTTTTTTAAATAGAATATTTCTGCGCCATAAAAAAGTAAAATGGCGATAAATATAAGAGTCAATGGATAATAAATTAACGTTTTACCATCTCTTGTTCCAAATTCTTTCATATTACCTGCTCTAGTAAACATCGTAGCGGGTTTATATGCCCATAACATATACCCAACGATAAGATATAAACAGATTACACATTTAGTGGATGTTCTAAGACTAAACATATTATTATAATAATTAGATAATTATTAGAGAATTATTAGAGAATTATTAGAGAATTAAAGTATATTATTAGATAGACTGAAGTTCGCATATTCAACATACATCAAAGTATGTCCAATACCGCGTCCACATATAAATCCTCGATGATGGTATTCATTATTATTTCATGAAAGCTTGCTTCTAAAAAATCAGTGTTTATTAAAATATTACTAAATAGTTTGTCCAGAGTGGGGAGCTCGTACATCTCATGAATCGTCGCGTGCAGGCGTTGTATATTTTCGCGGTGCCGTATAAACTCCTCGTCGTGAATACATGTACGGGTAAGTATATATTTATTGCTCATTATCTAATTATAGATAGTATGTTTTATATACATATAATGGTATTGACGTGGATATATTATGCGACGTCTTTATCCGATTAGGGCGGCGATCGGCGACCGTATTCATTAAAGGAATATATCGACACGGTTCAATTTAGGTAGCTAGCTGAGGGCTTTTGCTACGATATAATAAAAATAACATAATAATAAAAATAATAATATATGTATATTCTAATTGGATGGCTTTATCATTAAATCAAAAATTGTCTTGTCTCCGGAAGAAACAACAGTTAAATACTTTGTTGGAAAGCTACAATAAACACGCGATTGATTTGGGGAAAATTAAGCCACATTCTATTATTAAATTAGACTTCCCTGAATTTTGGAACTGGATAAAAACTATACCGACCTTCTGTTCGTTTTTTATCGAAAGTCCGATATCGTATTATGATATTTTAAAAAATATTGTCTTTGCACGCGGGTACTTTAAGTTTGTCAAGTCGGTAGTAAATCAAATTTCCACAGAAGTCCATGCGCTCAAGGAGATTATCGTTAAAATTAGAACAAAACCATACAAGTGTGAAAACAATTGCGTATCCGAATGTACTTGTAATGCGAATTCCACAGAGACATTAGAATTTATTGAGAGATTGGAGTGTATATGCCGAGCTGGTCGAAACGCAGTATATGATTCATTGGCGGTATTCGACAGAGGTAACGGAGAAGATGCAACGGTGCTGTTTAAAATATCGATTCTCAATTCGTTGGGGTCCTATGCTAAATGGACACGCCCAGCCAATATTCCATACGAGATACTTATAGGAAATTCAGTCGATGTGTCAGGCGCTGTTCTCTATTCTACAGATAGACCTATTCGATTATCGAGGCTATGTGAGTTAGATGCGATGGATGACCGAATACGCACGGCACTTGAGGCGAATTGTATATTATTGTCTCGGGTCGAAGCAAAGATGGATGAAATGGAAAAGATACATAAAACTGTTCAACTTCAAATAACAACAACCGAAGAGCTACTAGCCGAGAGAAAGAAACTGATATATAATCATATAGATTGCTTAATAAAAGATGCGACAAATGAAATTGAATTTTTAAAAGTTGTGATTGAATTTCAAAAATAAGGCATGTCCTCCGCGTCGTTAATGCCGAGCTTGGAGAATATATATAATATTTTCACGTGCACGTCCGATATTCTTCTTTAGTGGATTACTATTATGATACAGGCCATATAGATTCTGATATTGGACTAATAAATTAGCCAATGGTATTGCTTTTTTATCTAGTAATCGAAGTGGGTCTATATCATGTTGTTTCATTTTACGTATGCATATAATATTCTTCTCTCTGGTTGAAAATAGTTTGTTTTTATAGGTAATTTTACTTGATATTTCATTGGTAAAATTACCAAGAGGGTTTTTAAACGATTGAAGGCCTATATTTTTTGAATCTATAGAATTTTTAAAAATGGGCATAGCGTTTTGCCTCGATAATATCCCAGGCGATAATATTGATACATATTCCAATTCGGGTGTGTACGATGTGGGTTTCGAAACCGTTTTATATTCGAGCGGTAGCGTATTGTTAATAATTGTACGACTTCCTGTATCTATGGATGGTAATTGCTTGTGATTATATTCTAGACCACAAAATGTCCCTTGTCGCATTTCAATTTCTCGTTCGAGAAGAGAATCGACTCTGGTTTTAAAGCGTTCGTCCGTTTTACTACTTAATGAAAAATTCGCGAGGACGTTATAGTTGGGCTCAATCATATTATAGAAATATTGATGCGCGGCCAAGTCATTATTTATTTTCTCCTTACTGTGGGGTATATACATAACATTTTTTTCCATATCTTGGCGTATGTTTAATGTGGACGCGATAATTTTCTTATTCAACATAAATTATTATAATGCGACATTTTTAATATAAAGAATACGGTCGCTTTTATAAGAATGGATACTAATATAGATTCTCCGATAACCAACATGCTGGACAGTATTCGCGCCCATATGCTCCAAAGACCCACACGTGTTGCACGCATAGAACTTATAATAGGATGCATGTTTGCGGGCAAGACACTTGAAATAATGCGCCGAGTGAGCCGGTACGAAGCGATTGGTAAAAGAATATTAATTGTGAATCATTCGAATGATACACGGACGGGGGATTCTATACAGACTCACTCTAATATCCAGCGCGATTCGATAAAAACGGACACGCTTGGCGAGTTGCTTAAGGATGATTATTTACTTGAATTTGATGTTATCGCAATCGACGAAGCGCAGTTTTTTTCTAATTTACGGGACTTCGTTCTCAGTGTAGAAAAAATGGGGAAAATACTGATTATCGCGGGCCTCGATGGGGACTTCTTGCGCCGGCCGATCGGTGAAATATTAGATATTATTCCTCTGTGTGATACGGTTGATAAATTAACAGCAATGGATATGGTCGACAAAGACGGCAGTAAGGGTTTATTTACAAAAAGAATCGTGGAGGATGAACATCAAATATTAGTCGGAGATGATAATTATTATGTAGCCGTTAGTCGGAAAAATTTCTGAGGCAAATATTAATATTCAATAGTACGGATATTGATCGTATGTAATGGTAATTAAAATAATTAAATGGATTTAATTATAATAATTAAATATTCAGCTTTACAATATATTGATCCATATCTATATTTGCGCACCAATCAAATTGCCACTTTTTAATATTTTCAAACAATGAGTACGTGCTTCTATCCGATTATATAATATATTTCCTTCCTTATCTGTTGAGTCCATTCTATAATTTCAATACATTGATATTTTCGCAACGTGTGGACGTATTTACTTTATTTCCTATAATTTTAGGACAGTGTCGCAGATCATAACCAGTTCTTCATCGACTTTGAGTTATCATATAAATAAAATTTATTAAATCCAAGTAAAATATGCTAATAAATCCATTCCTCTAAAAATTAAATGTTTTAATATATAAATGGTACTTAATTTTATACTTGTAATAATTATATATTTGATCGTTATTATCTTTGCGCACATTGGTTTAAAAAACGCCAAAGGTGTAGAAAAAAACTCACCGAGGGAGGCACCGCGGGATAGACATTTAGTTGAAACATACGAGAGCGAGATACCTTCGGTCGATGTACGAAGCAGTGAAAATGATACCGAGGCTAGTGACGATTTAATGAAATACTTGAATATAGAAAAGAAAGATAATATTTCAATAAATAATACACTAGACTCCTATTTTTCAAATACTGTAGAAAATACAAGATATTCGTTCGATGAAGTTCCGACTGACATTTCCAAATATAAAAATAATGAAGTCGTATTAGACACTTCTAAAGACGAAGCAAGTCTGGCTCCAAGTTCGGATCCAATATACGATAATGTCTACGCCTTCGATGATTTTAATGAGGAGTATGCTACTATTTAGTTTTTTTAATCGACCTGCCTATGCTTAAAATAGAGTGTCCAATTGAAAATCTAGTGGTAAGTTGTAATATTTTATCGGCCGTTGCGGAATAAAAAAAATCAATGAAGGCAAATCCGTATAATTTAGAGGAATCAGTCTTATGTCGTAAGACGTTAATCTTATTTATCATCCCATACTTGGAAAAGGTTTTTTCTAAATATTGATACACTTCTTGGCGATCGGCTTCGGCCGGTATATTTTTAATGATTAAGGTGTGATTACCTGTGACTTTAGAATTGGGGGCGACATAGCCCGCGCTTTTTGTAAGACTTCTTGTTGCCTTTTGCATATATTTATCGGGCGCAGCGCGCATAACAAAGCCATTTTTTTTTGTTATTTGCTTAATCTCCTCCTTTTCTTTCCGTATAATATCAATAATAATAGGTGCATCGTCGCGATGAACCTTCGTTAATTTAAAGTCGTCTTCCAAATTTTGAAATTTGCGCTTCTTTGTACTGTCTCCATCCTCTATGAGTGTGATAAATGTATATGCCCCCCTTGTTGATTTATTTTGCGAACTACCTTTTGCCAACCCAAAGGGAATAATCTGGCGCCTGTGCGACTTGGACTCCGTTGTACAGTAGATTTTAATGTCCTCAATAATTGTCTCTTCTGATAGAAAATACATACGTTTCTCAGTGATGCTCGTTATTGACGGGAGAGAATCTTGTAGATAATTTACTAAAAATTCCATTTCGTCGGGGTCCTCGTTGTATGTCTGCAGTTTGCATTGTGTATAATCTTTCAACGTATGTGGTCCAATTGTAATGGTGCTTTTTAAATTGGACGGGTCCATTTATATATAAATAGAGTCGGCATTTATTTAAATAAAAACTACTTTACGCACCTAATCGTTTAATTTAGAGTAATAAAATAAGTAAAGATAATATATGTCCAAATGTACAACGTATAAAGAACGAGTGAAATTAAAAAAAACTATAGCGGCATTAGAAGAACATGAATTAAGAGAGATCTTAAAAATATTAGACCGCAACTCCGAAAAATATTCAACAACGAATAGTGGAGTTTTTTTTAATTTAAAATACACAAAGGACGATACAATCCGCGAAATAATTCAATTTGTTAAGTTCGCACGTGATAATAATATATTGCTCAATAGTTATACATATAGTATTCAGCCGGACTTGATTACGATGGAAGAGCGAATTAAAACAACTGGGAGTACGGTCGAAATAGAAAATTTTGATTTAAATATATTGGGTGCATATAATTAATGGAGTCATTTAAACAGCTTATCCGGAGTTGTACAATTAAAAACGTAACCATCGGTGCAAAGAACATATTAGCAGAGTATAATACCCCGCGACCATGGTCGAAGATATTTTTAAATATTACAGGGAGAGCACCGAGAGCTCACGTGGTAAATGCTTTAATAGAAAAAGAAGAAATGGCACCGGTTGTCGCGCCAACTAGGGGGGCACCGGTCGGCAACTCTTTTCACACATTAATGACCATGCGGAACCGTTCGATTACCACACCCTTGCATACGATCGCGCATACATTTATTATCAAAGAAAGTAAGAGGACGTACGATGCGCTAAGTATAATACTGCTTCGAACCCTTGATAGTTCATTAGCTTTATTAGGAAAACGAGAATTAACAGCCTACTTAAAAACATTTAAGTTCGATACAATGGAAGATTTTACCGTGCGCGATTTATATAGAACGTGTAATTATTCGAGTAAATATTTTCGCAAGCGCTCCATTGACGATGTATTTGGAAATAATTTAACAATCCATCCTCAGATGATAAAAATATACGGCGACGTACTTAATCTTAACATTATTCGAATGGACTATGGGAAAATAGATTATATTACAAATTTTATCAAAGAGAGGGCGACGATTATACTCTGGGAAGATAGTCAATATATCTATTCGATTAAATCAAGGCGCTCATTTTTACGTGGTACCGAATTAAAGACAATCCTTAACTATGATGCACGAATCGATACGAATACCTTAGACCGGGGAAACGATACAGTTATTAAAAATCTTTGCAGGATGAAGAATATTAATATCCGCAAGCAAATACATAACCGATTCGTAAATAAAACCAGAGCTGAGCTTGTCGCAGAATTAACATAAATTTGAATAATTTTTTATTTAAAACATAATCATATATTATAATAGAGATTATGAATTTTTTACAACAGGATACAGAAGCACACCTATCTAACGTCAATGTGGGCGATCAGGTATTTTTACATGACCGCAGTACGCTCGTTGACTACACTTTGAACAGTGAAAATGTGTCATTTATCGTTACTGAGACAGACGTCAACTATATCAATGTCACAGACGGGGACACTAAATATCGTATACTCTACTCGGATGTTAAAAAAATTACGACTTCGAGATCGTACACGCCCACCGACAGATCCATTTCCTCAGTGGAGGATGTTGATCTGTTCGGCGGCAAGCACTTCGAGTATGAATTATCCACACTTTATGAACGCGATGACCAACGTTTAATTACATTATTTGTTACTAACATTATTAAATTGTACCCCCTCGCGATTACCGAAATTGAACTTCGGGCGTTTCAAAATGAGGCAGAATATGGCGGTTTTAGCAATACATTGAATATATTTCAATTTAATAAATTAACGAAGTTTTTTGAAAAGTCGCCCCATTTTAATACGAAGTCTACAGAAGATACATTGGACATTTTGCCGACGGCGAGTCCTAGTTTACGGTTCTCCGCCCGAGGGCGCGATGCTATCTATAAATATTGCATGAGTAATAAAATATCGCATATTGAAACCGATGGAATTTATAAAGCGGCATTGAAGTCTAGAGCCTACGACCCGGGAGGCGACTTAGAACGCACGTACTCTCGACATTTTGCGTCGAAAGGGAATAAAACCCAAAGAGATTTTACTCGTGCCGCCTTACGATTATATGCGACGAGGGCTAAACTTGGCGGCAAGATTGAAATTCCATTAGAATGTGCCGACAATGGATACTGGGCTCCAAAGCCCGTCGCAAATCCGCCCACGGTGCTCCCGGCGTCGAATAACTCGATATTAACGGAGCATATGAGAGCAGCCACGAGAGAGTTAAAACTCTATAATGTGCGGAGCAAACATTCAGA
>TARA_B110000211_G_scaffold160709_1_pt1 | contig 10645 bp, 10 predicted proteins | sample TARA_B110000211 | Tara Oceans TARA_B110000211 (sample SAMEA4397516) | marine metagenome | biome: Polar Biome; feature: [DCM] deep chlorophyll maximum layer (ENVO:01000326); material: water (ENVO:00002006), including particulate matter (ENVO:01000060) such as... | depth 30 m
ATCATGGGGCCAGCCTAAGGCTTCGTCATAGATAAAACCACAAATGATACAAAGCCATTTTTTATAAGGCGCAGACTGAACAGCAGAAGACATACTTGATTCTCTAGGGGATTAACGAATAGCTAGGGTGTTAAACGAATTGCTATGTTTTTTGTACGGACGTAATTATACAAAGCTTCTTGACCTTTTTCACGCCCAAATCCAGATTTTCCCACACCACCAAAAGGAGTACTGATGCCTCCCGCAAACCATTCATTAACAAATACTTGGCCAGCAACTAATGCACGACTAGCTCGTAACGCTAAACTCAAATCCTGAGTAAATACGCCGGCTACCAAACCAAATTCGGTGCCGTTGGCTATGTCGTAAGCTTCTTGGGGTGTACTAAATTTCATTAACACCAGTACTGGCCCAAATACTTCTTGCTGGGCTATTTCTGTGTTGGCGTCTGCTTCTAAAAGGGTAGGGGGCATAAAATAACCCGCTTGGTCTAACGGAGTGCCACCCACTAAACAGTGCGCACCCTGCTCTTGTGCCCGCGCGCACATGGCCGTAATTTGATCGAGCTGAATGTTGGTGAGGATAGGTGTGACATCAGCTTCATCCATACCTGCTCCTACAGACTTGGCAGAGAAACAGGCAACTAAGCGCTGTTTTACCTCTTCATAAACACTCTCATGCACGATAAGACGAGACATGGCAGAGCACACCTGTCCGGAGTTGAACAGATTGCCCACATCCGCACTCGATATGACTTGGTCTAGATCGGCGTCTGCAAAAACAACACCAGCAGACTTACCACCCAATTCCATAACACATGGCACAACATGCTCTACCGCGGCCTTCATAATAGATTGCCCCGTTGCAACGGAACCTGTAAATACGATTTGGTCAATATCACTATGAGCTACTAGCGCCGCACCAGTGTCATGCCCATAACCGCATAAAATATTCACCGCACCTGGTGGCACGTTAGCATTGATCATAGCCTCTCCTAACAAGGCTACCGCTAAGGGCGTTAATTCAGGCGACTTTATCACCACACTATTGCCAGCTGCTAAAGCTGGCGCTAGGGATCTAGCTACTAAGGAAACTGGAAAATTCCATGGGATGATCTGAGCTGAAACCCCAAACGGTTCGTACTCGGTAAAGTCCACTAGTCCATCACCCAGGGGAATGGATTGACCTTCGATCTTATCTGCCATACCTGCATAATATTCAAAATAGCGCGCCGCTTCCTCAAATTCCCACTCTGCTGCGCTTAATGGTTTACCATTTTCTAAACACAAAACCTTACCGCCACGCTTGGCTAAGACTCTAATTTGCCCGGCAATAGCATGCAGCAACTGCATACGCTCATAGGGAGCCATACCTGCCATAAGGCGGTCATTATGACATTTCCGGGCTGCATTCACCGCCTGATCTACATGGGCTGGCATAGCCCGCGCAATGGTGGCTACCAATTCACCAGTGGCCGGGTTTTCTACATTAATACACTCGTCACTATCTACCCATTCGCCATTAATAAAATTGGTGCTATGGGTAATGCCCTGTTGAAGATGATTCATGGCGTTAAACTCCGGTTGTTTGTTTGCTTTCAATTAAGCGTTTTGCCGCCCATTTGTGAAAGTAATGCGTAGGATTGTCTAACACTGGGGAGAACTTACCTCCGCTAAAGCCAGGAGATGCTCTACCACGCTGCATGCCTTCCACCACCTTGACGTCTTCTCCAAAAACTTCCTTCCAAGCCGCTAGAGTAGCATCTCTACAGCCTTTATATGCCGGTGAAATAGCCTCATCACCCACATACATTAAGCGTAAATGCTCAACGGTTTGATCATTAGCTACTGGCTCTAGCACAATAGCAAAAGTGTGGTCGGCTTGTATGCCCAACAATACATTGGGGAATACGGTAATGTATTCGGCCTCTTTCATACGGTCTTGCTGCCATTCTGGGAACACCGGTAAGCGCGTACCTGCCGAATCGGCTAAGTTATAAACCATAGTGCCCTGGCCTGCAAACTCATTGGCAAACATTATATGATAATGATCTTGAATGCGTGAATAGACATTTAGATTGGGGTGTATCCACGGTAAATGGTAGCTTTCACAGTAATTCTCTACGGCCAGCTTCCAGTTGCACGCCACTTGTAAGGTGAACACACCTTCGGTTTTTTCTTCACTAGACACTTCCCTTCGCATACGACTATAGCCAGTGTCACCCATGAATGGCTGCCAACGCTCTACAACAGGTGCAATAAAGTCCTCGAAAGGGTTAGCCTGGCCATCCAGATTTACAAACACGATGTCAAACCACACTGCACTAGCTACTTCCTTCATGCCATGTTTCTCGCATACCAGGCTGTCTACTTTGTGCACTCCCACACCACCTATGTGGGGTGTACCTTTGAGATGACCGGTTAAATCATAGGTCCACGAATGATAAGGGCAGCGGATACTCCCCTGGATAGGCCCTTGTTTGCTGATCAATATCATACCGCGATGGCTACAGACGTTATGAAACACACGAATTACATTGTCTCTGTCACGGATAATAACCAGTGGTAACCCCATAAAAGAAACCGGCTTCACATAGCCTAGCTGCGGCAAGTCTCCTGAAAAACCAAAACCCGCCCAAGTTTTACCTAACAAACGGTCACGCTCTTGAATAAACATGTCTGGGTCGTTATATAAGGGGTTCGGTAGACCGCTGGCTTCTTCAATGGGAAGTGTGGCGTTTTCTAAGCTAGTGAGTGGGATACGGTCAAAGGCGTTCATGGGTGATCCTTAAATTGACGTAGGGCAAATTATGCGACCACAATGCCTGAAAAAAGAGGTAGAAACAATCGATAATTTATCACTCAATTAATGAGATTAACTCATAGATTATTGACAAGCCACAAACGAAATTCGTCCAGCGCCGGCTTCCTACTCCCCACGACCGACGTCATAAGGTAGAAGCTAGCATCGGTATCCAAAGTGTGGTCAAAGGCCTTAACCAAGCTACCTGTTGCCAAAAAATCAGACAATAAATGGTCCCACGCCAGTGCCACACCCTGACCTTGCTGGGCTGCTTGAATCAACATATTGTAATGACTAAAGGTTACTTTATGTTGCGGCACTACTGGCAACATCTCCATCCCTTTAAACCAGTCTGGCCAGTTAAACCAACCAATGGTCGGGTTGTCCAACACTAACTGCCTTGTGGCGAGCAACTCCTTTGGAGATAGCCCCCTGTGTTGGGCTAAGAAATCGGGGCTAGATACCACAAACACACGTTGTGAAAATAATCGATCCACCTTGTAAGCAACCGGCTCAACCGCACTAAAACCAATACTGCAGTCAAAGTCAGTGGCGTCTACTTCTAGTACGTTATCGGCCACTAATAAGCGTATATCAGTGTCTGGATAGGCCCGCAAATACTCTGTAATACGTGGCATAAGCCACAAGGAAGCAACGGCATGACTAGCAGCTATAGTGATTTGTGTTGCTTGCACAGGATTCTTAATGGAAAAAGTTGCCATGGAAATTTGACTTAAGGCATCAGCTATATGCTGATGGTATTCACGACCTGCAGCGGTCAGGCGTACTTGACGCTGTTGTCGATCAAATAAATCAATACCCAGATTTTCCTCTAAACTACGTATTTGACGACTTATAGCGCCTTGTGTGACAAACAGTTTAGCTGCAGCTTGAGTAAAACTCATACTCGTTGCAGCCGCATCAAAGGCCACCAGAGCATTTAGGGGAGGTAAGGTTTTTGTGTTCAGTAGCATGACTAAAACTCATTTGTTATCGACAATGGATTATGCCGTTACTATGCCTATTATTAAACCTCAACAGATTAAATATTTAAATAAATTTTCATTCAGCATTAATTTGTTTTATAATTTTTCCATGAAAAATATCCCTACAGAACTATTGCGCACCTTTATTACCATTGTAGATCTAGGCGGCTTTACCCTAGCGGGGGCATTGCTAGGGCGCTCCCAACCCGCCATCAGCTTGCAAGTAAAGCGGCTAGAAGAACTGCTAGATATTACAGTGTTTCAAAGGAATAACGGTCTGCAGGTCACAGAAGAAGGCGAAGTGCTACTCGGTTTCGCCAGACGAATGTTAGATATCAACGACAGTGCTGTGACCCGCTTAGCCAAAAGCCGAATTTCTGGCCAGGTACGTTTAGGCATACCTAATGATTTTGAAGTGTCATTTTTGCCTCGACTACTTAGCCAGTTTGGCCAAGCCCACCCTGAAGTTGCTTTGGAAGTGAATTGTGACTTGAGCGTGAAGTTGTTAAAAGATTTCCAACAAGGGCATTATGATCTCGTTTTGGCAACCGACAGCTTAGAAGAAACCCTGCCAATTAATTCAGGTGATGAATTTTATGAGACTATTGTGTGGGTTACCAACGGTCACTTTGACTGGTCTAAGAACCAGCCCGTCCCCTTGGTGGTTTACCCCACCGGCTGCAGGTATCGTCAACAAATTATCAGCAAACTCAATGCTGCTGGCATTGCCTGGAGGATTGCCTATAGCTCGTCCAGCTTATTAGGGATCCAAGCCGCTATTGAGGCCGGTTTAGGCATTAGCGCCCTAGCCCGCAGCACTGTGCCTCATGGATTGTACAGCCACGTACAAATACAAGATAGCCCACAGTTGGGCTATGTGAAACTAGTATTCAAACATGACAGGGGTAATCAAACAGATGCGACAAAGCGTCTTTATGAGTACCTCTATACTGGTCTAGAACAATCAGCGAGTTAAAATCAGAAGCCCTGCAGTTCCCATAAGGCCTGCTGTAATTTGGTTTAAACGCTTTACCGCCTTGTGCTGGCTAAATAATTTTCGGGCCTTGCTGGCACTAAACGCGATCAGTGTTAACCCCAACATCAAGGCTATAAAATTAAGCCCAACAACTAACACTACACCCTGAGTAGTCAGCACAGTTAAATCTACAAAAGTGGGTAAAAATGCGATATAAAATAACATTACCTTTGGGTTGGTAGCTGATATCAACATACCTTCTGCAAAACTTAGTATAAAACCTGCACCCTTATTACGAACAGAGGCAAGGTCAGCTGTATTCAACTCAATAGGCGCATGCCAAATCTTCCAAGCCAAATAGAACAAGTAGGCAGCACCACACCAGCGAATGATCGTAAATATAATTTGATATTCATTAGCGATGTAAGCAAGCCCCCAAACAACCAGTAGTAGATACGCTATATCGCTCACAGCCATGCCGAAGGCTAACCCCCAACAGCCATGCCCCCCGTGTTTTAAGGCTTTAGCAATAAGCGCAAAAACACCTGGCCCAGGGGTAATAGAAAATACAAATACAGCCACAAAATAGGCTAAAGAAAATTCCAATGTCATGTCACTACTCATCAACTAAACAATAAAGCTAGAAGCCGTATATTACCGTATTTTTAACAAACTATGACACTGGTTTAAGATTGACGCATTTAATTAATGACGTTAACATTCTCACCATTAAAATGACTTCTTTTTGATTAGCTACTGGTTAATTATTTGCCCAGTTAAGCCAATACAAAACGGACACATTTAAACCTTTAAGGAATCATTTCAAGGAATGCCCATGTCAGAATTCATCACCGGTACGGTAAAGTTTTTCAATGATACAAAGGGCTTTGGCTTCCTAGAGCAGACGAATGGTGCAGATGTATTTGTTCATTTTAGCGCTATCGTAAAAGAAGGTTATAAGAGCCTAGAGCAAGGCCAGAAAGTACAGTTCACTATTACTGATGGTGAAAAAGGCTTACAAGCAGTTAACGTATCCCCTTTATAAGGTTATAGCTTACAAAAAATTAAAGCGCTCTAGGATAACCCACAGCGCTTTAATACTACCTTATTGAAAGTGTGTTCAGGGTTACAGCATATACGCTGGGCCCTTGCCATCTGCGCTAGGCTGAAAATGCACTGAAACTTCACCTAACTTGGTAAGCGCTTGTGAGGCATCTTGGTCATCACGTAATTCAAAGGCATTAAAACCAACCCGTTGCATAAAGTCGATGCGATCCATAGCTACATCACCTACTGCACGAATTTCACCTTGATAACCATCACGGCGTAACATGCGCGCCATGCTAAAACCGCGACCATCGCTAAAGGCTTCAAATTCAATAGCGATCATAGACAGCTTATTAGCACTGGCCAACAAACTTGGTAAATCATCTCCACCATTGGTTAATACTGAATCACCTGCGTCTGGGTCATTATGTAGCCAATCAGAAAATCTAATTTGAGGTGTTGCAGCATGACTAAGACTAAGCTGCTGATCTTTGATGAGTGCCATAGACACGCTCCTTAAATGGTGAAAAACCTACACGGCGTACAAGTTGCAAAAATGATTCATCGGTTTCACGTAGTTGTATGTATACATCCAATATCTTCCCAAGCACTACCACTACCTGATCTTGATCGATAGAGCGTCCTAAAATCTTACCTAAGCTTGCGTCATTAGAAGCCGAACCACCTAGACTAAACTGGTAAACCTGCTTGCCACCTTTTTCAACACCCAAAATACCAATATGCCCTACATGGTGGTGTCCGCACGCATTGATACAGCCAGATATTTTTAGCTGAATTTCACCCAGTTCGTACTGGTAATCCATATCATCAAAGGTTTCGTTGATTTGGCGTGAAAGTATCAGTGTTTCCGCATTAGCTAAGCTACAAAAATCTAGCCCAGGACAGTTAATCATGTCTGTTAGGGTACCCACATTAGCGCGGGCCATACCCAAATCTTGTAACTTTAGCCACAAGGATAAGAGGTCACGCTGAGCTACATCGGCTAACACTAAGTTTTGATCATGAGTTGAGCGTAATTCAGCAAAACTAAACTCATCGGCCAACGCCGCGATACCATCCATCTGTTGATGGCTTACATCACCTGGCGCTTGCAACTGATTCTTAAGGCCGACAACAACAATACGGTACCCAGGCTGTTTGTGGTCTCGCGTATTTTGTCGATACCAGGTAGCAAACTGAGGATATTCTGCAACTGCATCCGCCAAGTTACTTTCTGTAAGCGCTGCATACTCGGAAGATAAGTAATCTGGGGCTTTAAAAAAACCTTTTACTCGATCAATTTCTGCCTCTGGCAACCGTAATTCTTTACCCTTTATTAGTTGCCATTCGGCTTCAACCATTTCCGCAAAGGCGTCAATACCTACGGCATTAACCAGAATTTTGATACGCGCTTTGTACTTATTGTCACGGCGGCCATTAAGGTTATAGACCCTTAGCACTGCGTCTAAATATGACAACAACTCTTGCGGCTCTAAAAATTGGCGCACGGTTTTTCCTATTACTGGCGTGCGACCTAAGCCTCCCCCTACAAAAACTTCAAAACCCATCTCACCCGATTCATTGCGATACAAATGTAAGCCAATGTCATGCACCTGAGACGCGGCACGATCGCTAGACGAACCAGACACAGCAATTTTAAATTTGCGAGGCAAGTAAGCAAACTCAGGATGCAAAGTACTCCATTGTCGAATAAGCTCACACCAAGGGCGTGTGTCTTCTATTTCGTCTGCACTAACACCTGCGAATGGATCGGTTGTGGTATTACGAATACAGGCGCCACTCGTTTGAATAGCATGCATCTGCACTTTTGCCAGATCCGCTAAAATATCGGGTACAGACTCCAATGTAGGCCAATTAAACTGCATATTCTGACGTGTAGTAAAATGGCCATAGCCTTTATCATAAGTTCGTGAAATCTGAGCTAATACACGTAACTGTTCGCTTTTCATTAGGCCATAAGGAATCGCTACACGAAGCATAGGTGCTAACCGTTGAATATACAGCCCGTTCATGAGACGTAGAACTCGAAATTCGTCTTCTGGAATTTCTCCAGCTAAATAGCGACGGGTTTGATCACGATACTGGTCCACTCGTTGGTCGACGAGTGTTTGATCGAATTGGTTATAGGCGTACATGTATAGGTCCCAAGCAGGCTAGACGGCGTTATTTAGTCATAATAACGCAATATACTTATAACACAAAATACTAAAAACTGATTTACTTATACCTTAATGGAATATACAATCTTGCGAAATGAATGCTCTCAAGTAGCGTTTTAGGCTGATTTTTGAGTTACAATTATATCCGACTAATTTGGTCAGACTTTACCCCCACCAACCTGTTGTTGGTGCATTTAGGTAATAAGGATTTACAGACAAAATGGTAGACTATTTACTCATCCTAGTTAGCACCGTGCTGGTGAATAACTTTGTGTTAGTTCAGTTCCTTGGGCTGTGCCCTTTTATGGGTGTTTCTTCTCGCTTAGAAACGGCTATGGGTATGTCTTTAGCCACTACATTTGTACTCACACTAGCCTCTTTATGTAGCTACCTTACATACACCTATTTACTCGAACCTTTTGGATTAGAGTTTTTGCAAACCATCAGCTTTATTTTAGTAATTGCGTTTGTAGTTCAATTTACTGAAATGGTAGTGCATAAAACTAGCCCATTGTTGCACAAAGTGCTAGGCATTTTTCTACCTTTAATTACCACAAACTGCGCAGTGCTAGGTGTCGCTTTACTTAATATCAAAAAGGCCAATGGTTTTATAGAATCTATTTTATATGGCTTCGGTGCTGCTGTTGGTTTCTCTCTGGTACTCATTTTATTTGCTGCTATGAGAGAACGCATTACCGTTGCCGACGTACCTGCTCCTTTTAAGGGAGCAGCTATTGCGATGATGAGTGCTGGCATTATGTCTTTGGCCTTTATGGGCTTTACCGGTTTGGTGGCTATATAAATGCAAACACTTTACCTTGCCATCGTCATACTGGCTTTGCTCGCCATCATTTTTGGTGCCATTTTAGGTTTTGCTGCAATCCGTTTTAAGGTTGATGGCGACCCTATCGTCGACCAAATAGACAACCTGTTACCACAAACACAATGCGGCCAATGTGGTCACCCTGGCTGCAGGCCTTATGCCGAAGCTATTGCCAACGGTGAGGCCATTAATCACTGCCCTCCAGGCGGTGAAACTACCATTAAAGCCCTGGCAGACCTATTAGATGTAGAAGTCATTCCGCTTGATGCAGAACATGGCACTGAAGCCATACGCACCATCGCGTACATCCGTGAAGACGAGTGTATCGGCTGTACTAAGTGCATTCAGGCCTGCCCAGTTGACGCTATACTCGGCGCCGCCAAACAAATGCATACTGTCATCATTGATGAATGTACCGGTTGCGATTTATGTGTAGAGCCTTGCCCAGTGGATTGTATTGACATGATCCCTATCGACGTAACGCCTGTAAGCTGGCATTGGCAACAGCCAGAACAGCTCATTGCCACCAGTAGTTTGCCCCACAGCCATGGAGGACCTGACCATGCATAAGATTTGGAACTTCCACGGTGGAGTGCACCCTAACGAAAACAAAACCCAGTCTAATCAACTGCCCATTGTGGTTATGCCTGCACCTAAACAGTTAGTATTACCTCTAAGTCAGCACATAGGTAAAGCAGCCAAAGCTATCGTTGAACGTGGCGATTACGTTTTAAAAGGCCAGCTTATTGCCAGTGCCCAGGGTTTTGTAAGCGCCAATATCCATGCCCCAAGTTCTGGCTATGTTAGTGCGCTAGTAGAACGAACGCTGCCTCATCAGTCTGCCCTGTCTGGCCCGTGCATTGTCATCGATACTGACGGCAAAGACCAATGGGTAGAGCTAAACCCTGCCACTAATCCAGAATCCCTTTCTAAGCAAGAGTTGCTGAACCTTGTCCACGCCGCAGGCATTACCGGCATGGGAGGTGCTAGCTTCCCTAGTGCTGTTAAGTTACAACTTAAGAGTGACATTCACACCCTCATCATCAATGCCGCAGAGTGCGAACCATATATTACTGCCGATGACCGTTTGATGCGTGAATACGCAGATCAAATCGTTGCTGGCATCCAGTTATTACAGCAGTTACTTGGCCAGCCCCAGTGCTTAATTGGCATCGAAGACAACAAACCTGAAGCTATTGCAGCACTTCGCCTTTCCCTTAGCCACAAAATGGACCAACACACAAATATTGAAGTCTGTGTTATTCCAACAAAATACCCCTCTGGTGGTGAAAAACAGCTCGTTGAAATCCTTACAGGTCATCAGGTTCCCCATGGAGGCATACCTGCCAATATTGGCATTGTGTGCCAAAACGTGGGCACCGCTAAAGCCATCTTCGACGCTATCATTAAGGGTCAACCGTTAATAAAGAGGATTACTACAGTAACCGGTAAAGCCGCAGCCAATGCAGGCAATTACGAGGTGCTCATAGGGACGCAGGTTGAAGACCTTTTAGCCTTTGCCAAAGTAGACCTTACTCGCACATCCCGCTTAGTAATGGGCGGGCCAATGATGGGGTTCACTATACAAGACACCCAAACACCGCTGGTAAAGGGGACCAATTGTATTTTAGCAGCTGCTGATTTAGAGCTAGCTCCCGTAGCTGACCACCACGCGTGCATCCGTTGTGGTCAGTGTGAAGTAGCCTGCCCAGCAGATCTATTACCTCAACAACTATTTTGGTTTGCCAAAGCCGAAGAGTTTGAAAAAGCTCAGGATCATAACCTGTCTGATTGTATCGAGTGTGGTGCTTGTGCATGGGTTTGCCCAAGC
>TARA_B110000211_G_scaffold111827_1_pt1 | contig 10626 bp, 9 predicted proteins | sample TARA_B110000211 | Tara Oceans TARA_B110000211 (sample SAMEA4397516) | marine metagenome | biome: Polar Biome; feature: [DCM] deep chlorophyll maximum layer (ENVO:01000326); material: water (ENVO:00002006), including particulate matter (ENVO:01000060) such as... | depth 30 m
AATCAAAAGCCACTGCCCATTTATGGCGATGGCAGCAATGTTAGAGACTGGCTGCACGTGGATGATCACGCCCGCGCACTGTACCTTGTTGCAACTGAAGGCAAACCAGGCGAAACCTACAACATCGGTGGCAAGAACGAGAAAACCAATCTTGAAGTTGTGGATACAATTTGCAGCTTACTTGACGGCTTTAACCCGCCCGTCGGTGACTTCCGGTATAAAGACCTGATTACCCATGTCCAGGATAGACCCGGGCACGATTTTCGTTACGCGATAGATACCAGCAAGATAGAGCGCGAACTGGGCTGGAAACCGCAAGAGACTTTCGAGACAGGCATGGCAAAAACTGTTCTGTGGTACCTTGGTAACCAGGCATGGTGTGATGCCGTTTCTGGCGGCTATTCGCAAACCCGCCTTGGTCTTAAATCAGTTAACTAACTCGCCGAAAAAAAACGATGCCTCATCTAACGATCAACAACGCCAAACTCTGGTACGACACAACCGGAAAAGGCGAACCACTTTTACTTCACCACGGCTATACCGCCAGCCGCGAAAACTGGTTGCCGGTGGCAAAAATTTTGAAACAACATTACCGAGTGGTCATCATAGAGTGCCGCGGGTGCGGTGACAGTGAGCACACCGAAGACGGATATAACCTGGAACAATATGCGCTTGATGCCATTGAACTAATGCATCAGTTGGGCCACGACCAATTCAGTTTCGCGGGTCACAGCATGGGTGGCGGGGTTGGTATGACGCTGGCCGTCAAACATCCAGACAAACTGACAAAGCTGGTACTCATGGCCTCTGTTGGATCCAAGGGGTTGGTTGGCGACAGTTTCAGGGAAAATGTTGATGCCAGGCTTAAAGCTCGACGTAACAAGGATCGAGAATTCTTTGAGCGCGATTACTCCGCCGGCCTGTTTCGCCCCGACGTGCAAACGCAAGACTGGAGGAACCTTCGGGTCCACCATCTGATGAACGTCGTGTCGGACAGACATCTGATAGATTCCATGACGGCGATGCAGGCGATGGACTTAACGGCTGATCTACAAAATATTAAGACCCCCACGCTTGTTTTATCCGGCGGTGTAGACCCGCTGTTAAATACAAACCTGGACGATTACCGGCGCCTGCCAAATGCCTGCTTGCAGGTGTTCTTTAGGGCGGCACATGAGGTCGCTATTCATGAACCTGAAGGTGTCGCTGAGGCCATCCATCAGTTTATGCAACATGGCGCGCTCAATGCGCATACCTTGAGAGCAAGGAACCTTTAAAGCATCACCCGGAAAATGCTAGAGAAGTGCTAGGAAATGCTAAAGAAAGGCTAGGGAAATGCTAAAGAAAGGCCAGGGAATAGGTCGTCACACCGTGGCAGAGGTAATCAACCCTGGGCGTAACTTGACTCAATCCAAGCTGGAATTATCAACCGTCTGCGGGAAATCATCGCCCGGCAGACGGCCATAACCCGACCTTAGGACAAGTCGGCAGCGAGCGACGTTCTTACGTTCTCGGCGACCAGCACATCGTCTTCATGGTAGTTCTTGTGATCGATGCCAAAGGTAATGGCTGCGCCGTCTTTAACGCCGCTGACCTGAGCTGCCCCCAATTGAAATCTCAAAAAGTGCACTGCTGACGTCTTGTCGTCATTGGCACGCTCCAGATCTTCGTCGGCCAGCGCAAAAAGCTTTTCAGTCTCACCGACCTGCACCCAAACCCTGTTCTCTACATCCAGTAACTCGGCAAGACGCTGTCGACGCTCTTCCACCTCTGGATATTGGATCAACATGGAACATTTCCAATTATCCCCATCCGGAATCAGCGGATTGTAGGCCTCTAGCTCTTCTTCTATGCCAGCCGACTCGAACACTTTCTCGATTCGAAGCATTTCCTGAATCTGGTACCTGATCGTTTTCTCATCTTCGAAGACCAGCAGAATATGCTGGCCAATCAGGACTCTTCGGCTCTGCTTGTGCGCAAGCACCTCTGCCCGAAACCCTTCACGCTTCTCGGCATACTGCTCGAGGCTCCATAAATCTTTTCTTTCCAACACAGTATTCTCCATTTTTTAACTCCCTCCCTCCCCTTTATGTTGCTTTACGTTTTGGGGTTTTAGAGGCCGTAGGCCATCCGTAGCAGGGTCATCGGGTGCTCTGCTTTATCGACTTTATCGGTCAGATTGGCGATGTGCGTAGCCGCCATGGGGCAATCGGAGGCGAAGTGATCGGCCTCCTTCTGATCCACCTGGCGTAACACCGCGCGAGCAATCTTGATTGATTTCGCTCGAGTTTCCTTCTTCACGGCATAGGTTCCGTCGTGACCCGAGCACCGCTCTATCGCATTGACGTTGGTATCCGGTACCAGATTCAGGATGTCTCTTGTCTTGATTCCAATATTCTGGACTCGAAGATGGCAGGCTACCTGGTAGCTGATCTCGCCCAAAGCGTTCGGGAACTCAGTATTAAATTCACCTTCTTTGTGTCTCAGGAATAGATACTCGAACGGGTCAAAAAAGGCTTTCTGCACCTTCAACACATCCGGATCATCCGGGTACATCAGTGGCAATTCCTGCTTGTACATTAGAACGCAGGACGGAATCGGCGCCGTTAGGTCAAACCCTTCATCCACTAGTTTTGCCAACACAGGAATGTTTTTCTCTTTCAGTTGGTGAACCGCTTGCAGGTCACCGAGCTCAAACTTCGGCATGCCGCAACAGGCCTCTTTGGTAACAAGTTCCATATGTATTCCGTTGTGCCGGAATACCGTTGAAAAATCTTCGCCAAGGTGCGGCGTATTGTAGTTGCCATAACACGTCGCATAGAAAGCCAGCTTTCCCGTGGTCCTGCCGACAGGTTTTGGCGTAATCGCGTCGCTCACGAACTGCTTACGCAGTGTCTTGGAATGGTACTCGGGCAGCGGCGCTTCTTTATGAACCCCAAGGGTCGTCTCAAGCGCATTCCTGAAAAGACCATTGTTGTTAAGGGCGTTAACGGTAATATCGACAAGCGGGATCGTCGCCAACTTACCCACCATATCCGTATTGGTGAGTAAATTATCGCGAAACGAAGCACCTTCATTTTTGTAACGCTGCGCTTTCGCTCTCAGCATCAGATGCGGAAAATCAACATTCCATTCATGGGGAGGAACATAAGGGCACTTTGTCATGTAGCAAAGGTCGCACATGTAACACTGGTCCACGACCTTGATGTAATCATCCTTGTCGACACCATCGACTTCCATCGTGTCACTCTCATCGACCAGGTCGAAAAGCGTGGGAAACGAGTCACACAGGCTGACGCACCTGCGACAGCCATGACAAATGTCATAGACCCGCTCCAGTTCTGAATCCAGGTCATCCTTGTCCCAGAACTTTTCAGTCTGCCACTCAACCGGATGCCGGGTGGGTGCCTCCAGACTTCCTTCACGCCTTTCGCTCATGCTTTATCCTTATTTTTTATTTGCGCCGAAGGGTTTACCCCTCAAGCGAATCAAGTGCTTTCTGGAAACGGTTAGCATGGCTTCGCTCAGCTTTTGCCAATGTTTCAAACCAGTCTGCGATCTCGTCGAACCCTTCTTCTTTGGCGGTAGCCGCCATGCCCGGGTACATATCAGTGTACTCGTGAGTCTCACCGGCAACGGAAGCTTTCAGATTGAGCTCCGTTCTACCAATGGGCAATCCCGTCGCAGGGTCGCCTACCTCTTCCAGGTACTCCAGATGACCATGGGCATGCCCAGTTTCACCCTCGGCGGTAGACCTGAAGACAGAGGCCACGTCGTTGTAACCCTCGACATCAGCCTTTGCCGCAAAATACAGGTATCTGCGATTCGCCTGGGACTCTCCAGCGAAGGCGTCTTTAAGGTTCTGTTCGGTTTTTGAATCTTTAAGTGACACGTTGTTCTCCTAGATTTTTCACGTTAGCCAGGGGATTGTTCCCCCGACCCGCACACCCTATGGCGGCACCTATTATTCGTCAAACGAATCTTTTCACTCGAAACGATCGAAAAATACGATTACCACTGATTACTACTCTTTTGACGCCTGAAACAGCCTGTCGACCAGTTGCCAGACAACGCCGGCAGCGCCGTCACCGATCACACAATCATTAACCTGCCCCACGGGCCAGACCTCGCTACCGGTTGAAGTAATCCATATCTCGTCGGCAACCAACAATTCAGCGTGGCTGATTGCCCGCTCCTCGCAAGGCACTCCAGCCACCGCCAGCAAACCCAGAACATGGTCACGGGTAATACCATGAAGAAGAAAGTTACTTTTGGGCGGCGTCAAAACCGTACCATCCTTGACCATAAACACATTTGATGCGGTTGCTTCGGTCAGTTCACCATCGCGGAACAGCAACGCGTCGTCGAAGCCTTCATCCAGCGCTTCATTTTTCAGCAACCCGTTGGCAATCAGGCTAATGACCTTAATATCACCTCTGCCCCAACGGAAATCCTGCTTTGTCACCATTTTGTAAGGTTTTATTTCGATGCGTTCCAGAACGGGCGCGTGCATCACCGTGATCAGTACCGTCGGCTTGCTAACGACCGGGTAAACAGGGGACCTTGGCGACCCAACCCCCCGAGTGACCTGCAAATACAAATACGCCGGGGTCTCATTACCCCGCAGCACAGCCTTGTTAATTATTGAGCGCCACTGGTCATCGGTATGCGGAGACGGAAGGCGAATGGCGCTAAGGCTTCGCTTGAGCCGAACCAGATGGTCTTCAAGGGTAAAAACCTTGCCGTCGTAGACAGCCATGACCTCGTAGATGCCGTCACCATACATAAAGCCTCGATCAAATACCGATACCTTTGCATCCTCAGGTGCCATCCATTCGCCATTCAAGTAGGCTATCGCCATTGGTTTCCACTGCCGTTTCGAAGGAAAGCGCATGATAAACTACTTGAAATCATTCTATGAGACCTTGTCGATGAATTTTCAGACCCTTGGAACAATTGGCGCACTTATTGACAGTATTGCGGGGGTAGCAGGAGCCAACGCCGACATTTCAGGCATAACCGAGTCATGATGATGAAAGTGAATTACGAAGGCGGATGCTTTTGCGGAGCAGTGCGGTATGCATTTAAGGGCGGGGATATCCCCTGTGCTGACTGCCACTGCACGATGTGTCGACGCACGAGCGGTGCGCCTTACGTTAGCTGGCTGGTCGTTCCGGTTAACGATTTCAGCTATACCCGTGGCGTTCCAAAACAACTGCAATCATCAGCCGACGGCACGCGGTTTTTTTGTGGCGACTGCGGCACCCATGTAGCGTGCACGAACAAAACCCATCCCGAGATCGTCGATATCACGCTTGGCAGCATGGACACGCCCGAGGCCTTCACCCCGACCTTTAGCGTGTTCGAAGACACCCGGCTACCGTTCGTAACAACCGTTAGTGGTAACCGTTAGTGGTAACCGTTAGTGGTAACCGTTAGTGGTAACCCAGGCACTTAACAAGGACTAATCACTAGCCTCTGGCACCCGACACCGGTTGCCGAACGGTTGCCGAGCGGTTGCCGAACGGTTGCCGAACGGTTGCCGAGCGGTCGCTAAAACCTTCACCGTATTTCCTAGCGGCCCTTAAACGCAGGTTCCCGCTTTTCTACAAAGGCTTTCGCGGCCTCCTTGTGATCTTCTGTCTGGCCACAATGAACGTGATGAGTCGCCTCCAGGTCCAGGCATTCATCGACATCACCAGACATCGCACGATTGAGGTTTTCTTTCATATAGCGGTATGCAACCGTTGGGCCGGCTGCCAGACGCTGTGCGATTTCAACGGCCCGCTCGAGCAACGCTTCTGGTTCGCAGACCCAGTTCGTCAGGCCAAGTCGTAACGCTTCTTCTGCATTAACCCGTTCAGATAGGTAATAAAGCTCACGCGCCTTCGCTGACCCCACCAACTGGGTCATAAAGTAAGTGCCTCCATAATCCCCTGAAAACCCTACTTTTGCGAAGGCTGTTGTCATAATGGCATTGCTGGACATGATGCGCATATCGCATGCCAGGGCCAAGGATAGCCCAGCGCCTGCGGCTGCACCGGGCAGGGCCGCAAGCGTTGGCTTGGGCATTTTGAACAGTTTTCCTGCGGTACCTCGCTGGTGTAATCGCTGCTGGTGGATCGCTCCGTCAATCGTGTTATCCCCCACAGTCCCGTCGCCGGATCGCGCCATGCCTTTCACGTCTCCTCCCGCGCAAAAACCTTTTCCCGCGCCGGTTAACACTACCACTTTCACCTTGGGGTTAACTTCAAAGTCCGCGAGCATGGCTTGCAATGCGGCATTCATTTCGCCGGACATCGCATTGCGGGCCTGCGGCCTGTTTAACGTCAATATGGCAACACCCTCATCCAGTGTTGCCAACAAGTCTTGCGTTCCAGTATCAATTTCTGTCATCACCTTGCACTCCCGTATCCCATGAATAATCGAGCGCATGTCGAGATTAAGATCACCTGGACGAGTCATTCATACTAATAATCAGGGATGACACTGCTCACCCATTCCAGTAGATTCTAAGCTCCTATAGAGCCGGGCACTAAAGTATGAAAAAGCTGCTGATCGCAAACCGTGGTGAAATCGCGATACGAATAGGTCAAACCGCCAACGAACTCGGCTACTCAACAATTGCTGTATTCCCAGAGGATGACGCTAATTCCCTGCACGTGCAACAATCTGATGAATCAATCCAGATCCCCGGCGTTGGCGCGCAGGCATACCTGAACATAGAAGAGATCATCAACGCGGCCAAAATCTGTGCCGCCGATGCGGTTCACCCTGGTTACGGGTTCCTTAGTGAAAACCCTAACTTTGCCAAAGCCTGTGATGACGCTGGTATCAACTTCGTTGGCCCAACAGCCGATCAACTTTCCATCTTTGGTAACAAAGCAGGTGCACGGGCTCTTGCTGCAGAACTAGGCATTCCGCTGGTGCCAGGCACCAACGAGGATACCTCGCTGGCTGCTGTCATCGGTTTCAATGACCAGCATCCAGATAAAGGTGTCGTCATAAAAGCGATTTCTGGTGGCGGCGGCAGAGGGATGAGAATCGTTGAAGATCGAAACGACATTGAAAAGAGCTACGAGCGCTGCAAGTCAGAAGCAAACCTGGCTTTCGGCGACGATCGCGTTTACGTGGAGTTACTGATTCAACGCGCGCGACATATTGAAGTCCAGATTTTGGGTGACGGCGCCGGTGGCGTGACACATCTGTGGGAACGTGATTGCAGCACTCAAAGACAGAACCAGAAGATTGTCGAAGTCGCCCCCAGCCCAAACATGCCCGATTCAACGCGCACGGCGCTACTGCAAGCGTCTGTCAAAATGGCGTCCCACGCCAGTTATCGCGGCGTTGGAACATTCGAATTCCTTGTTAATGCGGATCAACCTGACGAATTCTTTTTCATCGAAGCCAACGCTCGATTGCAGGTTGAACACACGGTAACAGAAGCGATCACCGGCCTTGATCTGGTCGCCCTGCAGCTACAGATCGCCGCGGGGAAAACACTCGATGAGCTGGGCTTAAATGAGCCACCCGTGACCAAAGGTTATGCCATCCAATGCAGAATCAATATGGAAACACCCGGCAAGAAGGGAATGTTCAAACCCACCGGCGGTACGATCAATATTTTTGAGCCACCTTCTGGCCCAGGAATCCGGGTCGACACATTTGGTTATGCCGGTTACAAGACATCAACTCGATACGACTCACTGTTGGCAAAACTGATTGTCCATAGCCAATCAGATGACTTTTCTGTTTGCGCAGAAAAAACAGTACGCGCGCTCCGTCAGTTTCGGCTGGAAGGATTTAAAGTTAACCTGCCTTTCCTTCAGGCCCTTGTGGGTTCACAGGATTTTCTGCGCGCCACCCTCACCACAAGATACATTGACTTAAACCTTGCTTCGTTGGTCAGCGAAGAAAACGGCGATTCTGCCCCAGGAAAAGCGGGACTTGCTGGCACAAAGCTAAACACAAAAGATCCCCTTGCGGTGCTGGCATTAGGGAAATCAGATGCGCCCAGCCAGGCGCAGGAGGTCACGACGCTTTCCGCTGCCATCGATGGGCCAACAGGAACAACAGCAGTGCCCGCGCCCCTTCAGGGCACCATCATAACGTTGTTAGTCAGCGAGGGTGATCTGGTGTTTTCTGGCCAGGAACTGGCCGTGATGGATGCAATGAAAATGGAGCACGTGATCCAGGCGCCAGTGTCCGGCGAGGTGGCAATGATAACCGCCGAGGTTGGCGATGCCATCGTGGAAGATCATCCGATTCTGTTCATTGCCGAGCAGGAGGGCATAGAAGGTGAAACACAACAAACCGCAGAACAGGACCTTGACTACATTCGCCCTGACCTTGCAGAGGCCATGACACGGCATGGCTACAAGCTGGACCAGAATCGCGAGACAGCAGTCGCCAAGAGAAGAAAAACCAAACACCGAACTGTGCGCGAAAATGTCGACGACATTTGCGATCCGGGTACGTTTATTGAATACGGATCCCTTGCCATTGCAGCTCAAAGACGACGCCGCACCGTGCAGGACCTGATGGAGAACACACCGGGAGACGGCATGGTCACCGGTATTGGTAGCGTCAACCAGAGACTCTTCCCGGACCAGGATACCCAGTGCGTTGTTATGTCCTACGATTACATGGTCTTGGCAGGCACTCAGGGGCTGCAGAACCACCGAAAGAAAGACCGGATGTTCGAGGTCGCGGAACAGCTTAGGCTGCCTATTATTTTACTCGCCGAGGGCGGTGGTGGCCGCCCGGGCGATACCGACGGCGCAGGCATTGCCGGCCTGGATTGCCTGGCATTCCAACTGTACGGCTCAATGAGTGGCCTGGTACCACGAATCGGCATTACTACAGGCCGCTGCTTTGCGGGTAATGCCGTATTACTTGGCTCAAGTGACATCGTTATTGCGACAGAAGATTCAAATATCGGCATTGGTGGTCCGGCAATGATTGAGGGCGGGGGTCTTGGCATCTTTAAACCTGAAGAAGTCGGCCCCATGAGCGTGCAGGTTCCAAACGGCGTGGTCGATATCGCTGTGAAAGATGAAGCAGAGGCCGTGGCTGCCGCCAAAAAGCTGCTGTCTTATTTTCAGGGTACAACAACTGACTGGACTTGCCCGGACCAACGAAAGCTTCGCTTCGCGATCCCGGAAAACCGATTGCGCGTTTACGACATACGAGAAATTATCAACACACTAGCCGATGCAGATTCTGTACTGGAACTTAGACCGGAATTTGGCATCGGCATTATTACGGCGTTCGCGCGAATTGAAGGCAGACCTGTCGGTATCTTCGCCAACAATCCGATTCACCTTTCAGGGGCGATAGATTCTGATGGCGCGGACAAAGCGGCACGGTTTATACAACTTTGCGACGCATTCGATATTCCGATCATCTCGCTGGTTGATTGCCCGGGCATTATGGTGGGCCCCGAAATTGAAAAAACCGCACTGGTTCGACACGCCGCTCGACTGTTTGTTATCAGCACCAGTATCACCGTGCCATTAATGGCCATTGTGATTCGCAAAGGCTATGGACTGGGTGCCCAGGCGATGACCGGGGGCGGCTTTAAGGCATCTACCTTCACCGTCACCTGGCCGACCGGCGAATTTGGCGGTATGGGACTCGAGGGCGCAGTAAAACTGGGCTACCGAAAAGAACTTGAAGCGATAGAAAACCCGGAAGAGCGACTGGCTGAATATGAAAAACGAGTCGCACAAATGTACGACCGGGGAAAAGCCGTTAACTTCGCTACCGCGTTTGAAATTGACGAGGTGATAGACCCGGTCGCGACTCGAGACTGGATTCTGGCAGGGCTGAAATCAGCCCCCAAACCACCCAAACGAGAAGGCAAAAAGAAACCCTTCATCGATACCTGGTAATCAACAGCCAAATGCTTAGTAATGGATCGATCAGTGTCATTCCAATCACCATTGCCCTGCTGGCGCTACTCCTTTGGGTAGCAGACCGCGAGGCCGACAAACGTGCACCGGACTTCAGTGCGATCAGCAATGTTCAAACCAAAAAGAGCACTTTTTTTGCCTATCTGTTGCCGTTGGTCCAGCAATCCAATGAAGAGATTCGCCAGGAGCGGATAGCCTTTCTAAAGGTCAGCAAACGACTATTACAAAATCGGCCACTCACAGCCAAGCAAAAAGACACTATCCGCCAGCTGGCAAAAAAATATCGGGTAACGGACGAAGAGCCTGTTTCTGCAAAAACCATGACACTACTGGATCGACGTATCGATACCATTCCGGCAGCGCTTGCGCTTGCACAGGCGGCCAATGAATCAGCCTGGGGAACCGCTCGATTTGCCGTTAAGGGAAATAACTACTTTGGCCTTTGGTGCTGGTCACGTAATTGCGGCCTGGTACCTAACGCACGGGAAAAGGGTAAATCTCATGAGGTATCGAAGTTCGATAGACCCGTCGACGGCGTGAAATATTATATGCAGACCCTCAACTCGCACCCAGCCTACAAAACTCTCCGAGACCTTCGATTAGCAGCTCGCGCCAACAATATGCCGCTGACCGGGACGCGCCTTGCTGGCGGGCTCCTTTCCTACTCTGAACGCGGCGAGGCCTACATTGAAGAACTCCGCGCCATGATACG
>TARA_B110000211_G_scaffold108738_1_pt1 | contig 10625 bp, 9 predicted proteins | sample TARA_B110000211 | Tara Oceans TARA_B110000211 (sample SAMEA4397516) | marine metagenome | biome: Polar Biome; feature: [DCM] deep chlorophyll maximum layer (ENVO:01000326); material: water (ENVO:00002006), including particulate matter (ENVO:01000060) such as... | depth 30 m
ATAAATTAGGAAGATAGCACCTAAATCACTATTGGTTGGCTAACAGACTATTTAGCTTATGATAATCTAAATTTATAAATGGGGTATTGAACTTGGAGGCACAGCAATAGGTATTTATCCAGTCCAAGCGGGGAACAAAATAGCGGTTAATGTCAATGTAAAAACAGCAGTTCAATGTGACTACCAAGCTTGATGATATATAATTAACAATTACACTAGGAATAAATTTTTATGACTACTTATGCTCTTAATGGCCTCGGCCGGATTGGTAAACTTGTACTCCGCCCACTGCTGGAGCGCGGGGCTAAGATCGCTTTTATTAACGATGTAATAGGCGATCCAGAGATGCATGCACATCTGCTGCAGTTTGATTCTGTACATGGACGATGGCATGCTGATTTTTCAACAGAAGAGAACTCAATAACCATAGACGGAACCCGAATTCCAGTAACCAAAGAATCTAACTTACAGGACCTGCCATTGGATGGCGTAGATGTGTTAATCGACTGTACAGGAGCTTTCAAAACAGAGTTAAAACTATCCCCTTACTTTTCGAAAGGCGTTAAAAAAGTTGTTGTGTCAGCACCAGTAGAAGATGGAGCGACAGCCAATATTGTATATGGCGTCAATGAAAACACATATGACAGCGACACTCATCAAATAATCACAGCAGCAAGCTGCACTACGAATAGTCTGGCTCCAGTGGTTAAAGTACTGATGGAGGGAATAGGAATTAAGCATGGGGCATTTACGACAATCCACAACGTGACTAACACACAGACAATCGTTGACCGCCCTTCAAGAGATCTGAGGAGAGCCCGTTCAGCCCTTAACAATCTCATTCCTACTTCGACTGGATCAGCAAATGCGATTATGTTGATATATCCCAAACTGAAGGGCAAGTTGAACGGGCATGCGGTGCGAGTGCCAGTACTCAACGCATCTATTACCGATTGCGTTTTCGAAATGGTACGCGAGACAACAGTATCTGAAGTAAATAATCTTTTCAAAGCCGCCGCCGACGGGCCACTAAAAAATATTTTAGGCTACGAAACACGGCCGCTTGTATCCTCAGACTACATGAATGACACCCGCAGCACCATCATCGACGGACCCTCTACCATGGTTGTTAACGAAACACAGCTAAAGGTCTATGCTTGGTATGACAATGAATATGGTTATGCCCATCGTTTAGTCGATGTGGCCCTAATGGTTGGCAAAAAACTGTGACAAACCCCAAAGGATTTACTGCCTATATTTTTATTACGGCAGCCTATTGGAGCTTCATGTTGACAGATGGCGCTCTGCGAATGTTAGTTTTGCTGCATTTCCACATACTGGGCTTTACCCCAATTCAACTGGCATATCTCTTTCTTATTTACGAGATCGCTGGCATCGCAACAAACCTATATGCCGGGTGGATCGCAGCTCGGTTCGGTTTACCAACAACGCTCTATGCAGGCTTACTATTTCAAGTATTGGCACTTTTGGCACTAGCTCAGCTAGACCCAACATGGAGCATTACAGCCTCAGTAGTTTTTGTGATGACACTGCAGGGGCTGTCTGGCGTGGCTAAAGACTTAACCAAGATGAGTGCCAAAAGTGCTGTCAAAATCCTAGCTCCAAGTGAGAGTGAGGGACTATTTCGATGGGTTGCCATCCTAACTGGATCAAAAAATTCAGTAAAAGGAGCCGGCTTTCTTTTGGGCACTTTGCTGCTTGGCATATTTGGCTTTGCACCATCACTACTAGCGATGGCGGCAATTCTATTTCTGATACTCATTGGGATCCTGTTTACTATGCCAACAGGTTTGCCAGTTGGTCGAAAGGGCGTAAATCTGTCTGAAATATTTTCGAAGAACCAGAAGATAAATTTACTAAGTGTCGCCCGTTTATTCCTATTCGGAGCGCGAGACGTGTGGTTTGTCGTTGGTATCCCTATATATTTCTATGCTGTATTCTCAGACGGGAGCGATGAAGGTAACCGCACCGCATTTTTTGTAATAGGAGCGTTCATGGCTTTGTGGACAATTTCATATGGCATTATCCAAGGTTGGGCACCACATTTTTTAAAGGCCCAATCACGAACGGATGCGCAGATGCTGATCCAAGCTAAAAGGTGGGTTTCTTTTCTGGTTTATGTGCCCGCTTTGCTTGCTATTTTTGTCTGGTTTTCTTCAGAACCGTCTAAGGCGTTAACTGCTATAATTATTCTGGGCCTCATAGTTTTTGGAATTATATTTGCTGTAAACTCATCACTACATTCCTTTTTGATCCTTAGCTTTACCAATACAGATAGGGTCACGATGGACGTTGGCTTCTACTATATGGCTAATGCTGCGGGACGTTTGGTAGGCACCATTTTATCCGGCTTAACCTACCAATTAGGGGGGCTTCCACTATGTCTTTGCACCGCTGCCATAATGATCGCCTTTAGCTTGCTGGCAACTTCAAAACTAATTAAAAGGACCACCATAGCATGAAGTACTAAAATAGAGGCAAAAGGCCCATTGTCAGGAGAAAGTTTGGCAATGATTGATACTCAGACTTATTGCATTCTACTTTAGATTTATTAGTCTCACTTGGAGTAATTGACTAAAACTAAAAGGAATAAATAATGAAGACCCAGGTCCTGAGCTTTAAAATCAGCAGACTAATTGAACAAGATATTTTGGAGTCATTTCATATTCTAGATTTAACTCAAAAAAACATTTTTCTTGGATAGAGATTAGATGCTGGAGATCCCAATACAAAAGCAATGGCTTGACGCATTCATTACTCTGTTCACCTTGTGTAAGCCCACGCACAAGGAACGCATAGCCATTTTTAGCGAGTCCCATAGTCGTCCAGTGAATGTGATGCTTGCCGAGCAGGCCCTGAATCAAATGGGCTTAAAGTTCACGCATATTAGCGCCAGAACAAAAAGTACAAAAAGCCTTCCCATTATTCGATCAACAGGTGCCACCAATGCTATGAATGGCGAGAACGCCCTAGTTGAACAAATTAAAACAAACGATTTAGTTATCGATTTGAGCATAGAAGGCATGATGCATGCCCAAGAAACACCATCTATTTTGGCCAGCGGCACCAGGGTCATGACAATTTCTAATGAGCATCCCGATATTTTAACTCGCCTAACACCTGATGCCGGAATGAAAGATGTCGTGAAAGAGGCGGTATCTCGATGCCGTGCCGCTAATACCATGGAGGTTACAAGCCCCACCGGAACAGATCTAACCGTACAAATGGATGATACCGTAACAGTTGGCGTATGGGGTTGGACCGACCGGCCTGGGACATTGGCCCATTGGCCTGGTGGTCTAGTTGTGAGCTTTCCCAGGGCAGCGTCTACCAATGGCCAAATCGTATTTTCTCCAGGAGATATCAACCTAACCTTCAAGCGCTACTTTGAAAGTGAAGTACGATGCACTGTTAAGGATGATTTTATCACCTCCATCGACGGCAGTGGAACCGATGCAAAGTTGATGCGGAATTATTTAGCTGGGTTTGACGACCCCCTAGCCTATGCGACCAGCCATGTTGGGTGGGGCTTAAACCCTCGAGCCCGCTATGAGGCGTTATGCATGTATGAAAAAGATGACCTCAACGGTACTGAGTTGCGTGCGTTGGCGGGTAACTTTCTATACTCAACAGGTGCCAATGAATTTGCCAGCCGCTTTACTGAAGGCCATTTTGATCTACCCATGATAGGTTGTTCAATTTCCCTTGATGGGATTTTAGTTGTAGACAAGGGGGTGCCTTGTTGACTTCAGCTACCAAAACTAAAATGCTCCCACGCCAGATTGCAGTCTGTCGTAGTGGGACTATTGCCTATCGTGAAAGTGAAAGTACAGCAACGGCCATGCCAGTAATCTGTCTGCATGGCATTGGTGGCGACGATACCAGTTTTGTCGATCAAATGGGTGGTCCGTTTCTAGAGGGCCTAGGTGATCGCCGCGTCATAGCGTGGAATATGCCCGGCTATGCACAGTCATCGCCCATGAAAAATATGAATTTTGCAAACTTGGCAACGATGGTTGCCGAATTAATGGATACGCTAAAAATCAAGCATGCGCATCTGGTCGGCCAATCAATCGGTGGAATGATCGCCCAAGAAGTTGCAATCCAAACACCAGATCGCGTTGCTGGACTGAGCCTTATTGCTACCGTTCCAGCCTTTGGCGGGCTCGATGAAACTTTTAAAACAGTGTTTCTCAAGACACGGCTAGATCCGTTAGATGCTGGTGCCACGATGGCCGAACTGGCGCAGGAGGCTATCCCAGAAATCATGGGGCCACATGCCTCGCGACGCTCTCGACAGATGGCGGTCGATGCAATGGCGTCGATCGATCCTGTGGCGTATCGCCAAGTCCTAAAATGTCTAGTAACTTTCAACCGACGTGCAGATCAACACCAACTCACAATGCCCTGCTGCCTGATTGCAGGTGATCTGGACGATAATAGCCCAGCTCGTGTCATGCGTAAAATGGCTGAGAAATTGCCAAATGCTGAGTTTCATATCATTGAAAGCGCCGGACATTTAGTGAATAGTGAAAAACCAGATTTAGTTAACTCAGTATTGTGTGATTTCTTTGACCAGGTAAAAAATTATAGCTACAAAGTTGACGTGGCGGGAGATAAATAATGGACGATCTCAAACCGAATAATGACCAAGGCCACAATCATCACGACCGCGGTGAGGTTACAAACTCTGCCAGTATGGCCAAACCAGACAAGCCAATGTTTGATCCGGTCGACTGGAAATTGAGTGCCTTTGAGGCCAAATTATGTACGGAAACACGGCAGTTAGCTCAATCCAAATTTGGTGACCGAGCGCCTGGTATTGACCGAGCTGCATGCTTTCCAACCGAAAACTATGTTGACCTGCATAAACACGATTTGATGGGCATTTGCATCCCTAAGTCTTTAGGTGGTCGCGGTGCAGACCTGAAAGCTTACATGCTGGCAGCAGCAGAAATTGGCCGCTATTGCGGTGCAACAGCTCTGACATTCAACATGCATGTAAGTTCATGCCTTTGGACGGGATTTCTGGCTGACAGTCTAGAAATGGATAGCGCCACACGCGCCGAACATGAACACAAACGTCAAACACATTACAAACGGATCATTGAAAATGGTGCAATTTACGCCCAACCCTTTTCAGAGGGTGGCGATGCCGCAGCCGGCAAAGCAGCCTTCAGCACTACCGCAAGGGTTACTAATGGTGGCTGGATTATCAATGGTAAAAAAATATTTGCGTCACTCTCAGGCCACGCAAATTATTATGGTGTGCTATGCACTGAATTAGACGGGCCTGACGCAAAGCCATCTCGCGCAAATACGATGTATATCGCGATCGACAGTACTGCCAAAGGCGTTAGTGTAGAGGGAGAATGGGACCCACTTGGAATGCGCGGCACGGTATCGCGCACGCTGATATTTAAAGATGTGTTCGTACCTTCTGAAGAACAACTGATGCCGCGGGGCGTTTATTTTAATGCAGCCAAACGCTGGCCACATATGTTCATGACATTAACACCCAGTTATATGGGTATTGCTCAGGCGGCCTATGACTTCACAATACGTTATTTGCGCGGTGAGCAACCAGGTACACCACCAGTCAAGCGACGCATGTATGCAACAAAGCAATTAGCCGTTGCACAAATGAAAATCATGCTCGAACAGACTAAATCAATCTGGTTTCAAGCTATTTCTGAAGCTCGGCCAAATCCAAGTAAGGATGCGTTGCTGCGGGCTTGGGCAGCCCAATATAGCGTGATGGAAAATTCTAATGAAATTTCCCAACTTGCAGTACGAACATGCGGTGGTCAGGCGATGCTTCGTTCGCTACAACTTGAGCGCTTATACCGCGACAGTCGGTGTGGCGCACTGATGCTACCATGGACTGCTGAGCTGTGCACCGACATGCTTGGCAAGAGTATTCTTTACGAAGCTGGTGAAAGTGACGATGGCTAACACCAGACGCGCGCAGGCTGAGCTGCCGAGGGATGGCTGGCGGCTTGACCGTGCTGTTCTTATTCATGCAGACACATGCCCAGACAAGCGCGCTCTGGAGTTTGAAAATCAAGTCATCACTTATGGCGATCTTGCCAACCGGGTAGCACGCACAGCAACGCTTCTGACAACACGGGTTGGCCGCGGTGACAGGTTTGCTGTTTATAGTATGAACCACCCAGAAATTTTTGTTTTGTTATTAGCCGCATCACGTATCGGTGCTATAATGATGTTGATTAATTGGAGACTAACGCCAGCTGAAATCACCTATCAGATACAGGACTGCCAACCTAAATGGGTATTTTTCAGCAGTGATTTCGAAAATACGGCGCGCGCGATTGCCAACAATATTTCAGGTCTTGCACTAATGACTGTGGATGAGATCATGATTGCCCGGGAGGGCTTGCGGCCTTTGGAAGATAATGAAGGTCAGGATGCACCTGATGCCAACGAAGATATTTTGATTGTCTATACGTCGGGAACGACTGGCAGACCAAAGGGTGCGGTCCTCTCTCAGCGCGCGTTACGAAGCAATGCCGTCATGAGCCACGATGCTTTTGACATGAATTCTGACGATATTGTTCTGAATGTCCTGCCACTTTTTCATGTGGGTGGATTAAATATCCAACCACTACCTGCCCTGATTTTAGGCGCCAGTGTAGTCATACATAGTACTTTTAACCCCGAGAATGTCTTGGCAACAATTTACAATAGCGCCATCACCCAGATCACTACGGTACCAACCATTTTGGAAGCGCTACTGATCCATCCTAAGTGGGCAACGACCAACCTGAGGTCAATGCGGATGGTGGCGATTGGGTCTACAGATGTGCCAGTAACAATTATTAAAGCTGTACATATGCGTGGAATCCCACTCATACAGATTTATGGCGCCACTGAAACGTCCCCAACAGCAATTTATCAACGCGCTAATTTCGCCTTTAATAGCGTTGGTTCCATTGGGCGAGTGGGTTGCGACTGTGACGTTCGACTAGTTGGACCAGACGGTCATGATGTACCAGAGGGCCATGTGGGAGAAATCTGGGTCAAAGGTGACAATATCCTTACCCACTATTGGAACAATGAAGCCGCCAGTTGCCAAGCTATTACCGAAGGCTGGTTTCATACCGGTGACTTAGCACGCCGTGATGCAAAGGGATTATTTTGGTTTGCTGACCGGCTAAAGCATGTGATCATCTCAGGTGGCGAAAACATCTATCCAGCGGAACTGGAACGCGTACTGGCCGGGCATCCAGATCTAATTGAGTTTGCAATTATTGGACGTGATGATGAGCGTTGGGGTCAAGTACCAGTGGTGGTAGCGGTCCGTGTCTCAAGTGATGTCGAAGCGGCGCATATTCTTGATGTATTTAATGGCGAGGTTGCAAGATTTAAACAGCCTAAAGACCTGATATTTGTGGATGCCCTACCGCGTAATGCAATTGGTAAAATAGTGATAGATGAAATCAAAAAACTTCTTTGAAGGCAAAGCGTGCAGCTGCTGGAGCAATTTTAGAATCTAACGTTTTAACAATGATGAGCGACGAATTCTTCTCAGGATAAGTTTTGAATTGAGATCCAATGTGGAACTTAATTTACCCTAATGATGCAGAATATCTTCGCTATTAGAATTAGATATTCTGCATTAATTACTAGCTCTTAAATATTAGATATTTTACTAAAATTTGCTTCACAGATTAGTACGCAGTTGGTGACCAGGGCCAAAAAGAAGTCGAACTTTCGTCACAGCCGAGGCGCCGTCCCAAGTAAGGCGGTCGATTGCAAACAATGCACTATTTTGCTGGCAACATAGAACTTTTGCTTCTTCAGATGTTGCTGATATTGCTGAAAACGCGATTTCGCCGTGGGTGTAAGGCGCGTGTTTCAATAGCCATTCGTTTGCGCTGACTGTCTCATAGCTTTCAGCTAATCCATCTCGTACCACTTCGGAGTTAATCCAACGGTCCTCGAACGCGTATGGTGTGTCGTCAGCCATATGCAAAGCACGAACATGCAAAAGGGAACGTGTCGCATGCGTTTTCATAGATCCACTGATAGCTAATGGCGGCACCGCTTCACGTCGCTCGATCCGTTGATATCCATACTTCTGGCCACGACCTTCGACCTCCATGCGGATTACCGTGATATCTAGTGTGGCTTTAGCAACAGGTTGAGCAGCGACGCGGGTGCCAGCCTTACGACGTCGATCCAGTAACCCACTTTCTGCAAGAGATCGCAGCGCCCGGTTTACAGTCGTCCTGGCGCAACCAAATTCTAAAGCCAAATCAACTTCGTTTGGGATTAAGTCGCCCGGCTTCCACACTCGCGCATGGATACGTCGCAAGACCTCTTCCTGTACACTTTGCCAATTCCTAAATGAAGGGTTGTTCATAAGTCATCTTTCAAAGCGTCAATTGTTTTTAGGTAAGCTGCAACAATGTTTGCTCGTGCGATGTGCTCCCCATCCTTTACCATGTGCCGTCCCGCAGACCACACATTTGTTACCAAACGGTCGTCTCCCGCAAAGATCCAAGCGTCCAGAACAGTATCGTTTTTCCGCCCCCATAGGTGCTCTGAAGAAGTGTCTAACGTCAGCATATCGGCCCAATAACCAACCTCAAGCCGCCCAGTTTTGCGTTGAGAAGCCTGAGCACCCCCGCTTAAAATACCCTCAAACATGCGCCGCCCTGTTGAATGTTCAACTGACGCTAAGCTCGCCCGCGTACCGTCACGTAACCGTTGTGAATAATCGAGAGTACGCAGCTCCTCACTAAGCGCAATGCGGACATTGCTGTCAGAGCCCACGGCAATTGCACCACCAGAGTTTGTCCACCGTATAGCGTCAAAAGTCCCGTCACCAAGGCTACTTTCAGTGATGGGACAAAGTCCTGCAACCGCCCCCGATTGTGCCAAGTTTACTGTTTCTTGCGCAGTCATCTGAGTGCAGTGGATTAGGCACCAGCGTGCATCTAACTCCATATTATCTAGGGCCCATTCGACAGGGCGCGCGCCCCACTGTTTTTGCACTTCGTCAACCTCTGGGAGCTGCTCTGCTAAATGCATGTGAATTGGGCCAGTTGGGAATAGTGCATTGTAGGATTGAAGGTTTTCGACACTTACCGCGCGAAGGGAATGTGGTGCGACGCCAAACCCTGTATCTTTAGGCAATGACGACAGCGTTGAGACTACACTGCCGTGCAACTCTTTAAATCTATTCAAGTCATTGCCAAACCTAATCTGCCCGGCAGTGAGTGCACGCCCATCACACCCACCAAACTCATAGTGTACTGGTAGTAGACATAGGCCAATCCCAGTTTGATCAGTTGCTGCTGCAATTCGTTCTGAGGTCTCAGCAAGATTATCATAAGGTGCACCGCCAGGTTGGTGGTGCAAGTAGTGGAATTCAGTGTTAGCAGCGTAGCCCGCTTCTAACATTTCCATCTGTACAAAAGCGGTGATGGCCTCGACATGTTCCGGCGTTAGTTGATCTAAGAAGCGGTACATCAGCTGTCGCCATGTCCAGAAGCTATCGTTAGGGTTAGGGCCACGGCGCTCTGTAAGTCCCGCCATGGCCCGTTGGAACGCATGGCTGTGAGCATTTACAGGCGATGGCAACAAAAAAGGTGTTTGCTCGCCAACTGCTGGTACATTTTTTTGAACATCAATGATCTGTCCACTGGTATCGATATCAACCCGAACTCCCGATGCCCAGCCAGTTGGAAGCAATGCGGTTTCAGCCCAAACAGTGTTCATAATGATCTCACTTGACAGTTTTTTATGTATGGACATAATACTATTAAGAACACGTAATTGCAAGTGAGTCTTCCCCGATGCTTTTAGCCAACGCCAAGCTAGCCACCCTACAAAATAATGATGAATTTGGTATCATCGACGATGGAGTAATTGTGCTCGATGGTGCTCATATCGCATGGGTCGGTGGGGCCATAGAGCTGCCGGACACCTATAGAGACCAAGAAACACGCGACCTTGGCGGACGGCTTGTTACGCCTGCACTTATAGATTGCCACACTCACGTTGTCTTTGGTGGCAACCGAGCTGTTGAGTTTGAACTGCGCCTCAATGGCGCAAGCTATCAGGAGGTTGCCCAAGCCGGTGGTGGAATTGTTTCGACGGTAACTGCAACCCGTGCCGCATCCGAAGATGAACTTCTCGCTGACGCATTAATTCGCATTGACGCAATGATCGCCGAGGGTGTCACCTTCATCGAAGTTAAATCAGGTTATGGGCTTGATCGCGAGACTGAGCTCAAAATGCTACGCGTTGCACGCCGAATTGCAAAAGTCCGCCCCATTGAAGTCAAGACTAGCTTTCTTGGTGCACATGCCGTGCCTGCTGAATATGCAGGTCGCGCGGATGCATACATCGAAGATGTTTGCATTCCAACTTTGCGTGTAGCCCACACTGAAGGTCTAGTTGATGCAGTTGACGGGTTCTGCGAGGGCATCGCTTTTGATACCAAGCAGATTGCGCGTATTTTCACAGTCGCAAAAGAACTTGGCTTGCCCGTGAAGCTTCATGCCGAACAATTATCTAATATCGGCGGGACACAGTTAGCCGCACAATATGGAGCACTTAGTGCCGATCACGTA
>TARA_B110000211_G_scaffold65329_1_pt1 | contig 10617 bp, 10 predicted proteins | sample TARA_B110000211 | Tara Oceans TARA_B110000211 (sample SAMEA4397516) | marine metagenome | biome: Polar Biome; feature: [DCM] deep chlorophyll maximum layer (ENVO:01000326); material: water (ENVO:00002006), including particulate matter (ENVO:01000060) such as... | depth 30 m
AGGAGATTCGGTAGAAAGATTTGGATTGATATCGGGTAGGGCGACGCGGTTGTCTTTATCGCTGTCTTTATTATTATCGTTATTGCCGATGCAGGCAGTTAGAGTAAAACTGAGAAGAAATAGCGCTATCCATTGCTTTTTCATTATTTTTATCCTGTAATAATCAGCTTCAAGTGAATGTTTTTATTGATCTTTAGGGCTGGATAGAGAATGAGAACTCAGCACGAACTTCTTCGGCATCATGATTAATAATATAGGCTTTGGCTGAAATACCGTTTTTACTTTTGATGTCTAATTGCATGTCGAAGTTGATGGCACTCTGGCAGTTGCTTGACTCAGCCTCTAAGCAGAGATTGGTATAGTCGTATGCAGTACTACCTATTCCAAGAAGTTCTGGGTTGGTGAGGCTAAGCAGACTTTTATGCGTATTATTGTTATGGATGATTTTTAAATAGGGTGACCTTGTATCTTCTTGTGAAAAAGTTTCAGAAGGTAAAAATTGCAACGTTGCCAAGTTTTTCGAGAATATTACCTGCTCACTTGTATCATTTTCACGAGTGATAACTTTAGATTGCCACTCGGCTGTACGAAGACAACCTAAGTTGTTAGAGGTATCACTGATATCTATTTCATTCCTGTTAAAAAACATTTCAAAGTTAATTTCATCTGCGCTTGTAAACTTTTGAGAGTCGCTAAGCTTAACGCCTGTAATGAGCATATCTCTTTGATAATTCATTATTGCAGGCTCATTACTGAAGGTCTCAAAACGAAGGCTTCCGCTAAGCTCTCGATTGTCGATCAAATTTAACTCCCCTTTTTTTGTTCCTGAGTTGTTCATTATAAGTAGATATGGGTGTTCAAAATTAAAAGGTCGAAGCATGTATTCAAAATTCGAAATGTTATCTGAATTAGGGGTGACCAGTATTGGTAGAAGCTTAGAGCCTGTTAAATTCCACTCTGTTGGTAGGTCTGTGTTTGTTAAATTAAAAATTGAATAGGTGAGGTTGGGGCTTTCGAGACTGTAAGCTGATTGAAGCTCTCTAAGTGTCGAAGTAATCTCTGAGCTAAGCACTCCAAAATCTTTAGAAAAGTGATTATTAGTTGGTAGATATGATGCATCACAGACTGCTGCAAAGTGGAATTCAGATGGGTTTTTTCCCTTCACAATTTTAATTATTTGACGAATAAAGTAGTTATCTTGGTTTGTTCTTGTATAACTTCCATTTGCATAAGTTTCGTTTGCTTCAATATCCATATGCAGCATCCAGATCCCTTCAGGAGATTCGGTAGAAAGATTTGGATTGATATCGGGTAGGGCGACTCGGTTATCTTTATCGCTGTCTTTATTACTATCGTTATTGCCGATACAGGCAGATAGAGTAAAGCTGAGAAGGAATAGCACAATCCATTGCTTGTTCATCATTTGCTTCCTGCAAATAAAAAAGCCCGTACTTTTCAGCACAGGCTTCTTGGAATAATGGTGCCCGGAGACAGAATCGAACTGCCGACACGAGGATTTTCAATCCTCTGCTCTACCGACTGAGCTATCCGGGCGACTCTATGAACTGCGTTACCAGCTGGTAAGTGTTCGTTGAGTGGGCGCATTAAACCTGTTATCGAGACTTGGGTCAAGCACTTTCAACAAATTATTTTAACTTTATTCTTTGTTTTCAGGAACATAGCCATCGGCTTTGTCGAAATCTTCGCCACTTAAGAACTTGCTACGCTGCTCTGTAAGGTATTTTCGGGCTTGTAGATCCATCATGTTGAGGTGTTTTTCGTTGATGAGGCGGGTTTGGTGTTCCGTCCATTCGGCCCAAGCTTGCTGTGAAACATTTTCGAGAATATCGATTCCGGCAGGGCCAGGGAAAGGCGCTGACGTAAGAGCGGGTAGCTCTTTGTTGTATTTGCGGCAAAGTACGGTGCGAGACATATGGGAGTACCTTTATCTGTTCTATTGTATCTGTTCTAAACGAATGGTATTTAGCAGGGTTTTTACTGGGGCTGCTAAACCTAATTCCGAGGGCTGTTGGGGATTGTACCAGTGCTGGGCTGATTCCCCTATGTTATCGGGGCGTTTGCTCAGCTGTATCAATACCGGGTTGATGTGCAGATGATAATGGCTGAATGTATGGCGGAAGCTAGGCCAAGTCTCTTGCTCGGTGACTAGATCGCCAAATAGCGTTTGTGTACGCTGTAAACTATCTTCTTCCATTGGAAGTTCAGGAAAACTCCAAAGTCCGCCCCAGATGCCTTGTTGGGGGCGTTGTTCTAACAGCATGTTGCCTTCTGGATCGCGAATCATGATCAGCTGTATGTGTTTTTCGGGCTTGTCTTTTTTAGGCTTTGAATTGGGGTAGTCTTTTGGGTTGCCTTGGGCATGTGCTTGGCAGTCGGGCGCGAGTGGGCAGATACCGCATTGTGGCTTGCTGCGGGTGCATAAGGTAGCACCCATATCCATCATGGCTTGGGTATAGTCATTACAGCGTGTAGTTGGGGTCAGGCGTTCGGCAATGAGCCATAGCTCTTTTTGAACAGCGCTTGTTCCTGGCCAGCCTTCGACGGCGTAATAACGACACAATACGCGCTTTACGTTGCCATCTAAAATCGCGGCGTTGATGCCCATGCTGATAGAGGCAATGGCACCTGCGGTTGAGCGGCCGATGCCAGGCAGCTCGGTGAGGCCTTCTACCGATTGTGGGAACTCTCCAGCGAAGTCAGTGCTTACTTTTTTTGCACAGGCGTGTAAATTGCGGGCGCGTGCGTAGTAGCCTAAGCCTGTCCAAAGGTGAAGGACCTTGTCTTGCTCGGCATTGGCTAAGTCGTGAACGGTGGGGAATTCTGCCATAAAACGTTGGAAGTAAGGAATAACGGTAGCGACTTGAGTCTGCTGCAGCATGACTTCTGAAATCCAAACCTTGTAGGGTGAGATGTCTTGTTGCCAAGGTAGGTGCTTGCGACCAAATTCGTCGAACCAATTAAGAACGGCCTGGCTGAATTGTTTGGCAGTTGATGATGTTTTTTTATCGGCAGCAGGCATGAAGTAATCTAATGAAAGTGAACAGGCCACTAGTATAAGGGGGCCTGATCATATTTACGACCTACTTACTTTTGTGCAAGTCTCAGTTTTTCAGCCTGCTTATGGTGGTTAACCAAAAAGTGATGCAGTTGAGGTAGTGTCAGTGGGCGGCTGAGCAAGTAACCTTGGCCATCATCACAGTTGTTTTCTCTTAAAAATGCTAACTGCTCTTGGGTTTCAATGCCTTCGGCAACCACTTTCATGCTCAGTTTGTGCGCCATCGCGATCACGGCCGAAGTAATGGCCATATCGGTTTTGTCTTCGGGGATGTCACTGACAAAAGAGCGGTCAACTTTGAGTACATCAATCGGAAAGCGTTTTAAATAAGCCAGTGATGAATAGCCGGTACCAAAGTCATCAATGGCTAAGTGAATGCCTTTGCTTTTAATCGTATCCATAATACCAATCGCGGCTTCAACATCGTCCATAATGATGCTTTCGGTAATCTCTAATTCTAGATTTAGTGGGTCAATTTTAGATTGAACGAGAATGTCCAAAACCGTTTGCAGTAGACCCGGGTCGGCAAACTGTCTGGCTGATAGATTAACGGCGACCTTAGATTTTGGTGGCATTAATCCTTCACGAATAAGAGCACCCATTTCGTGGCAGCTATGTTCTAAAACCCAGGCCCCAATTTTTATAATCTGGCCGGTTTCTTCGGCAATTGGAATAAACGAATCAGGAGGAATAATGCCTTTTTCTGGATGGCGCCAGCGTACTAACGTTTCTACTCCGCTGATGGTATTGTCGGCAAGACAGATTTTAGGCTGATAAACCAAGACAAACTGATTGCGTTTAATGGCTACGTTGAGTTCTTTTTCAATTTCTAGGTTGTGCAAGATAGACGTATTCATGTCTTCAGAGAAAAATTGAAAGTTATTTCGGCCCAATTCTTTTGCTCGATACATGGCGAGATCGGCATTTTTCATCAAGGTATTTGGTTCGATAGAATCATCGGGTGTCATGGTGATGCCAATACTCACTGTGCTAATGATTTCTTGGCCATTTAGCATGAAGGGGCGAGCCAGAGAGAGTAGGATTTTATCGGCGACGATGCGTACGTCATTGGTATTTTTAATGTCGGTGAGCAGGATGGTAAATTCATCTCCACCTATGCGTGAAACGGTATCGTTTTCGCGTACGTTAAGATCAAGGCGGCGGGCGATTTCTTTTAATAGAGCATCGCCAATATCATGCCCGAGCGTATCGTTAATGCGCTTGAACTGGTCGAGATCTAAAAACATAAGGGCTATGGACGTATTGTTTCTTTGCACGCTTTTTACGGCTTTAACCAGTCTGTTTTTGAATAGACGACGGTTAGCAAGCCCGGTTAAAGGATCGTAAAATGCTAGGTTTTCCATTTGGATCTGAGCTTTCTTTAATTCAGAAATATCAGAGACTGAGCCCAAGAAACCAAGCAGTTTTCCTTCCTTGGAGTGAAGTGAGGTTGCTTGAATGTAAACCCAGGTAATACTGCCATTCGCAGCGATTAACCGTACTTCACATGCCATATCTTCGTGCTCAGTTACGAGTCTATGCCACAGCTTGTTTAGGGACGAATCATCTTCAGGATGTATGTTCGAGAACCAAGTTTGTAAATCAGGCTCTTGATGCTTGATGTTATTGATTTCGCGCCAGCGCTGGTTCACATAAGTGATTTCACCACTGGGATTTATTTGGAAGATCCCCACGGGTGAAAGTGAGGTCAGCTTTCTGAATTTCTCTTCGCTACTCTTGAGCGAGATATGTTCGTTTTCAATTTTACTGAGTAGGTCATTGAATATATCAACCAGATTACCGAGTTCATCGTGGTGATGTTTTTTAGCGCGTATGGAAAAGTCATTACGCTGGATAATGCTATTAATGGTCGATGCTAATAAGCGTAGTGGGCTAGTGACGATAAGCTGTAAGCGTGTTGCTAATAAAAGCGCAATGATGATTGAAGTGATCAGGATTAATAAAGCAAAAAAGCTAATATGCTTCAAACGGCTGATGATGTCTCCATTATGACAAGCGATGTAGAGTGTACCAATGACAGTATTATTGAGCTTGATAGGGAAGTATTGTTCTACATAATAAGATTCATTGGTTTTTAATGTCCCCATCATTCTTGGGCAGCTTTCTACTTCTTGTTTTGAGGGGATACTTGCTGCGAGTACTTTATCAGCATCATATATACAGGACTTAACAATACTTTTATCAACGGCTAGGGAGGCTAAGTTGTCGTGAAGCAGTTTGTCGTCACGAAAAGTGAGTGCTGCGGTTGAGCGATCAGCAATGACTTGGCCAATAATCGAAACCTTGGAATTTAGGTCTTTATGACCAAAAAATAGTTCCAACGATACAAAAGCGATCGTCGCGATTAAAAGGATAAGGCTGCTGGTTGCAACCGCAATAATAACAAGCTTGGTGCGAACCGTTGGGGCATTTAATGACTTCATTTTTTAAGGATGCCCTTGTTCAAACACAGCTGATGCAATTTCAATTAAATTAGCATCAATAGAAAGCCCTGCTTCTGTCGCGGTTTTAAGATTGATTTTAAGGTCTAGAGTATTTTCATTGGTCATTGTTAGTTCAACAACCCCACCATCTTTAGCGAAGTCTTCTCTTTCACCAATTGATAGGATGCGATTTGAGACTAAAGTATAGTAGTTCTTCTGGATAAAGCTATTAGGCATACCTTTATGCGCAAAGAGTATTGTGCAATTTTGAAGGTCATTTTCTTCGCTGAGGTAGTGTATTCGGATTTCTCGTCCCTGACTTCGTTTAAGGTTGATTTTCTGCCAACTATCTTGCTGAGGTGTATTGGGAAACAAGCATAGCTTGATGGGAGTATCTCGAATTAAGGTATCGGGCCAGTGAATAAACTTGGTTAGTTGAAATAGATATTGAATTTTAGAGGTTTCTTTATTTGTATATTCCGCCGATGCAGCATTGGGTGCCGAGAGCATATAGACGGAAAAATAGATTAAACAAATAACGATAGCCGGCATGCTAATTCCGCGAACCTCATAAAATAAATGATAAGTACTCTAGAGTTTAGCTGTTTTATTGCTGATAGGGGGGATAATTTAATAAAAAAAGCCCCGTGGAAAATCGAGGCTTTAATGGCAGTTAGAGGGGTGTTTAGCGTTGAGCGGTTTGAACGTCTCCAGACATACTGGCGATGATTTCGTCCAAGCTTTTATTTTGCAATTCTTGGCTCAGCTGCTGGCGATACGTTGTTACCATGCCCAAACCCGCAATAACGGCGTCGTATATTTTCCATTCTTGTTGCTTATTCACGAACAATTTGAAGTCTAACGGAATTTGCTGGCCACTAGGTTGAATCATATAGCCTTTAACGATGGCTTTTTTACCAGACTTGTTAAAGCGCGCTGCTTGAAATTCAAACTTCTGGCCATCGAAGGCTTTAAAAGCGCCGGTATAAGTGCGTACTTGTAAGTCTCTAAAGGTATCAATAAACGCACTGCGCTGGTCTTTGGTGGCTTTTCTCCAATGCTTACCTAGCGCTAGTTTTGCGATACGTTCTTGATCAATCGCTGGCAAAATATAGCTTTCAACCAAACGTTTAACTTCGTCAGTATTACGGCCTTCAGCAGGAATTTTTTGGAGTTCTGATATAACAGATTCAGTGGCATACTCAACCGTTTCAGTTGGCGTTGCAGCATGAGCTAGGTGGAAAAAGCTCAATAATGATATCAGTAAGGTCGCGATGAACTTCATGCTCTTTCCCCTCTCTCTCTTTTAATTTAAGTTTAGCCGTTTTTTTGGTTATCGTTCCAAATGTTACAGAAGTATGACTCAAGTACCTTGTTAGGGTTAGAGGGTAAAAATACAATTTATTGTTCCGAATAGGGAACAATGCTGGCACCTACTTCGGATTGCGTATGAAATTGGGACTGTCCTGAGTGAAGCCTCGGCTGACTAATGATGTTGCAAGCTCACCAGGCACATCCTTGGCAACAAGAGTGTAGCCGTTTTCATCAGCCCATTTATTCATGTGGTGCAGCATTTGGTGGGCGACGCCACGCTTGATTGTGACATTACGAACACATAAATGACGCAGATTAATAGTATTGCCGTCTTTTGTTGCTTTGAGTGCTCCTAATAAACGAGCATTAAAGCGACCTGCAATAAGCCATTCACCTTGATCGAGTAATTCTTGTAGCGATGCTTGGATATCACTCGCATCGGTTAACCATTCTTGAGGGGCGTCTGTGTAAATTTTGCCTAAATCAATCCAATCTTGCTGAGTAGGCTGGGTGATGTGTTCAAGATGTACTGGCATAAGAGTCTCTATTCTGTGCTATTGCTGTGCTTTGCTTTATAATGGCTTTTTTCCCGTTTGGCGAGATCTTTTTTGGAGTCTTCCATGGCAAATGCCAGCCGCAAGGCAAGTGTTGAGCGTAATACCTCAGAAACAAAAGTTAAAGTAAGTATCAATTTAGATGGTACGGGTGAAGCAAAGTTCGAGACGGGTGTTCCCTTTCTTGACCACATGATGGATCAGATTTCCCGTCATGGCTTGATCGATTTGGACGTCTATTGCGAAGGCGATAACCACATCGATGATCACCACTCGGTGGAAGACATTGGCATTACGCTAGGTCAGGCTTTTGCAAAAGCCGTTGGCGATAAGCGTGGCATTGTGCGTTATGGCCATTCTTATGTGCCTCTAGATGAAGCATTATCGCGTGTCGTTATCGACTTTTCGGGTCGCCCAAGCCTAGATTTTAAGTGTGATTTTACCCGCGGTAATATTGGCCGCTTTGATACTCAGCTGTTCTGGGAGTTTTTCCATGGCTTTGTGAACCACGCCGGCGTGACACTGCATATTGATAACCTTAAAGGCTTTAACGCACATCACCAGGCAGAAACAATTTTCAAAGCCTTTGGTCGTGCATTGCGTATGGCGCTTACAGAAGACCCTCGTATGGCAGGTCAAATGCCGTCTACTAAGGGCGTTCTGTAACCGATGAGTAAAGTAATCAGTAAAACCTGTGCGGTCATTGATTATGGAATGGGGAATTTGCACAGCGCTCATGGCGCTTTGCAAAAAGTGGCCCCTGATAGTCATATTTTGGTCACTTCCGACCCTGCTCAAATTTTAGCCGCCGATCACGTAGTTTTGCCCGGTGTTGGCGCGATCCGTGATTGCATGAGCGAAATTCAACGCCAAGAGATTGATCAAGTTGTGGCAGAGGTGGCGAAAACAAAACCGTTATTAGGTATTTGTGTAGGCCTGCAAGCCATGATGACGCGTTCTGAAGAGAACGGCGGCATAGATTGCATGAACATGTTTTCTGGCCAAGTCCGTTACTTTGGTGACAATCTTCTAGGTGATGCCTTGAAAGACGGTACTAGCGAGCGTTTAAAAGTGCCGCACATGGGCTGGAATCAGGTTGAGCAAATTGCCCATCCGCTGTGGCAAGATATTAAAGATCAGAGCCGTTTTTATTTTGTGCACTCGTATTTTGTAACCGCTGAAGACCAGAGCCAAGTTAAAGGGGTTGGTCATTACGGTAAACCTTTTGCTGCGGCAATGGGGCAAGATAATGTCTTTGCGGTGCAATTTCACCCAGAGAAGAGTCATACAAACGGCCTGCAGTTATTGCAGAATTTTTTAAGCTGGGATGGTCAGGCTTAAAATATATAGACAAATGGTGAAGTTGTTCATGGGGCGTTATTGGTACGGAAGCATCATGATGTTTTTGTGCCACGCAACGTCGTGAATACTTCCTTGTAGACTTGGGTTCGGCATCCATGCCTCGCACATACGCTCTACAAAGACACCATGATGCTACCTTTGAAACATTGTTCCAAATTTAGAAACAGAGTTGCAAGCGGAATAGTTCTAGAATCCTGTTTTTCTCGATCAGGTCGAGACAGTTAATAATTGGTAAATGAAATGGCATTAGCAAAACGAATTATCCCTTGTCTCGATGTAGACCAAGGGCGAGTTGTGAAAGGCGTTAACTTTGTCGGTATTCGAGATGCAGGTGACCCGGTTGAGGTTGCTAAGCGTTACGATGAGCAAGGCGCTGACGAGATTACCTTTCTTGATATTACCGCAACGCACGAAGCCCGTGGCACGACGGTAAAAATGGTGGAAGCCATTGCCGAGCACGTGTTTATTCCGCTGACAGTGGGTGGTGGTATTCGCGAAATTGCTGATATTCGCCGTATGCTTAATGCGGGTGCGGATAAAGTATCGATCAACTCTGCGGCCGTGTTTAATCCTGACTTTGTGCGTGAAGCGTCGCAAAAATTTGGTGCTCAGTGCATCGTAGTGGCGATTGATGCAAAACGCGTTGCGGGTTCTGGTGAACTTGGTGATGTGGATAACAAGTGGGAGATTTTTACCCACGGTGGTCGCAAGCCAACCGGTATTGATGCGGTTGAGTGGGCGATTAAAATGGCCGATTACGGCGCCGGTGAAATACTGCTAACCAGTATGGATCGTGATGGTGTGAAAACGGGTTTTGATTTAGGCGTGACTCGTGCGGTAAGCGATGCTGTGAATATTCCGGTGATCGCCTCTGGTGGAGTAGGAAACCTTGAGCATTTGGCTGAAGGTGTTTTATTAGGCCATGCTGATGCCGTATTAGCAGCGAGTATTTTTCACTTTGGTGAACATACCGTGCAAGAAGCCAAGCAGTATATGAATGATGCAGGCATTGAGATGCGCATCGACTGATTCGCTCTTGCGATTTGTCGATATTGAAAATAGCCTCGTCAGTTTAAAGCTGACGGGGCTTTTTTATGCCTGTTAACGTTAAGATAAAAGCCTTAGCGTATCTTCTGCGCTGGCATTTGCTTGGCCTTGTACGGCAGTTTGTACTTGCTGTTTAACCTGCTCAATTACCATTTGGCTCACGAGCTCTGCAATATCGGCATCTTCTACCCGACTTCTGGCGGACAGTGTTTGTTCTTCTTCGTTGGCCAATTGTTCAATACTGCTATCAATACGATTATTGACAGCGCCTAGTTCCGAGCGGCGTTCTGTGACTTGCTGCTGCAGCGCATCTAGATTGGTTAAGTTATCCCCTGAATCTGGAGTAGAGAAATCTAATTGTTCTAGTGCTTCTTTAATCGGGTCGGCCGTGACATTGGCGGTGAGAGATATAATATCTCCAGCTTTGTCGCCGAGTTGAAAGTTTGACCCTTGTGCATTATTACTCGTTTGAAATAACTTTTTATCATTAAACGAGCTTTGCTCTAAGACTTGATTAATCTGCTCGCTAATTTGAGAGGCTTCTTTGGCAAGGGCTGCGCGGTCGGTATCGTTAAGAATGCCGTTACCTTGCTGTACGGCGAGTTCTTGCAGTCTTTCAAGGCCACTGGAAATTTGAGCGAGGGCACCATCTTCGGTTTCAATAAGCGATTTTGCATCTAGGCCATTACGCTGAGCCTGCTGGCTGCCTGATATTTGGCTAGAGAAGCGGGTAGCGATGGCAAGGCCTGCAGGATCGTCTGCAGCACTGTTTATACGCTTTCCGCTACTGACTTGGCTATACGTTTGGCTGAGTTTATTG
>TARA_B110000211_G_C14092291_1_pt1 | contig 10614 bp, 7 predicted proteins | sample TARA_B110000211 | Tara Oceans TARA_B110000211 (sample SAMEA4397516) | marine metagenome | biome: Polar Biome; feature: [DCM] deep chlorophyll maximum layer (ENVO:01000326); material: water (ENVO:00002006), including particulate matter (ENVO:01000060) such as... | depth 30 m
TGGTGGCCATTATAGAAACGGTCGACCCTTTTTTAATACCTTTACTCGTAAGGGCTGACGCTAAACGTTTGGCATTATTTAGATATTCACTATACGTAATTCTGCGGTCTCCATGAATAATGGCGACTTTATTTGGGTAAAGCATAGCGCTACGTTCTAAGAAACCAACAGGTGATAGTGGTTGATAATTTGCTGGGTTTATATCTAAATCTCTTTCAAAAATATTCATGGGGATTTACCTACTTCATGAGAAGGTTTGTATTTAACGCACAAACCTTTTAATTGATATTATTTGGACGTATTAAAATTTGACTTGATCGCGTGGCAATGAGAATACTTGGAAAGTCCCTAATGACATATCGCCGCCCGGTAAAACGATATTATTAAGTTTAGTAAGTGATTCAGCATCATAAACCGCAATATCATTATACGTTCCGCCCAAATACAACTTACTACCATCTGTAGAGAAGTTAATGCAGTAGTATGTACGCTCTAAATCAATGCTTTTAATAACACTTAAGTCAGAAACTTTATGACGTTTTAATTGTGTTAATACTGCATAAAATTCATCAGGATGCCTAGGGCGAGGCATTCCGGTAAAAAATACTTGTTCTACATAGCCAAAATCTTTAACTTCTGTTTCACCCGTCTTCAAATCAATTTTTTCATAGCCCCACATAAATGTTGCGGTATCCATATTCATTGATTCATCAGTAAACTTAGGTACTGTGTACATACGAACAAACTCATCGTTAACACGCCCTAATGGCCAAATAGTTAATACATCAGGGGCACCATATAATTTACGTTCTCCTGTTTGGCTTTTAAGTGCGGTATCTACTTGTCCATTTTTAGGATCAATAACAAAAACATCTGATCCTGATAGGTATACTCTACCGTCATCACCTGTGGCTAAGATATTAATTTGTCTTGGTATCGGGTAAGTACGAGCTGGTTTTGCATCAAGACCATCAGCGGCGTTATAAACAGCAAATTGAGTGTCCATTACTTCATAATGATCGTTTAAGATTTTAGTTGGGTTATGAACGGTATAAATTTCTTTTCCATCAGGACTTATCGCTAATGAGCCAATACTTTTCACTCTGACATTGTCATATGAAAGCTTAGCGTCAAAGACCAAGTCACAATTGTTAATATTAACGCCAAAAATACGATCAAAACGCCCAGCTAAAACATAGGCCGTTAAATTATCAGGGGACATAACGACGGTACCAGGCAACATTGCACCGGGAAGCTTGCAAGTACGAATAATCTCGTCAGATCTTAAATCAATAAAATGCATATTATTAGGGCGATTAACAACCACCATAAAATCATTCGTTGATGGTTGTTTTGCACTACTTGTTGTTTTTATATCATCAATTTTTGGCTCACAAGCAGTTAATAATAAGCTTGTTGCACTGATAAACGATAAGCGACGTAACAACTTTTTATACTTAGACATAATACTCCTCCTGCTACTTTTCATCTTTTGGGAAAACATCACCCAATTTTCGCCAATCTTTACCCGCTGAATCTTTATCTTTACTCCAATCAGGATATGTATTCATAATGTCGGGGACTTGTGCAGGCCACCAACAGGGATCAGCACAGCCATATAGATCTGATTCCATTGGTTGGCATAAACCAGTTACACCACCAAAAACATCAACTTCCCAACCTGGATCTGTTGTACCTGTGCAGCCAACCACAGTTTGCATTGCAACAACTTCTTCCAAGTTTTTGTTATCTTCAGCATTCACATTATTTTGTTTCTTACTATCATCTTTGTTAACCGCAGAATTTAATAGTTCTGCTTTTTTATTTAATGCTTTTAGGTGTTTCATCATTAATGTCCTCTACGAGGGGTAATAAAATTGTCCATAAACTCTGGGTTAACCGCCGAAATTTCAGCATAAGCTTTCAAGCCAAAATCAATCCAATCACGCATTAGTTCACAGTAGTGATAAGTTGGATTTTGAGGATCGTTATAGCGAGCATAGCTTTCATGGTAGCAACCACCTGAGCACATATTGCGTATCCAACACGTATTGCAACCGGTATTGCTTCTATCCATACGGGTTTCAATAAACCCGGTTAATTCTTCACGATCTATACCTGTGGTCACAGAGCCAAATGCGGGTAAATCTGAGCCGGTAAAGCGATGACACAAATTAACACCACCACTGTGATCAATAGCCACCATGCCTACACCTGCACCACAAGGTAAGGCTTTTTTTGTGCCTTCATGAATATCTGTCATCAATTGATGCATATTAGAAAAACCAATATTTCGGCCAGCTTTAGCTTCTTCAACATAATGTTTGCCAACTTTTTTCATGCTAGAAAAAACCGCTTTAAGTTCATCTTCAGATAAGTTGTAATCGCTGATATCTCCTGACGTGACTGGCGCAAAACCCACTTCAGAAAAACCAAGTTCATTGAACAGATGATGCCAAATTTCTTCGATATCAGTGACACCTTTTGTTAAGGTGACACGCGCGCCAATGGGTCTAGCGTTATAATCTTTCATTAGCATTTCAATTTTTCTCGTCACAGCTTTATAAGTACCATTACCATTAACCGTAATGCGATTTTTATCGTGAATAGCTTTCGGGCCATCAATACTAATTGCAATACCAAAACGATGTTTTTGAAAATACTCAACAATTTCTTCATTCAACAAAGTTGCATTAGTGGTTAATGAAAAATCAATTGGCACAGCCAGTTCACTAAAGCGCTTTTCTGCATAATCAACTACGTTTTTAATAAGTGACATATTACTCAGTGGTTCACCACCGAAAAATACAATGTTATATCGAGGTTGGTCTGGCGATTCAGTTAACATCATTTCGATTGAGTTTTTCGCCGTTTCAAAGCTCATTTTCTGACCATTGGCTGGCGTATCTAGATCTTCTTTATAGCAATAACTGCAACTTAAATTGCATCCAGTATTAACGTTTAGCACCAGTGTTGTCAGCGGAATACTTTCCAACTTAGTCACTTCTGGATTATCTGGTTCAAAAACTTCGATGCCTAAGTCATCAGGCGCTAACACCTTTAATTTAGTCAGACTTGCAACCGTATCTTTAACATCATTAGACAATTGCTTATTCATACCTTGCGTATAATCGTCAAGGTTTATCCCTTCTTTATCAGAGGCTGTTTGAATTAGGGCTGATGAAACATCATCTAATTCAAACAAGCCGCTGGTAGGGACATGAAAGATCATTTTCCTTCCATCAACGTCAAATAGATGAGAATTATCTGGTACTTTTCGAATTGTTTTAGTCATAAATTTATCTTATGTAATGCCGCTATCTAATTGGCGGATTGTTCCAACGTTGTACTGTCACGATTAACTCGCCCTTACCCTTCAAACTTTTATCGCCATCAGCAACTTCAGCAACAACCGATAAGTGGCCAGCATTATTAGTACCGTATTTTCTTTCAGGGTTTGGTCCAGCATCTCCAGGCATAAAAACCCCCGTAGCTTCATTCATTACCCCAGCAAACTTAACATCTTCATCTGCAAGCGCTTGCTCATCAAATGCTTCGACGTGCCATTTGGCAGGAAAAATACCAATAAAAACATCATCATCAGTCCCTAGTTGACCATCTTCACCACTAGCATAAGCTTGTGCTTCAAACGAGGCAGTTACTTTAGGTTGGTCGCCACCACCTTCACCAACTCGGGCAACGGCATACGATGGTAAAACTTTTATTTCATCAATTTTTTGATAAGTAACTAAGGCATCACCTATAGACAAATTACCAACAGCCACGGATGTTGCTATTGCTGAATCATTAGTAGCGGGAGCGCTCACTTGTACGATAATTTCGTCAGCTGTTCGAGATACTTCTTTAATTACATTCAAACCATTGGTGAGTTTTATTGCCCCAGAAAGAGCTGAGCCACGAATAGAAATTTGTTGAGTTGTACCTGCTTTAATAAAACGAGGGCTTAATGAAAGAATCCTCGCTTTTTCGCTACGATTACCATTTATATCTAGGCCAATATCTTCTTGACCATTTAAGAACATTCTTCCAGTTAAACTATCCCCAGCTTCATTTAACGCAAATACTTGGCGATACCTTTTATCTCCAACACTTAATGAACCGCGCCATTCGAAGCCGCTATACACTAAAACACTACCTACACCTGTTAGTTTTTCACCATTATCAAATTGGCCTGTAAAAGTCATTTGGTAATCATTGTTTTTAGAATGGGTTAAGGAAATGTCACCTTGAAATGCCCCTGTTCCTGGCATACTACCAACAATACGCCATTTACCATCAAGCTGAGCTTTTTCCTTCTTTTGCCACTTAATCCAATTTTGCATATCTAAGTTATATTTATTCCCTAAGAAAGGGACAACTTGATTTTTAGCGACTTCGAACCAATTACGATCACGCCCCATTGCCGAGAACTCGGTACTTGGCCATTGTCCTAAATGAAAGTTAACCAGGTGCTCCCATTCTATTTGCTCTCTTTTTTGTAGGCCTACTCTTGCCTCCGAATGGCAACGGGCACACATTTCGGCTAATTCAGGCTGTTTATCTTCTATATGATTTAAACGACGTTCTAAAATATAACGATATGGGGAAGCTTCTGAAGGCGTTAGGCCTTGTGTATTAGCTAGGTATTCCACTAATTCAGATCTTGTTTCACCATCAATTTTTAAACCATGAGTGGTTTGCATGCGAACGATGGTCATTAACCAACCTTCAGGGGTTTTTCTTTGATGACTAATCCTGCTTAACTTAAGTGGACTTGTGCTTTCTGGTGTATGGCAACCCATACAGTTTTTTTCTAAAATTGCTTCACTTGCTGAAACATTACCAGTGTAAAAACCACTAATTGAAGCTATAAACACTAATGAACAAGCAGATGCTTTGACGGATTGTTTTAGTAGTTTAACTAGCACGATGCTCTCCTGAGTTTTAAGTAAATACGAAAATTAAAGAGCCGATTTTTAATACATAAACTTTCAGAACATATGAAAAATCGGCATTAACTACTTAACTAGCTTTGTTAATATTGACTACTTGCATATTGGTGAATTCATTCAACCCTTCTTGAGCGAATTCAACGCCGATACCCGACTGCTTAGTTGCAGGGAATGGAATGTTAGGAGCAAACGCACAATGTTGGTTAATCCAAACCGTGCCACATTGCATTGCATTTGCAACGGTTGATGCTCGTTCAATATTTGAAGACCAGACAGAGCCCCCCAGACCGAAATCAGAATTATTCGCACGGCTGATTGCATCATCAACATCACTGTATTTAATGATTGGTAAGATTGGACCAAACGGCTCTTCATCAACCACCTTGCTACCATCAGTAATATCTTTAACGACCGTTAATGGAACAAAGAAGCCTTTATCATTCGACACATCGCCACCAGCAATAATAGTACCGTCTGCTTTCGCCGTTTCGATATAACCACAAACTTTGTCATACTGCATTTTGTTTTGTACAGGACCAAACTGTGTGCCTTCGTCTAAACCATTACCCACGACAGCTTGACGTGCAAGGTTTGCCACTTCTTCACTTAACTCATCATAAATTGACTCATGTACATATAAACGTTTAAGCGCAATACACACTTGACCACTATTGATAAAGGCTGTAGCAAAAATACCTTGTGCGGCTGCTTTAACATCAACATCATCTAAAACAATTGCGGCATCATTCCCACCTAATTCAAGCGTAATACGTTTTAACGTGCTCGCTGCACTTGCCATTATCGCTTTTCCGGTTGGTGTTGAGCCGGTAAAAGATATTTTATCTACATCAGGATGGCTTGTTATTTTAGGACCTAAATCATTGTTATCAACAATAATATTAACTAGACCAGCGGGTACTACGTCTTTTAATATTTCACCTAGCATGACGGCTGTAACCGGAGTAGTAGGAGCTGGTTTGATTATTAAACTATTACCTGCCAATAGTGCAGGAGCTAACTTGTAAATAGCAATTAGGATGGGGAAGTTCCACGGTATAATGCCTGCAACGACTCCAACTGGCTTTCTGTGCAATTCTAAACGTTGATTATCATCTTCGGATAACACTTGTGGCGCAAGATCTAGGGCTGTAAAATAGCGACAAAATGCTTCAGCATAATGTACTTCCATCGTAGCTGCCTCAAGTGGCTTACCTTGTTCTTGTGTTAATGCTTTGGCAAGTGGCTCTATATTGGCATGAAGCGCATCAGCAATTTTTGTTATTAATGCTTTACGTTCAGCTAAGCTTGTTTGTCCCCAACTAGCAGCAGCTGATTTTGCCGATGATACAGCTTTATTCAATAATGCTTCATCTGCGCGTGGCACTTTAGTAAAAATATCTTCTGTTGCGGGGTTAACAACATCTAATGTTTCTCGCGTATTTTCTAGTTCACCATTAATTAACAGACCAATGTTATTCATAATATATGTACCCCTCATTAAATATAATAATTTTTATTTGTAAACGGATAGCAGCTATAGTTGTTAGCTTCTAAAACTGTTCAGATTCAGTTATCCAGTAATTATTTAAGGTTATTTGAATAGCATTTGACTCGCATCGACCATATACGCCATAGAATTGATATTAAACGCCATAAAACAGACATATCACGCCAAGTGAATAACTAAGATGAACTATATTAAGATGAATTTTATTGTGAGTTTATTAAATATAAGAAAGTATGTTTAAAGGATAGAAAACAAACAAGCCCTGATTATTTCGTTTTAATCAGGGCTTGTTAGTACTCTATATTATGCCTTTACATTGATAGCATGAATTAGGTGGCTAATTCTTCAACCATCATATCGCGCATTTTAAACTTTTGAATTTTACCTGTTACCGTCATAGGGTAGTCTTTAACAAACTTTATGATACTCGGTACCTTAAAATGTGCGATATTTTCTTTGCAAATAGCTTTTATTTCATTCTCGGTGATTGACCCATCTTCTTTTAATGAAATCCAAGCAACCACTTGTTCACCTAGTTTTTCATGAGGAATACCAAACACTTGAACATCTTGAACTTGTTCAATGGTATAAAGAAACTCTTCGATTTCACGTGGATAAATATTCTCTCCACCACGAATGATCATATCTTTTAATCGTCCAACGACTTGTACATAACCTTCTTCGTCCATAATGCCAAGATCTCCTGAGTGCAAAAAGCCATCAACATCAATTGTGTCAACTGTGCGCTCTTCATCATTCCAATATCCCAGCATTACGCTATAGCCTCGAGTGCAAATCTCTCCCTTTTGACCAATAGGAACGATATTATTATCTTCATCGACTAATTTTACTTCGCAATGACTAGCCGGTTTCCCGACTGTACTCACTCTTTTATCAATAGGATCATCAGGTAGTGTCATGTGACTCATTGGACTGAGCTCAGTCTGACCATAAACAATGAGTACTTGATGCATGTGCATTTTATCAATCACACTTTTCATTACTTCTATCGGACAAGGTGAGCCCGCCATAATACCGGTACGCAAAGAAGACAAATCGAATTGTGAAAAATCTTCATGCTCCATTTCGGCAATAAACATCGTTGGAACACCATGTAGAGCAGTACATCGCTCATCAGCAACGGCTTGCAATGTTGTTAAAGGCTCGAACGATTCTGCAGGTAACACCGCTGTTGCGCCACTAGTCATACATACCAAAGTACCTAACACCATGCCAAAGCAGTGATACATAGGCACAGGAATGCACAATTTGTCATTTTCAGTAAATAACATGTTTTTAGCTGTAAAATTAGCGTTATTTAATATATTTCGGTGGGTAAGTGTTGCTCCCTTAGGCTTGCCTGTAGTCCCACTAGTAAACTGGATATTAATTGCATCAGTATTACTAAGTTTTGCACCAACAGTTTGAAGTAGGTTATCGTCTATATTCTTTGCCATATTTAACACTGAATTAAAATTAAACATGCCATTAGTAGCTTCATCACCTAAGCGAATAATACACTCTAGATAAGGCAACTTTTTCAGTTTAACTTGTTGTTGAGGTGAAAACTCGTTGAGTTCAGGCGCAAGCGTTTGCAACATGTCTAAATATTTACTGCTCTTAAAGTTTTCAGCAGTTATAATTGCGCGACATTCAACCTTATTGAGGGCATACTCTAATTCGTGTACTCGATATGCGGGATTGATACAGGTCATCACAGCACCTATCTTTGCTGTTGCATATTGCGTTAATACCCATTCAACACAGTTAGGAGCCCAAATACCCACTCTATCACCAGAGTTAATACCTAATGCAAGTAATCCTTTTGCTAATTTGTCTACTTGATGGTTAAATTCTTTATAACTATAACTAACCTCTTGATGACGAACTACTAACGCCAAATTATCAGGGTGCTGGGTCGAAATCCTCTCTAATGCTTGACCTATAGTTTCTTCAAGCAAACTGAATTCTGTACTTCCTTGATGTGAACTCAAATGATTTAATTCTTCAATAGACATATCAATAATCCTAGACCTAATTGTAACGCTATAAAAATGCTATTAATAAGCCCAAAATAAAATTGAATTGGCACTTAACTTACATTGGTTGACTTAAAGTCATTTAAGATTATTTGAAATTTACACACTAAGTACTAGCATTTTACGCCATAGTATTGACATGTTACGCCAAACATTTTAACAACAGAAACTTAGAGGTGTTATAAAAAAGTATTGCCTTGAAAATAAACAAGGGCATTAATCAGAATTTATTGAGTACTAAAATTCTAATAGGAAAATAAATACAGTGCATAATTCTTTAACTATTAACTAAAACTTTAAGTACTAAAAAAGCGTTCGAAATACATTTTTTATTAATAACTGGTAAAAACAAGTAATTGTAGTCGACTTAGTGTCAAATAAAAAACACCCCTTATTCGGACAAGGTGTTCATAATTACCATCGCGTTATGTGCCCCAGAACGAGATAGAAATTAATTTGGAATACCCATAAGTTCATATTAATCGAATGTCCGCTTTCGGCATTTATAATCAAATTTGAGTTTTATTTTCAATATGAAATTTAGAAAAATTTGATTATCTTATTTAGAACTGCTTTGTCGGAGGAGCTGCCGTTTTGGTGGCTTTTGCGACTATCAGACTCGATAAAAACCTACTTAGCAAAAGTGTCAATTCAAGTTTAAACTACTACAGCTAATGCAATTCATAATCTATTCAAAGCCTTTTCAATAAGCTCCCAATAAAGTTGATAGGCCTCACGTTGTTCATCCAGCCAGTCATGTTTATTGTAAATAGCCATAACTCCGCCAAGTACATGACCCAGCATATTTTCAGTTACGTGTGGGTGAACTTTATTCTCACTAAGTCTGGTGGATATAGTACGCCTGAAGTCATGAGGAATGAATGGCTCAAATTTCAGATGATTATTCATTCGCTGAACAAAACGATTAATCGCATGAGTTGTTAATGGAGCTCCCTTTTTATCACCTTCTATTAGATGTTTACGGTCTTTACCGTAAATAAGATCTAGCTGTTTAATTAACTCAACACTTTTATCACTCAGTGGGCGTCTGATAGCTTTTTTAGTTTTTGATCGATCTTTAGGCAAAATCCATAGCGCATCATCTAAATTAAACTCACTACGGCTTGCTTCACGGATTTCACTATTTCTAGCCCCAGTTAGAATTAGGAGCTGAACACATATTTTACATTTTGGTGTGGATTTGCTGGATTCAATTTGTCGCCACAGCCCTGCAACTTCCTTCCATTCAAGTACGCGATCCCTTCTTGTTTGGTGAGCTCCTATAGCTTTTATAGGAATATCTAAACAATGTGAGTTTTCTATTTCACCTCTAGATTTTGACCACCTTACAATTGTTTTAATTCGTTTTAAGATACTGCCAGCATTGCTGGCGCTAGTTGCATCTCGAATATCATCAAAGAACTTAATCCAATCCAAATACTTAAACCGTTCAACGTCAATGTTAGCATTGGGTTTAACATATTTTTTATAAAATGATTCGTATAAAACTATTGTTTTAGGTGATAGTTCTTTATGTGCATATTTTTCCATAAAGTCACAACAGAGTTCCCCTAACAACCGCCCTTCCTGATTTCGAGTAGCATAACTACGAGGATCAAGCCCTTCTTGTAATGCCTGTCGATATTCACAAGTTTTAGCACGAGCATCTGATAATTTGATATCTGGATAACGCCCTACTTTTATTCGTTGTTGCTTACCGCGCCATCTAAAGCGATAATTGAATGAAATGATTGCATTGCGTGTGATCCTAACGGTCAATCCATCGCGATCAGCTAGCTCAGTTTTACCTTCATAAGGAGCTTTAATGTTTCTTAATTTGCTATCTGATAATGACATAGGTTCTTACTCAACAATTAAAATCCGTCTATGGGCACAGCTTACACTTTTATGATGCACATTACGATGCACACTTTTGATTTAAGAATAAAAAACTTTAGTGGATTTCTACGGACAACAAATAAAGTTAAATAATTATAAAACATAGAGTTAAACAATAAAAGCCATGAATAAAAAAACATCTGCGAACACCAGCGAACAACCAACTATTTTGTGGCACGATTATGAGACATGGGGTATATCGCCAAAATTTGACAAG
>TARA_B110000211_G_scaffold234981_1_pt1 | contig 10614 bp, 5 predicted proteins | sample TARA_B110000211 | Tara Oceans TARA_B110000211 (sample SAMEA4397516) | marine metagenome | biome: Polar Biome; feature: [DCM] deep chlorophyll maximum layer (ENVO:01000326); material: water (ENVO:00002006), including particulate matter (ENVO:01000060) such as... | depth 30 m
TAGCGAATCACTCAGGCTGTCAGTAATAGTCTGTCCTACTGCCATTATTATTTTTCCCTGCGACTAACCAAGGTTGACTCCCATTGAACGCATGACCTTATTTGCACGGGCATGATCGTTAGAACTGCCTGCTGCATAAACAGTGTTCAGCCATTGCTGATCTGTTATTGTGCCACCCTGTCCAACACCGCCATCGAAGGTATTAGCTTCGCCACCGGAAGGAACCTCTGCTTGTTTAGCCGCTATTTGTTGTTTTCGTAAGCCCTCAGCTTCGCCAAGAACCTTTGATGCCTCTACGAGCAGGGCGGGGTCTGAATAGCCTTGGAGCAATGCTCGCTGGCTTTCAGGCACACCGTACTGTCGCATCATCTCATTTACCGAAGCGTTCTTAGAAGTAACTTCCGCAGACTGATTAGCCTGTGTTAGTTGCTGCTGTAGGGTGTTAGCCCTTTGTTCAGCCTGGAACGAAGCCTTGGCCGCATTAGCTTGCTGTGTAGCAAGCCTATTAGCCGCTGCTTCATCGTGACCTTCTGCAACTAACTGGGCTTCCAGTGATTGTGCATAGCCTCGAACTTCCGCTTCTAAGACCTGATCTGAGTACGTTGTCTGAAGTTGCGATACCTGATCTCTCAGGCTTTGCATTTCAGTCTCGCGCTCATTCTCGCGCTGTCTGATAGATGACTCTCGCTTAGACCATTCATCCTGAGTCCGCATCCTGCCAGATTCTTCTGGAGATGCCTCGTCAATAGTAGTCTCGTCGGGAGCCACCTCAGATACAGCCGACTCTTCGGTTATCTCTGAGGTTTCATCGGATTCGGGTGATACATCGTCGGAGATTGCTTCGTCGCTAGTTACGCTAACTTCTTCCGTCGCTACTGGTTCAGACTGCTGTTCATCCCAATTTGCAGGGATAATCAACTCGTCGCCAGAAGGGAGGGAATCGGTTGTTTCTAGGGAGGATTCATTCTCAGAGGAGGTACTCACCTCGTTTGGTGTGACCATAAAAGTCCTCGTAAAATTGTCGTGAAACCTTATTCAATTGTCTTGCCCAGTATATAACAGCAACTTGGGATACAGCAAAACGCCCACAAATGCCACTAGGTTATTTAGGAGCAGGTGCATTTATCGAACTTTGCAAGCTACCAAAGGCTGGGGGTGTTTGAGGTAGTGCTTGACCACTTTGCCTTCGTAATGGCTCTGTGGTTTCTATTTTTCCAGAGTGGGCAACCCTAGCTGCCTGAGATTCCATAATGCGTTGAGCAGAAGCTGAACCTTGAAGCAACTCCATAATGCCCGGTGCGTGAACTCCTTGGTTAGTGTTGCGCTTCACGTATTCTTTCTGTTCTTTAGGAAGACTTGTAATCAACTTAGTTACTAACTTATTCCACACATCAGGCATGAAGAAATCACCAACAATAGCGTTGTCAAACGTAAGGTTGTACGCCTCTAATGCTTCAATATTGGCATCTGTTTCTTCTTCTTTATTCTCATCAAAGTCCATGCCAGCACCCGCTGCCAAGCCGACCTTCTGATTACGGGCGTTAGATTGCGCTTCGTAATACAAGTCCAACGCGCTACGCTGTGGAGCCTTTGGGAACGACTTCTTGGTAACTATTCCAGCAAGTGGGCCTCTACCCGCAAGACCGTCGATAATATTCTTTTCCTGACGGAGCCTAGTATCATCAATTTTCTTGGCTTCTGAGTAGTACGTTGAAACTTTGTCCCCGCCTGCTGCACGTTCTTCTGTGATTGGATCAAGCATCGCAGCTTGACTCCTGCGAGTTTCTTTTTTCTGGTACGGCTCAGTATCTTGGTACTTCATGCCCCATGTCACATCCGAACTATTATTCAAATAGTCAAATGACCCAGCAGGAAAACTGCGCCAACCAAAGAAGTCAGCTACACCACGAGTCGCCTTGCCTTGCATCGTGTCGAGTGGGCCGCCGCTAAAGAATGCTGCATTGGCAGTCAGCGGAATGAAGTTCCCTACAAAAATGTTCTTCAGTAAACCAAGCCCTTCACCCATTGGATTACCACCAGCATCCTTGCCAAGCAGTAAATCTATTGGAAGACCTGGAGAAAACGCTAATTGACCACGAATCCAGTTCACGAAGTTGTTATTTCCCCACTCCTTAGTTTCCATGAACCCTTCAGGATCATTGTGCATCTTAGCGAGTAATCTCGTATCAGACATTATCTTTGAACCAGGACCAACTAATTGACCCGCAATCTCCCACAGCAAGTATCGAGGGTGAAGGGGGTTTAGCCGTTCCTTAACTGCTTGGCTTATCTTTTGCGGAGAGTCGCCATCTTCAATACCTTTGAGAATAGTAATGCCTGCTCCAAGCATCATCATGCCAGTAATCATTTTGAACATTGACTTACGTGCTAAGTCGCCCTTGATCCCGCCCTGCAACATTGATGAATAGAAAGCAGCCGTGCCTCGACGGTACTGTGATGCAAGCAATATGGCAGATTCTCTTGTTCTGGTTGCTTGGTTTACACCGATACGAGATGAAGACAACAGCCCTCGTGTATTGTTGATGTAATCATCTATATCTTTCAAAGCCGCAGTATCAAAAGTTCCGTCTGCGTTTTTAGCAAGGCTTTCCAGCCCCTCTGCCATGCTTAATCCAGCCTCGTCAAACGCTGCTTCTGTTGCAATACGGAACGGTTCAAGTAAGCGTCTTGGGAATGCTTTGGCTCGCTGCGCTGCGCCTCTAACTGAAAGTGCTTCATTCCATAAATCAGTTGCGCCTAGCACACCTTCAGGGTTAAAGGCTTCAGTAAATTCACCACCGCCCAACTTCAACGTGCTGTGACGATTTGCCAACTTGAGTGAACGCTGAATACGTGCAGCATTAGATTTAGTGGCTAACTCTGGGCTAACTATTCCTTTTGCAAGTCCGTCTGCAAAAGCAACAAGTGCCTTTGCGTAAGCCTTTTTGTGACCAAATGCGGTAATTATCAACTGGATACTGAAAACCGATGCGTCACCAGCTAAAGCGAAGTACCTGCTTACACTGTTAAGTTTGGCGAAGAAAGAAAACGCATCGCCTACATCAGTTTTGGCTTGGTTCGCTAGTGTTTCTGTTAGGTCAGATGCTATCTGTTGACCTTCTCTGCCACGAATAAGAATGTTGTGGTTCTGGAAGGGAAGTTTTGTTGCATCTTCAAATGTAGACCCTGCTGGAACTGTGTCGAAGTTTTCCTTTACATACTTCACAAGTGCATCTTCTGCATTTGCATTATAGGCAGCACGTAGCTGGTCACGAACCCGCTGGTCATACGGAACAACGGTATAACCGCCTTCCGTTACCTCTTTCATTGTTTCTATGTCACGGGCTTTGCTTGCCTTGCTACCAATATTGCGACCGCTAGTACCAGTGTCCGGTATCTCGCGAATGGCTATTATGTCGCCAGCATCGTTGTATAGTGCAGCAATGCCACGACTGAAGAACAATAGGTCTTCTGTTTCGCTAATCTTCCCAACATCAGCCCCAGCGCGAACTCTTAGTTCACGCGCGGAGTTACTAAGTTGACGAAGACGGTCAACATACTCTCGCTGTTCAGGGTTCAACTGACGCAAAATTGCAGGACGTTCTGCATCGTTCAGTGTCTTCCCCTTCAGGACACCAGCAGTGTCATCTGTAAACCGCCCAAACTCGTCAATCTTTCCAAACAGTCCTTCTCGTGTCCCTATTTCGTTTACATAAGACATTGCTCGTTCAACTAAGTTTCGCCCCTCGTCTTTCAGAGGATTCAAAATATGGCCGAGTCGCTGCCCAATTCTTTCAGCCTTAAGTGAAGGGTCAGCCTTTCCTAATCGAAGGAACTCGCCGACTTTGCGAGGAGTAAATTTGGGCAAAGTAATGTTCTTGCCAATAATGGGAATCTTGAAACCAAACGTACCTTCACGGAACGTCAAGTCGTAAAGTTCTCCAAAATCCGTTAGGTCTGGAACTGTGCCTTCTGGCAACGGGGCTACTTGAACATCTGGAGGTGCTGCACCACCACGACCGCCTGTACGAATAGCAGCCACATCAGCCTCTAGTCGCTGATCTGGTGTCATCGGTGCTACATCGTCAGCAGCCCTAGCAACAGGCGCAGCATCCAGCGCATCCACAGCCACATCGTCAGCAGGCAGCGCGCCAGTGCCAACGTCATCTATGATCGCCCGCTGCTGCGGGGTTACTTGGCGAGCAGCAGCCGTGCCTGTGGCTGGAGTGGGAACTTCCTCTGCCCCAATTTTGGCTATTCCACGTTCAATTAGAACGCCTTTGATTTCTTCGTCGATTCGATCAATAAGTTTTAATCCGTCCTGTGCTTCTTTGATTAGTTTTTCTGAACCAGCACGAATCTGAGGAAGAACATCTACAAGCAAGGCATCGGCATTATAGTTGCCTATTGCCATTCCAATAGCCCAATCTAAAGTCTCGTTATCCCCAACGTAGTCACCAACCGTCATTCCTGTGTAGTCGATTGTTTCATCGGCAAACTGAGGATCAAGCCCGCGCTCAACAGTAGATACAACTCTCCGAGCGGCGGTGGCGGCACTAATGTTTGCGTTTTGGCTAAGTATGCTTTCAAATTCAAACCTACGTTTGTCTAAGCGATCAAGCCCGCGTGTCGATTTGTCAGCACTCGCAACCGGAATGTCACCTTTGAAACCATAACCAAGTTCTTTAGGGTCTATTCCAATATCGTTCCAAGTAACATCACCATCTTCAAGTGCAGCCTCGCTAAGTTCTTCAATAGAACGCTTACGAGGGGCAGCACCACCAGCCTCCCTAGCAGCAGCGGCAGCGTCTTCTGGTATGCCACGGGCAGCGGTTACATCTGGGCGAACTCCAGCAAAGTCAACTACGGTGTCATCACCAAATACCTGCTGAAGTCGCTTGCCAGTTAGTTCAGATTCTGGGACACGAATAATTACTCCGTCATGTCCTCGCCCAGTAATAACCGCACGTAAAGCGTTCACCTCTTCGGATGTCGCTGGCGCACTAGATCGCAAGCCAGCCTCACGAGCCAACGCTGCGTATTCCGTATCTGTTGATATTACGAGGGGGTTTTCAAGTCTCGTTGTAACTTGCTCTATGTTCGGGCCGAACTCTTTTGCGAACCCCTCAGATGGAGTCGAATAAACAGCATCCCCGAAGATGTTTTCTTGCGCCCCTGCTTTTGAACTGAATGCCTCTTCTACCGTTTCACGACCAAAGCCTCTGAATTGCACTCCTTCAAACGGCTGACCTGTTACCGCATCTGATACCCCTCTTGACACATCACCAGCCCCACCAGCAGCGCGCCCTGCAACCGTTCGAGGTGGCACAGTATCAAGCACGTTGCCTACGCCAGTGCGACCGACTGCTGCTGCGGCTTCGTCTGCTGCGCTAAGTGCTTTCTTTCCCGCACCAGTAACAACACGGCTTCCTGCGCCAAACGGCTTAGTTAGCAAGCCGGGATCACCGATGACTGGAATGTAGTTCAACGGGCTGACAATCTCTGAACCTGCATCTGCTAATCCTATGCTGAAGTCCACTGGAGGGCCACCGGGAGCACCTGCACTCGGACCAGCAGCAGGATTTAGGAACGGGTTAAAGAACTCACCAGCATTGAACGGTATGTTCTGTTGGAACTCACGGGCTATATCAAAGGCTTCTGTTAGTGAAGCCCCGTTAGCCCTTGCCTCTGCAAATGCTCGGTCGTAAGCGGTTTCTTGTGCAGTGACTCCAATAGGACCTGCCTTTATTTCTCTCCCAAGTATCTCGTCAGGCAAGAAAGTACGAATTTCACTTGCGATGCCAGCGGCAGGTTTTCTGATTGCCTCTTCTGCTTCTATGTGCGTTTTAAGCACACCAAGTGCGCCACGCCCAAGCGCGCCTATACCACGACCTATTGATTGATCGAATGCGCTTTTGCCTGATGAAGGCTGTTGGGCAAGAATTGCTGCCCGGCGATCACCAGCAGGGTTTACTTGGAAGCCACCCTGCTCAAAGTCAGTAAACGACTGTGGCTGTGCTGCCTGTGGTCTTGGCTGCTGCCCAAACTCTTGCTCGCTTTGAGCCACAAACTCAGTGAACTTCTGGGGTGCTGTCGGGTCGTTTTTCTTTAACCGAAAAGCGTTACCCGTTAGATTACGAGCAACGCTGTCGATCTGGTCGAAGAAGTCGTTTCCAGAAAAAGGAGGCTGTGTCATTCAGGACCTCTATTGGTTGAATAAGAAGCGAGCAGGGGATGCGAAGCGAGAAACGCCAGTTCCCATTTGAGATGTTGGCGCACGCCTAGCACGCCTACCAAGGTTGAAATCGTTATTCAGGAAATCAGTGAATGTCGGTGCTTTTTGACCCTTTTCGATAGCACGACCTGTTGCACCTGAAAATTCATTCTGGGCTTGATTGCCAAGATTAGAAAACGTAGGGCGGTTAAAGTCAGTAACAAAACCAGGCTTCTTGTATCTATCAAGAAACGTCTGGAATATAAGATTACGCCCCTCACGACTTTCATCAAATAAGTCAAGAGGGTTGAATTGATTTACCATTTAATACCCCATGCCGGGAGCGAAAGCCTCAAACTGGCTTCTTGTATCATCTGAGAAGCCGGGGACTGGAGTGCCAATCTTCCCTAAGTTCATCTGTTGTTTTGGGGCTGCTTGACCAAAGATTTTATTGTTAAGGAAGTCCCCGAACGACATTGCTGACGGTGCATCCTGAGCGAAATACTGAGATGCTGTACTAACATTAGGACGGAAAAACTCTGATGCTACACCGAACTGGCTACGAGCCTTAGCCCGTGCAAGGTTCTCGAATTGCGCTGCGCCACGTTCATCAACTGGGTTCAGGAAACCTTGTTGCATTTCAGAAAAATTGTCGAACCCCGCTCCAGTAGGATTAATTCCACTCCCAAGTCTAATCGCTTGGTCGAATAGGTCAGATGCGCTTTGATTTGCCTGCTGACCATACAAAGGCTCGCGCGCTGTAAAGTCAGCAAAAGTCCCAGCTTGCCCACTAGACAAAGGGTTAAGAACTTGGTCAGCAAGGAATCTTGCTTGGTTTGAAGAAAACCTGTTCAGCCTTGCCCTGCCTGCTGCACCTGATGTGCCTGCCCCGCGTCGCCCAAGTCCCGATAGGAACTGCTGGAATTGAAATTCAGGATTATCTTCTGCAACAAGAGCGGGATTTGGGCCGAAAGTTGTTTCTGGGTTGCCACCACCACCGCCGCCGCCTATGTCGCCAATGTTACCTCCTATAGGAAACTCTTGGTTAGGATCGCCAGAGCCACCAGCACTATCACCTAGAGTATTTTCAACAAACGACACATAGCCACCTGGACCATATTTTGCGGCAAAAGGTGGAGATGAAACACGAAGCCTGCGGAACCCCTCATCGGAGTTGGGCAGGGTTATGCCTGCTCGCTCGTTTGCGCCTAAGCCCTGATTCGCTTTAGCGTTTGCTTCAGCATCGTTGGCAGCTTCAACGACTACCCACGCAAAAGGTCTAGTACCCGCAGAATTGGATGTATTTTCAATCTCAACAATAAATGATGCCATGGTTTAGTTCCTATACGTTCGGTTCTAAGCCCGCTGCTTCCGCAGAGTTTCTTGGGGCTGTTGTGTTATATCCAGCGTCAGGAGAAGGAGCAGCACTCACACCCTGCGTACCGGCTTGCGCTAATAGTCGTGGGTCTGCTCCAACTGTAGCAAGATTTTGTGCGTCTTGTAACCCAGCCCCATCAGGGCTTTGTTGTTGCGGTGTTTGCTGACCAGACATTGCCGCTGCTGGATCGACATTGACTGCCTGCTGGAACTGGAACTCTAACGCAAGAGCCTCCATTTCTTCACGGTCAATCTCTCTCTGAATATCCTGTTCGAGAAGTTGGATAACTTCTTCAGGCTCACCAGAAAGTCTTGCTGAATGCCACTGAGTAAGCAATTCGTACTTCTTGCTTGATGCACGAGTTCGCGCACCAGACATACGGCGTTTCTCAAGATCGTAGTCTTGAACCTTGGCAATCTTAGTGGCTGCGTATTGCTTAGATACGAGTGCCGTGCCAGTTGAAGGGTCAACTTGAGAAGCCACTTGAGCAGCCTGCCACAAAGCAAAATCGTCTTGTGGCTGTGACTGCCTGAGTTCTACAGATAAAAGGTTATGTCCCTTGATGTCATCAGGCTTTATAACCTTGTTAAAGGGCTGGTCAGTGTGGGTCTTACCACGAACCTGAATGTCCTTATAGCGGCCTGTTTCGTACTGTTTCCCTAAGTTATCCAAGATACCTGCAAGCAAAGACTCTACAGCCTTGAGATACGGGGCGACTACTTCGTTGTCAGCTTGGCTAAGAATCTGAAGTGCTGCGCCAGAAACCGGAGATGTCAGTCTGCCAAGAGCAGGGTCGGAAAGACCAGCGTTAGATTCATCAAGTCTCAATTCCCCTTCTAGTTGACCCGCATCTGCTGTCAGTTGAGATAAAGGAAGAAGCCCAATCTCTTCATTGTTATCAGTTGATAGTCCTACTTCAGACCCAGACTTGAAAGCGTCCTGATCTAGTTCTTTAGTCCCATCACGAGATTTTATGATTAGCGTTCCTTGAATAGCCTTTGATGTAAGTGCCATTCGGTAAGAAGCTAGACGGTTTACTTGCGGTATTACGTGGCGAAGGGCAGCAAAGATACTGTCTCCAACGTCTTCAATGCCGGGAATCTCACGAGTTCCGTCAATCGTGTCTTTCAGGCTGTAATTCATTACGCCGGGGTTATTACCGATAAGACGTATAACAACAGGGAAGTTTACCGCAAACGTATCCGTAGGCTTCTTGGCGTACTTGTTGTCGATGATGACAGCGTTCATGCGCTTACCATCTTGCGTCCAGTAGTAATCAATCACACGGGCTAACTCATCTTCGTCATCTGCGTAACTTTGAGGTGAGTCTTCTAGGTCAAATACAAATTTGGGATACTCTTCGCGAATATCCTGTCGTGACCTTTGGGTGATAATTGCTGCCCATAAAGGCTCGCCACGGCCTTTTTCAAACACTAAGTTACGTGGATCAATAGGAACAATGTCAGGTAGTGTTTCGCCTTCTGCATCTTTTATTAGGACTGAGCGAGTGCCAATCCATCCTCCACGAACAACAGCATTCCACGCATTTTCGCCCTGCACGGTAGAGTTCATGCCGCTTGATTGCAGACGTTCATCTGCCATTTCCAGAATACCGATACACCAACGCTCGTATGCGTTGTTCTTGTCTCTGAACTCCTCGTTGTCAGCGTCATCCATAACACGGACAATTCGCTCTGCGTAGCCCACACCATTAGAGACTTTGCGCGCCAGCACCTTTGCAAAGTTGGTGGTTATAGCGTCTTTTTGCTGAATGCCTTCTGTGGCAATAGGCACGAACGGGGTGTTCTTCCAGCCCCAGTCGTAATCGCTATCCATGAAGGCTGTTCGCTTCTCAAAGACTTGTTCTTTACGATCAATCTTATTAAGAATGCGTTCAATAGAGCGTTGGTCTTTCTTGGATGCCATTACTTATTGTTTCCCATGCGACGCAATCGTTCTTCTCTTGTAATCACATTGATTTTCTTAGCTTGATTGTAGGCTTCTTTACGCATTTGCCACGCTAACCCGACAGCCATTGGGTAGTCATCGTGAGTTCCAACCATGCCCTCAATCCGTCCATCTTTGTCAGGGTTCCTGATTACTGAGGAAAACTGATTTAGCCCAGGCTTGCTTGGAACAATAATCAACCTATCACGAACAGCTTCAATCAATTCGCCCCACAGGACGGTTCTTGTTCTGGCATCTGTACGCCAACCGTACTTACCAGATGGCTTACCTTGAGCGTTTCTTCGTTCGTACATGCGAGGATATTTGAGTGACTCTGCTTTTTTCAGTGTCAACTCGCCCCAGTCGTTATCTTCAATAGCCCAAATCGGGTACTTGTAATCTTCTAATAGATTGACAGATTCCATCGCAAAATGCTCTGGGGCAATCGTATTCGAGTAAATATCAGCAACAACGTATCCGGTTTCAACGTCAATAATAGCAGTAACAGAATAATCTGCGCCAGTTCCGTGGGCTGTGTCACTGCCTGCGGCGTACCGTTTACCGACTACGTGCTTCTGGTAGATATTCGCCACACCGTTTCGCGTTTCTATTGGCAGTTTGGTGTCGATTTCCATTGATTCGATAGCGTCAACATCAAATGCTGCCATCACTCTTGATGGGCGTAATGCTTCTTCTGCTGTTTCTGGGTGTTCTTGCTCCATATAGAGTTCAGGAGACATACCATCAGTAACAGGTGCTTCTCTTTGCACACGGTCGTACCATGCTTGGTCACGATCTGGCCTAGACTTCCAACCACTGAAGATGCTCTTGAATCCATTTTCAGGAGCGCGCCGGTGAATCTCTTTGAACAGAGTGCCAGCCTTCTTTTTATTGACTGTGGAACACTGAATGAGTTGTCCCCCTTGGTCAATCGTTGGCTTGATTGCGGCGTAGTTGAGATCAAGATTATCGTGGAAATCAGCCTCATCTTGAATAACAAGGGTTGCGGTTTGCCCACGACCAGCCTTTTCCGTAGAAGGAAGGGCGGTAATCTGTGCTTTCATGGCGGGGAATT
>TARA_B110000211_G_C14092289_1_pt1 | contig 10613 bp, 10 predicted proteins | sample TARA_B110000211 | Tara Oceans TARA_B110000211 (sample SAMEA4397516) | marine metagenome | biome: Polar Biome; feature: [DCM] deep chlorophyll maximum layer (ENVO:01000326); material: water (ENVO:00002006), including particulate matter (ENVO:01000060) such as... | depth 30 m
AACTGCCGGTGATAAAAGGCAGCGTTTAGCCCAGCATATAGGTCAACTTAAACCTGTAAGCACAGCAACAATTAAGAAGTACCACGGTAGGTTAAGTGCAAACGAGTCTGCCCTTAATTACCTTTATGGTAGAGGGATTGATAACGAGACGATCAACCATTTTAGTTTAGGTTTGTCTACTGACTACACCGGTACTGACGGGGTGTTGAGAAGCAATGCACTCGTCTTCCCTATTGTTCGTCAAGATGGTGAAAAGGCATCACCTTATGCCTACTACTCAATCCCTAATGTAACGCAAAATCCTATTGACCAAAATGGTTGGTGTAAGTCTGCACCACGCATGACATACAACATGAAGCGTTTGGAGAGTCACGAATGGTTGGTGGTGGTTGAAGGGATAAAAGACCTTTGGGCTTTTCATCAGATCATTGCCAACACTGACTTGAAAAGTCGCGTTCATATATGCTCATCCACGCATGGCTCTGCTATACCGGTTGAAGTTGAAAGTGATCCAACTGTCATAGCGGGATATAAAAGGGTGTTTCTTGCGCATGATGTTGACCCAGCTGGTGATGAAATATCGCTGTTGTGGTTGAAATATGCTGGTACCCGAGCTTTTCGCTTAAAGGCACCATTTGATTATCGTCAAAAAGGTGATGATAAAGATTGGACGGATTACCTAAAGAAAGGTGGTAACGCCAAAGATATATTGTCTTTGATGGAGTCATCACCTCCTATGCGCATGCCTTCAGTAAAGAAGGCAACAAATATAAAAGACTTGAAGCCTGGTATACATGGTTACGACCCAGTGGATATATCAGGCGCGTTTACTAATGGTTATTTGTATTACCCAGTAATGGTAATGGAAAGTGGTGTTAACTCAAGTGATGGTACAGCCGGTTACAGTCGTGTTGTTAAAGTGATCCGTAGTGATAGACAATTATATGATTACCATGCCCTTCCCCGTTTAAATAGACCAGGTGCTGTAGCTACTCCTGTCTACGCACTTAATGATGGAACGCTTATAGCGGATATTCCTAAAACGCCCCCTAACGCATCATGGGGCTGGAATGATATTGAGCGATGGCTTGACGGGAACTACCCCGTTAGGCCTCTTAGCATCATCGTTGAAGACCTACAGCAGCTGATAGCAAGTCAGATATGGTTACCAAACAAAAGTGACTACCTGATATTAGCCTTAGTGGTTGTTGTTACCTACGTTCAGAATGTTTTTGATGCAGTACCATTTGTTTTAGCAACCGGTGCCGCTGGTACCGGTAAATCTCAACTTGGTGAGGTAATGGCCAAGGTTGCAGCTAACGGAACAGTTGTAGGTGACACATCTGCCGCAACCATCGCTCGTATACTTGATGAAACGCGTGGTTTCTTGATGTTAGACGATGTAGAAAAAATCAAAAGTCGTGTTGATGGTGGAAATCTGCAAATGGATGACTTTTTGCAGATATTAAAAGTGAGCTACAAAAAAGCTACAGCGATCAAAACCGTTACTGAAACCAAGACAATGACCGTTAAGCGCCTTAATTTTTATGGCGTAAAGTTCATGACCAATACGCAGGGGATTGAAGATATTCTTGGCACTCGTACTATTACAGTCCACACTCGAAAAGCCCCTATAGGTGAATTTGAACCTGCCGAGATTGATTTTGAAAAAATGGATGCGTTAAAGCCAGAGTTACATGCTTGGGCAATGGATAGTTGCGAAAGCTTGCACCAATGCTACAAAAAACATCCTATGGCCAATCGCCCACAAGAGATAACCGCGCCTTTACGAGCAATAATAGATATGGCCGGTGTTCCTGAGTGGCACGAGGTAATTGATGAGTTAATTGACAGAATGCGAGTCGAAGAATCTGCAACAATGTCGCCAGAAAAGGTGGTAAAAGAAGCTGCTTGGCGTATTGCTGCTAGAGGCTTTGATTCATTAGCTATCGAGCAAGTCATCATGGAAATGTCTACGTTAGTGCCAGAAAATTACATGAAAGAAAGAACAACGGATATTCCTGTGTGGCGTCAGCCTGAGTGGGTTCGCAAGCAGCTCTTGAATTCTGGTTACATTCCTACATCGAGTGAAAAGCGCTTCAGAGCATATGGGCAATGCAGAGTGATGAGGCTTTATAAGTTAACCCCTCACCTTTTTAGTGATTTACCAAAAAGTAAAAAGATTGATGCGGCAAATTTAAAGAATGTTTCTGGTGCTCAGTTTTGTAAGACATATGGGAATTGTAAGCAATGTCCTTACTCTGATGTGCCTTGTGAAATAAGAGAAGTAACATCTAAGAAGCGCTTTTAGTGTTACTCGGTAACAATATAAGATAACAGCATAAACAGTATATACAGTAATTATGGTTTATACTGTTTGTATAATAAAAAGGGGAAAGTATGATCGTCTTATTTGGTGGGCAAAAAGGGGGTACTGGTAAATCTACAATATCCATTAACGTCAGTGCCCTATTGGCTTCGCAAGGTAAAGACATTTTGGTAGTAGATGGTAACGCCACACAAGGAACGATTTCTAATTGGTGCGAACGTCGAGAATCAACAGATCTTCCTCAGCTTACCTATGTTGAGAAATCTGGAAACTTATATAAAACATTGGATAGTTTACGAGATAAATACGATCACGTTATCGTGGACACCGGTGGCCAAGACAGTAAAGAGTTCAGAACGGCCATGCTAGCAGCTGACATACTTATCACACCTATTTATCCCAATCAGGCTGATGCTGAGACTCTAGTTTATCTTTCTACGCTTATTGAGCAGGCTCAAGAGATGAATGGTGAGCTAAAAGCTTATGTTGTTTTCTCTAAGGTTCACTCAAACCCTAAAGTGAAAGCGGTTGAAGATACACGCAAGCTTATTGCTAACTTGGATCGTTTTCATGTGCTTGATTCGAAAACAGTAACAAGAGTTTCGTATTCAGACTCTATTGCTGCTGGTGCCTCAGCGGCCGAGATGGGTGATAAAAAAGCAGCGATTGAAATAGAAAATTTAGTGAAAGAGGTGTTCTCATGAGTGTAAAAAGACAACCAGTAAGCCTTTCAGTTAAGCCTCGTGGCAAACCTACCATCGATGAGGATGCTGTAGAGGACTTCGGTAACCAGGCTGAAACTGAAACTCAGAAGAAAGCGAGTAGAAGAAGTAAGGTGCTTAATAAACAAATAAATGGTGAGAAAAGCACACCGAGAAACCCCAAGAAGAAAATAAAGCCTGCTGCTGAAAAGGTAAAGAGAGATAGCTTTACTATGCCTGAAAATGATTATGAAATCATAGGTAAACTTATATCTAAGTTGATGCGCTCAGGTGTTCTCATGAATAAAGGCGAAGTGTTAAGGGCGGGGCTTAAAGCCCTTAACAGTATGCCTATCAAAGAGCTTAAGGCTGTTTGTGAGGAAGTGGAAAAAATAAAAACTGGCCGTCCAAAAGAGTAGTAATAGTTAATATGGCATAAAGTGTTTTTATGGTACAAACGGTATATACAGTTAATAATGTTCACACCGTTTAAAGATGAAGTTTAATTGTGTTACTGGGTAATGTTTAATATGAGTGTTCAGTCAGAAACGAGGGGTAGAAAACCGAAAAACATTGATCCTGAAATGTTTATTAGGTTAGTGGCTTATTATAAAAACAAAAAAGAGTCACTAGTCCCTCCTCATGAGAGCAGTTTATTGGCTTTTTTCAAAGCTTTCTCCTCTAGTGCAGAGCACTTCGAAACAATCAAATTAAGAAGAGAACAGCTGTTCACCAGTCCCCCAGAAATAACTGAATCTGATGTTTTTAAGCTTTTGGAAGATGAGTTTAATTACATTTACCCGTTCGAAAACAAAGTTTTTAACAATGATTCTTTTGATCAAGTAAGAGACGGTGAATCGAAGCGTTATAATGCATCTGGCGGGAAATACGATTTTTACAACTTCTTTGATAATAGAGATATTGAGAAAGCTAATACTATATTTCATAAAGTGCCTGCTGACGCAAAAAAGAAGTTAATGCAGCGACTTCGCAAAGCTAAATTTCAACAAGCCCACCGGTATTCAAACCGAAAAGTGGGTATTGATTTAGATGACCGAGCGTTTAATCAGATTAAACGTTTTACAGAGCAGTATGGTTTTAAAACTCATAGTTATGCTGTTATGGTCATGGCTGAAATGGCTAGTAGTAATTACGAAAGTGACGCTTTTAATGAAGCGTTAACATCAACAAGCAAAAGTATAAAACTAAGCCCAAATGAGCTTTTTAAGAAGAATAGTAATATTGACCTGGTGTTGTCTTGGATCAATAACAATCAAGTTTATCACTCAGGTGATACGTATAAATTTTATATGAATGTTTCGTTACCAACAGAACATCATGCAATTGAAGTTTGTGAGATTGATTACAACCAAGCTCTTTATCAGCTTAGGCAGTCAAACCGAATTGATGTAAGTGGTAAAAAGCAAAAAGCTGATGTTGTGGGTACTGTTAGTGATGGTAAAATGGTGCTGTTCAATAACAACGATGAAATAAAAAGCTACACACTATCTCTTGTGGTTCTAAATGAACTTTAACGCCTAAGGAAGAAGGGACTCCTGTTATGAAAATTGTTTTAATTACCTTTTTGATCTTTTTACTTTCAGCTTGTTTAGATCAAGAACCACCACTCACACCTTTGTCAGAAGGTGAAAAAGTAACCTTAACTAAACTTTAAGAAAAGTATAAGCAAAAGAAAGATCAATATAACGCCTATAAAGCAGAAAAAAATAGAGTTGAATCAATTGAAGCATCATACGGCCACAAACACATCAGCTTGAATGATTTTTCTATTTACAAAACAAATCAATTTGATGATGGGCGATATAGGGCTTGTTACAAAGGTGAGCTGGTAAACAAAGGCTCTGAAATAGTCGAAAGAGTTAGTTTGAACGTGATGTTTTACTCAAGTGTTACTGGCGAAGGAATATATAGCTGGGATACTTCTTTAGTTTATGCAAATGATGAGCTTCTTGATAATAAAACCCTTACACAAAAAGAAAAAGCAGCTGTTCTTGTTCTTTCTAGCCATAAAATGCCCTTAAAGCCTAATTCAACCAAAGGAATTGGCGTTTGTTTGTCTGATGTCTTTTTGAACTGGGAAGTGAAAGACATTAAATATGAAATGATAAACTTAAAAATCCGTCCTAAATTAACGAAGGTAGACGCCTTTGATGCTTTACAGGTAATGACTGAGTTACACCCACTTCAGGAGAGGGTGGACAAATTTAACTAAACCTGACATCCCATTACACAAGCCCCCATAAAGAGTATATACAGTATGTTCTTTATGGGCACTTTCTTTTTTTTTGTGATATGTTCACTAATGGTTATGGATAAGTAATTAAACAAAAAAGGAATTTAAAATGCTTTTGAAAATTGCAGCGATTTTATTAGCAATATCGCTATCGGCCTGTTCGGCCAACAGTTCAACTGTCAAAACCACTACCTCACCAATAGATGGTGTATCAAGGACAGTAATTAGCGGTTCAGACTTCTCAATTAGCTATATTTACCCAGCAGATGGTGAAGGTATGGGTGTAGAGGTTGCCGGAGGTAGTGTTACCGAAAAAGAATACGCCTCTATCGTGTTTAGCGCAACGCAAGTTGGCGGTATTTACCGTGAAGCGTTTTTCAAAGCTGATGGTGTAACATTTACGCTTGAACCAACCTCTGCCCCTGTTAGTTTTACAGCATCAGAGTATGGAGTGATATCAGACAAGGAGTTCTTAATAAGCTGTGATGATTTATTGACTGTAGCTAAAAGCAGTGAAGTTTATTTGAGAATAACTTATGTTTCAGGCTTTGTTGACTATTCGGTTTCAGAGGCAAAATATGGCGCTGATGGTTTTGGGATGATCAAGAAGATTGCTAGTTACTGCGAGTGATTACACTCCAATGCCACATAAAAGACTGGAATTAATAACTTCGGTCTTTTTTTTTTGCTCACAGAAAACTAAACACTTCAGCAAAAAAAATAACATAGTTTTTTTCTCACGTATTTTTCTTTATGTCAAAAACAGCGTTTACTAACAAAAAAGCAGTTAAATAACATAAAAACAGTTCTATTTACGTCGGGGTTCGAATTTTTTTAATGATTTAACTGTTCTGAAACGTCCACTTAATAAGTGCATATGTTATTCAGTTGGTTGTTGATGATTGCCTATGTTAATTAATAAGAAAAATGTGAATCAGAATTATTGTTAGTTATTTATTTTTTTTGTTCAACTTATAGGAACACAAACCATATAAAACCCATACCAATAAGGGTTTAAATGGTTTTGCAGCAAGAACACTTGTAGGAACACAAAAAAAACAAGCTGGTCTAGGCTATTGATAGTAAATTAAAAAAAGTATTATTATATGTTCCTATAGGTGTTCCTCTATGTGATTTAAGTGTTCCGACGACATGTTCCTTAATTATTTGTAGGAACACTAAAGGATCATTATGCGGATCTCATGAAGCCCTTTATTCTTATTGACGCTCTGTTGTTTGTGATCCGATGATCCGGCAGTGGTGATGTCTATTTGTTTTATTATTTTTCTTTTGTTTAAAATGATAAACCAGCTTTTTGTGATTTTATTTGTTCACTTTGATAAATATGATTAACACCTTTTGTTTGTGTCACTTTTGAACTTGATTATTAGCACCTGAAGCTTTAGTTTTAAGTGGGTAGTGTGAAAAAATGGGGTTTGGGATTATATGATTTATGGTGGAGCTATAAAAGACGCGTATCTTTTGACTATTACTGATCTAGATGGTGCCATGTTTGTTTATGGGACCATTGTTTATGATACGAGTGGCCGTTTTAAGGCTGGTGATTGGATTTCGACTAGTAACCTTTATGAAATTCGTGAAGTGAAAGATGGGTTTGCTGCAATTACTCAAAACTGCATATACTTTATTGAAGGGTATAATTCACTTGATATACCCTGGCAAGCTGTTGAGAACATACGAACAGGGACTAATCCTGTTCTAGCTCTTAAATTGATTGATGGTACTAAAGAAATAAATATTGGGTGAGATGTTATTTTGCCCAAACGATACAACTTCTTGTTATCGGATCGCATGTACAGTTTTCATTAATTCGCCTTATTATTTCTTCACTACCGACATTAGTGCTAAAAACAATATCGTGTTGAGATATACACCAAGAACAATCCCTATCAACATTGCATGATGAAAAAAACTTAAGTTCAGTCATGAACGCGCAGGCTTTCGCTTGCGTTATCGTAGTAGTAATATAATGTTTTACGCGAGCTTTAGTGCGGATGTTCCAAACTAACCCTTTTGGGCAACCTGAATTAATGGCTGAATCCGTGAGGATCTCCAAGAATTCTTTGGTGAATTTCATTCTTGGATTTAAATTTAAAGCTTTCTTTTCATCTAGAGTTAGTTTGGTTCCTGTTTTTAATAAATCATTTTCTCCCAGCAAATGTTCTATTGCTATTAACTTACAGTCCTTTTTGAAAACATCAGATGCATCAATTTCTTTCTCTAAAAATAAAATTTCATCACATGGGTCTATGTCAAACATTTGGTGATCTTCTTTCTGTAAATACACACTGCGTAAATCTTAAAATATCACAAATTAATTTTGTGACCCAGTAACAAAAAAAGTTAAATAAGAAATATTTCATTTGACTCTTTTAATTATACATACAGTTTATACAGTATAAATAATGTTAACTGTATATACGGTTATAACGGTTTATAACAATGAAATAAGTGTTACTTGGTAACGAAAATAAAAGATCTGGATAGCATTTGACAGTAACTGAAACATGCTTTAAAACTACTTTAAGCAATTAAATTAAGGTGACGTCAATTTATGCTCTTACCTCTTACTGAGAAGCAAAAAATTGTTTTTGAAGTTCTTTCCAAGCTCTATGTGGAAAATAGTTATCCTCCCACTCAGCAGGAAGTCTCTGAGATCGTGGAAAAAGCATCTGTTTCGGGTGAGATTAAAGCTTTGAGGAAAAAAGGGTGGCTTGAGAGTCTTGAGAACCTTTCTAGGCGCAATATAGTGCCTACTGAAGATGCATTAAGAAGGTTTTCTCAAAAAGATTTTTTAATGGAAAAGCGTATGTAGAGCGTTCTTTGGGATGATTATTTGGGGGATAGTTGGCGCTATTCCCCCAAATATAAACGATCAGTTTTGAACCGGCTGATAATTTTAATGTCCTGAGACACTATCTAATATAGTGCTTTTCCTGCGTTGGTGCAACATTTCGCGGGATGATTTATGTATATAGAAAATACAATAACGTTAGACAACGACCAACACCAATCATATGTTGAAGTCGATTCTATTATTACTGTTGATGATGTTCGACAGCAAATAGATATGCTTGATAAGACTGAAGGATCAAGAAAAAACATAAAGTCTGGTTTTAATAAAATGTTGCAGTACGGTTTTATCGACAGCAATAAGCTTCAAGAACAGTTCAGCCCTGAAGGCTTTCCTCCCCTCCTTCTTGATGTTAAATCTTGGGTTTCCAAGAATGGCGTCAACAAACAATGGCCTAGTTTTCTTAATGACATTAAAACAGCTGTAAGTAGCTATACGTTTAGCATTAGTGAAGAAAGCTCTTTCGCTGACACTATTCGTTTCTTCGTTGATAAAAAATTAGGGAATCATTTATCGGACTCACAGGCAGTAAATGAAATAGTAAATTCGACATCATTGCCTGAATCTTTTATCAAACATAGCGTTAAAAGCACTTATCTATGTTGGTTGAGGGGTGGGGATGTGCAGAATAGAGTCGATGCTGCCAGTAAGTTTAGCTTTTTGGATGATTATCTTAATGCCAATGGTTTTATATTGAAAAAAGGGATGTTTTTGTTGTCGCTAAATAGAAACACTGGCCAAAAAGGAAAAAATGGTACTGTGTATTTGGATTTACCGGAAGATTTATCAGCTGAATTCGAAAGGTTTTCAGAATGGAAGGTGAACTCAAAAAGACCACAAGATCCGCCTCAATTCCTATCACTTAATGTTAAGGAAAAACGGCGACACAGAGCTTCTAATAGTTCTTGTTGGACGCTCGATAGTGATGGGTATTGTGGAGCAAGAAGGAGCATTAGGGGGCATTTCAAGGCAGCTTGCACTTATTGTATTGATGTTTTGTCGGGGTCAGATTTTAATTACAGTCTTTTCTTTGATGCAGATTTTTTAGATGGGTTTACTGGCTGGTTGCTTGAGCGTGATGTGCCAGGGTTTGCTTGTAAAATGCTTGAATGGGTAATATCAGAAGCCAAAGGCAATACGTATACAAGTCATTATAAAATACCACCTGAATTTACCTCGTTTACAGAGTGGTTAGAAGAACTTAAATATATTAACTTAATAGCAAGTGAACTACTTAAAAGCATTAAAAGCAATATGGTTGCTCTTGATGGCAAGAGGAATGTCAGATTTATTATTGATTCAGAATCACCTTGGGCTGAATATCAAGAATTATTAAGGGTGATGAAAAAAATTGTACAAGTTAAGTCAGGTTCTTTGTGGAGCCATGCGTCATATCTTGCTTTTCGCTGGATGATTTACGCTCCTTTAAGGGTTCGTAATGTATCTATGCTCAAATGGTACGGTGTGGTTTCTGACAGAGAATTATTGAAAATAAAATCAAGTGAAGGTATTGGGATATTCCAGTTGAAAGACTCTGGTGTGTTTGGTGTTTTTGTACATTCCAGTCATCTTAAGAATAAAAAATCTTCTTTCGTTGAGTCTATTTATCAAGAATTTGTTGGTATGGATGATGAATTCATTTCATATGTAAAACTTAGAGATAGGGAGTTAAATAGGCTCGGTGTTGAAAGTGAATACTGGGCTTTTGCTGTTTCTAATGCTGGTAAAGAAGGTATTGGTGGAAGAGTTAGGCCTACCCATGTTGGTAATGAATTAGTTAAAATATCTCAGCAAGCACTATCCGTTATATACCCAGATGAACATACCCCAGGTGTAAATCCTCATGGTGTTAGGCATTTGTCAGCAACACTGTATCTTAATGATAATCCTGATGACTACGTAGGCTTGTCTACCTTACTTATGGATAAGCTAGAGACGGTTTTAGCTGTTTATGCGAAAGTTAACAATAAACAGAGTGCTTTAAAAATAAGAAATTGGGCTGATAAAAGAATGAACAATGCAACATAAAAACAATAACGAAATAAGCATTGCTGACCTCAACCAAGCTTTAATTAGAGAAGGGGTTGAGGTTGTGGTTAATTACTTGGTCAAGGATGGCTATAACGTGTCCGGTGACTATTTGACCATGGGTAGTTATATGGGTGGAATAGGCAATAGCTTTGTTGTTGATGTTCAAGGTAAACGTCCAGGTATGTGGTTTGAGAATAACCCTGATCAGGCTCCTAATGGGCAAACCCAAGGTGATTTGGTTGATTTGTGGATGCTCACGGGAAATATTAGTAAGGCAGAAGCTATAAAGCAGATCAAAAAGTGGTTGAGTATTACCGAAGGAAAGTTTCCAGTAAAAAATAGAGCAAAATTACATGTTGTTGAAGGTAAAAAAGGGAAAACTGCCGGTGATAAAAGGCAGCGTTTAGCCCAGCATATAGGTCA
>TARA_B110000211_G_scaffold19496_1_pt1 | contig 10585 bp, 5 predicted proteins | sample TARA_B110000211 | Tara Oceans TARA_B110000211 (sample SAMEA4397516) | marine metagenome | biome: Polar Biome; feature: [DCM] deep chlorophyll maximum layer (ENVO:01000326); material: water (ENVO:00002006), including particulate matter (ENVO:01000060) such as... | depth 30 m
TGATATCGAAGCCACCGATAACAACGCCACTATTGTTGATAAGTTAAACGCGACTGATTTTAGCTCTGCTGATCTTGAGGTAACGGCCTCTTTAAATAGTGACGGCGAGATTGACGTTAACATCAAGAACTTCTCGGATGTGACTTTGTCTTTGACGGGTAGTGCAAACACCATCGCAGATGTTGATGTGGGTGCAGCAACGTCTACCGTGAATGCTACCGCGGCTGAAGCTGTGGGTGATCTTCGGATTATGTCGACAGACGGCAGGGATGTAACGGCTACGATTACGGCGTCTACTGGTGCCACTTCGACCGAGCTACTCAGCGCTGCCAGCGGTGCGGCTAAGTCAGTGACTGATTCAGGTGTGAATGGCCTGGAGTCAGGTGATTTGAGCATCAATGGTGTAGGTATTGGTGGTGCAATCACTTCGGCGGATACCGCAAGTGCGACGAAGGCATCGAATGGTGACAACATCATTACTTCTGATAAAGAGCGCAGTGCTATTGCTGTTGCGGCGGCCATCAATGAAGTGTCTGATGAAACGGGTGTGACTGCGACAGTCAATGCAACCGAAGTAGTCGGTGGTGACGGTACTAACGTTGACAAAACTGAGTATGCAATCGGTGATAGTGCTGACTTGTATGTGAATGGTGTTAACTTAGGTACGGTGACCCTTCAGGACGATGGTTCAGGTGAAATTGACCTTGATAAAGCAAAATCGGATGCCCTATCTGCCATCAATGATAAAGCTGATCAAACGGGTGTTACCGCAACGGATAACGGCGTATCCATTACCTTGAGTGCTGCCGATGGTCGTAACATTTCTGTGGCAATCGACAATAATGCAGCTGCAGATACAGGTGGAACGAGTATTGGTGCTCTATTGGGTCTTGACTCAAATGTTGCTGGTATTGGTGAAGCGAAGTTCACAGAAGTTGAAGCGGCTCGTGGCTTGGCGGCGGAAGCTAATGCAGAAGCGCAAGTGTACGAAACCACTTACGGTACTGTGAAACTTGAGTCAGCTAAAGAGATTGAAGTTTCTGCAGGTTCTGCGAACGCTAGCGAAGTAGAAGCGTTAGGCTTTAAGACTGGTACGTTCGGTGGTGGTGAAGATGGTCAGTTCTTGTCGGATATTGATATCTCTACTTTCGAGGGAGCGACATCAGCAATCACTGCGATTGATAACGCGATTGGTCAGGTGGCCAGCCAGCGTGCCGATCTTGGTGCGATTCAGAACCGCTTGGAATCAACAGTAAGTAACCTTCAGGTAACCTCTGAGAACTTGAACGCTGCAAACTCTCGAATCCAAGACGCTGACTTCGCGGCAGAAACCGCTGAGCTATCTCGTACGCAGGTGCTACAGCAGGCTGGTATTTCGGTGTTGGCTCAGGCCAATGCTGCGGGCCAGCAGGTACTGTCTCTGCTGGGTTAAGTTAGCCGCTAAGGTAGGCCCTCTGGGCCTATCTTTGCTGACTTCGATACCATTGAGGTGATTTATGAATGAGCTGAGAACAAATACTATGGATAAAGCAGCAATGCCGACCTCCACTATCAGCATCACCAAGGCACAAACTGCTCAGGTTGATTTGGGTAATAGCAGCGGCAAGGAATTGCCACCGGTTACCGAAGACCAAGCAGAAGTAAGCTCTGATAAAGTTCGCGAAGCGGTGTCACGTATTAACGAATACGTGCAGCAGAGTGAACGGACTCTGGACTTTAAGCTGGATGAATCCAGTGGTCAGACAGTGATCAGTGTTTACGATAAGGCCTCTGAGGAACTGATTCGTCAGATTCCTGGTGAGCTAGCACTAGAGCTGGCGCAAAAATTGAATGATGAAGAGCCATCTTTGTTGTTCAGTGCGCAAGTGTAACGGTTAAGTAAACTAACCTTTAAAAAAGCCCGCACTGGTCGATATGAACAGTGTGGGTTTTTTCATTTGAGGTAATTATGGCGTCGATAGAATCTTTAGGGCTTGGGTCAGGTGTTCTGACAACCGATCTCGTCGATCAGATTATTACCGCTGAGAAAGAGGTGAGTGAACTACGACTTGACCGTCGCCAGGAGCTGATTGAAGCGAAAATTACGGCGTACGGTGAAATCAAGTCATTGATGTCGACGATGCAGTCTGCAGTGGGAAATTTAGCAAGCCCTAGTGCCGCTGGCGCCACGGTCGCGACGTCTTCAAATGAAGATATCTTAACGGTTGAAACATCTTCAATCGCTGATCCCGGCAATTATAATGTGGAAGTATTAAATACAGCTAAGTCGCACGCCTTGGCGACCAGCGCTTTTAATAGCTTCGATGAAATTATTGGCACGGGGGAATTAACCTTTAGCTTTGGCACCAATTCTTATGACGGTTCCGGAGATCTTGTCAGTCAGGATGTGAATTCTGAACGTCCTAATAAAACCATTACCATCGATGAATCAAATCGCACGTTGAGTGGTATTCGTGATGCCATTAATACGGCGGATATGGGTGTCACAGCATCCATCATCAATGATGGCACCGGGTACCGGTTGTTGATGACCTCGACAGAAACTGGGGCTGAAAATGCAATGCGCATTGAAGCACGAGATGAGAGCGGAAATTTACTGACGAATGGCTTATCGGCATTGGCCTACAACGAATCTCAAAATGGCCCAGATAATCTAGAGCAAACAAGTAAAGGTGAAGATGCGCAGCTCAGTGTTAATGGCTTAGTGATTACGCGTAGCTCAAATGCGGTGACAGAAGTTATTAAGGGCGTGACGCTTAACTTAAACAGTGCCGATGTTGGTACTCAGGTCTCTGTTGCGGTAAATCCAGACACAGAAACACTCACTGAGAATATTCAAGAATTTGTTGATGCTTACAATAATTTAAAGCAATTTGTCGATGACCTGTCGGGCTATGATGCCGATAAGCAGCAGGCGGGTTTGTTGCTTGGTGATTCGACGATGCGGACCATTCAAAGTCAGGTACGCTCGTTAATTTCAGAACCCATTGCGGGGTTAAATGGAAAGTACCGTTCATTAACCGAATTAGGTGTGAATACGGATAGAAATAATGATTATCTGCTTGAGTTTGATGCGTCAGTGTTTAAGGCGGCCATCACGGAAGAGCGTTCGTCTATTGTTGGCATTTTAGCGAAAACAGGCGTTTCTAATGATAGTCAGATTACGTATGTGAATGACTCGATTAATACCAAGTCAGGGTCGTATGATATTGAAATTACTCAGATGGCGACTCAGGCAAAATATGAGTCGGCTTCGTTAGCCTTGTTGGATTTTTCTTCTCCGGTGACCGTGGATGCGAGTAATGACACCTTTACTATTAATGTGAATGGTAAGGATGCGACGGTGAGTTTAACCAATGGGGATTACACCTCGGGGGATGATTTAGCAAAAGAATTAGCTTTGCAGATCAATAGCGATGAAACATTGGTTCAGTATGGATACTCAGTGTCCGTTGATTACAATGCCTCCAACAGCAACTTCTCCATTACATCGAATAAATACGGCTCAGATTCGCAGGTTTATATTAAGTCGGTTGCTGGTAATACGGCTAATACCTTGGGTTTTAGCACGTTAGGCAGTGGCACATATACTGGGGCGTCGCTGACGACGTTGAACGCGAGTGAGTTTTCTGGGCGCGGGGCTTCAACGGATATTGGTACGCGAGCGGTTGATGACGATGAAGGGTTGGACTTCCAAACGAATAATGCATCATTTGATTTAAATGTTGATGGTGCTGGCCCTATCAGTGTAACAATTTCGCAGAGCGCACAAGGACAGGATTTAAACGGTGATGGTGTCTTTGGCGACCGCAAAGATACATTGCAAGCGATTCAAACCGCGATAGACGCCACAGCATTGAGTGGCCAAGTGAATGCGGTCTTTGATGATAATGGCTATTTGCAATTCGAGACGACGGCAGTCGGCGCGGCGCGCTCTATTGAAGTAACCGGTGTGGGTACTTCGGCCACGGATATTCAACTGGGCTTGGATGGAACTCAAGGTGTTCAAACCAATGGCAAAGACCCAGGATTAAACTTTCCATCTCCAGTAAGTTTTAAAGTGCAAGTGGATGGCGTTGAAAGCGATACTTTTGTGTCGATACCTGCTGGGACTTATCTCACTGGGGATGATCTGGCCACTGAGGTTCAGAACCAACTGGCGGCAACATTAAGTACTGATCCAAATTTTGCCGGTATGGTGGTGGGGGCTGAGACAACCACTGGTACTCGAGACATTGCAACCAACATTGATTTTGGCTCGACCAACGCAGGCTTCCGTTTAAATGTGTCTGGCAATGAGCAAGATATCTTAGTTAATACGGATTCCGGTGATAATTTAGTGGATGTTCAGACCGCGCTGGATGCTGCTTATGGTGCTGGGGTGGTGACGGCATCGCTGGATGGTACGGGCTTGAAATTGACGTCGGTGGCGACTGGCCATAATGAATTTATTGAAGTCGTGAGTGATGGACGCGGAGCGCGCACCTCCAGTTTTGCTGATATATCAACAGGGTATGATTTTTCTGCACCCAGCCAGAATGCCACGTTTACCTTAACAGTCGCTGGTGTCGATATTAATGTCGATGTTAACTCCGATGGTACGTCTGGCAGTAATAATCAAGATTCAAATTTATCGGCTATTCAGGGGGCGTTGGATGAAGCTCTCGTCGCGTCGGGCGAATTTACTGCAGGAGACGTGATTGCTGCGGTGGATGATTTGGGTCAGCTGTATTTTGAAACCCAAGCAAAAGAAGGTGTTAAAACAGCCGCAACGTTTGGTGCGTCGGCAAGTGTTGAAGTTAAAAATATTGGCGGCAGTGCAGCAACGAGTTTAGGTTTGGCCACAGAGACAAATACGACGGGATACGATGGTTTTGGTTTGGTGTCAGGTCGAGAGTTTGGTTACGACCTAGACCCCGTGGTGAATTATAATTATGACGCTGAATCCGACTTAGGTTCTTTTAGTATTCAAATTGGTGGTGAGGCAACGACGGTTGGTTTTGCTGAATTGGATACTGATGCTATTGCATTCTTAGGGTTGCAAGACGTCGGTGTTTACGATGAATCTATTCCTCAAGGTAAGGACGTCGCTGGTAAAATTAACGGTGTGGAAGCTTCTGGTTCTGGCCAGTTTTTACGTGCCGTGGACGGCAATGTGAAAGCTTCACCGGGTTACTATATTGGTAGTGAGTCAGCGGGCTTTGATACGCCGGTTACTTTGGATGCCGACAACAGTACCTTTACTATTGAGGTCGATGGCATCGAAGCAGAAGTTTCGCTGAGTTACCCCGCGACGTATGTGAGTGGAACCGCACTGGCCAGTGCCTTACAAACGGCCATTAATAATACCCCGGAATTTCAGTCAGATGATGTGTCAGTGAAAGTTGAGTACACCGATGACACTGCGTCGTTTGCATACAATAAATTTGGCATCATCTCTAACTCTACAGGCGCAGAGTCTGGTGTGGCGATTAAAGATCTAACCGGTGAAGCGGCAGACTTATTCGGCTTTGTACGTGGTATTGGCGATGGCGAACGAGGCCAAGACTCGAATGGGGAAGTGGACGATGCTTCCGGCTTACGCTTAAAAATTACCGGCGGTGATATCGGTGATCGAGGGGCAGTGACCTATATTTCAGGATTTGGAGATCAGCTCAGAGACTTATTGCTGAATTATTTAGACAGCTCTGATGGCACGATTGCGAATAAACTATCAGCATTGGATGGTGACCTAGGTACCGTTGATGAAGACCGAGTAGAGTTGAACACGCGTATTGATGCACAGGAAGCACGCTTAAAAGCCAAGTTTTTATACAACGATGCGCTTATTCAAACCTTAAATACCACGCTTGATTATGTGAAGCAGCAATTTGATGCGCTAAACGGCAATAAAGATTAAAGAAAGTTGTTGAGCTAGCGAGCGCGGATAATAAACCGCGAAACGGCGACATATCGGAAACCGTATACACCGCATCGCCGTTAATCCAAAAAACGGATTGAACGCCTCCTACAAACCATGGGTACATTCACCGCCCCGTGAAACCCAATCGCCGCGAACACATACAATAAAACCGACCCCGTAGGAGGGGTTCAATTGTCGCCGCGATGTCAAATAACACACCAGCGCCACCGACAATTAACCGTGAAAAAAATGTCATACCCGCGACGTGGCAACATACCCCCGTAGGAGGGGTTCAATTGTCGCCTTGGTGTTTGAATAACACACCAGCGCCACCGACAATTAACCGCGAAAAAAATGTCATACCCGCAACGGTGGCAACAAACCCCCGTAGGAGGGGTTCAATTGTCGCCGCGATGTCAAATAACACATCAACGCCGCCGACAATTAACCGCGAACAGAATATATCGGAAACCGTATACATTACATCGCCGTTAATCCAAAAAACGGATTGAACGCCTCCTACAAATCACGGGTAAATCCTGCACCCGTTATCGCCGTTAGTCCAAAAAACGGATTGAACGCCTCCTACAAATACCGGGGTATCCCGCCTTTAACCGCGATAGCTCCACCAAACCTATCACAGCAGACGCCTTCGCTGTTCATGGCACGCCTCTGAGCGCTCCTACCCATTTCCGCAAAGATACATCGCACTCTTGTGTATCCTCATGGATGAAACTCCACCGACTTTCCTGTAAAATCTCGCGTCATTTTTACTGTTTTAGCCAGCGACAGAGGTATTACCTTGGAAATCAATCCAATCGTCGAACAGATTAAAGACCTTCAGGCGCGTACTGACGTGCTTAGGGGGTATCTTTGACTACGCCAACAAGGTTGAGCGTCTCGAAGAAGTAGAGCACGAACTTGCCCAAGGAGACGTTTGGGATACACCAGAGCGTGCGCAAGAGTTAGGCCGTGAGCGGTCTTCTCTAGAGGCTGTGGTTAAAACCATCGATAACCTTGATGGTGGGCTTGCTGATGCGCGTGATCTGCTGGATATGGCGGTGGAAGAAGACGATGAAGGTGCCGTTGAGGATATTCAAGCGGAGCTGAACCGATTGCAAGCGGAGTTAGAAGTACTTGAATTCCGTCGTATGTTTTCTGGCGAATTGGATGAAAATAACTGCTACGTTGAGATTCAGTCTGGCTCTGGCGGTACTGAGGCGCAAGATTGGGCGAATATGATGTTGCGTATGTATTTACGCTGGATCGAAGCGCACGGCTTTAAAGGCGAGCTGATGGAAGTGTCTGATGGTGATGTTGCAGGGATTAAAGGGGCAACGATTCACGTTCAAGGTGAATACGCTTATGGCTGGCTGCGGACAGAAACCGGCGTACATCGCTTGGTACGTAAAAGTCCGTTTGATTCAGGCAATCGTCGCCATACCTCGTTCTCTTCTGTGTTTATTTCTCCCGAAGTGGACGACGACATTAATATCGAAATCAACCCCGCGGATTTACGCATTGACGTATACCGTGCGTCAGGGGCGGGTGGTCAGCACGTTAACCGAACGGAATCGGCGGTACGTATTACTCACTTACCGACCAACACGGTAACCCAGTGTCAGAACGACCGTTCGCAGCATAAGAACAAAGACCAAGCCATGAAGCAGATGAAAGCCAAACTGTATGAGCTAGAGCTGCAAAAGCGCAGTGCTGAGTCCCAAGCATTGGAAGATACCAAGGCCGATATTGGCTGGGGCTCACAGATTCGTTCTTATGTCTTGGATGATTCGCGTATTAAAGATCTACGTACTGGTGTCGAGACGCGTAATACCCAAGCGGTATTAGATGGGTCGTTGGATCAGTTTATTGTGGCTAGCTTGAAGAAAGGCCTTTAACAGCTTAAGTCAGCCATGTCTTATGAAAATGGCAGATAGATATTCAAGGCGTCGTTCTCAATATGAGCGGCGACCTACACAACCGAATTTATAGATTACCCCGACCGAGAAGGGTGCAACATGACAGATCAAAACCAAACCGCTCCAGATGAAAATAAACTGATTGCTGAGCGTCGCGCTAAGCTGGTTAAGCTACGTGAAAACAGCAAAGCTAATGGCCACCCAAACGATTTTCGTCGTGAGCATTTGTCGGCTGAATTAAAAGAAGTTCACGGTGCAAAAGACAAAGCAACATTAGCGGAAGAAGCTCATCCTGTCTCGGTTGCTGGTCGTATTATGCGTAAAGGCGGCCCGTTTGTTGGAATTCAAGACAGCACAGGCAGTGTACAGATCTACATGGCGAAGGCGATGCAGAAAGAGAGTGACGCTTGGCAATCTCTCGATATAGGCGACATTGTTTATGGCCGTGGTACATTGCAGCTATCGGGGAAAGGGGAGCTATATGTTGAAATTGGCGATCTTAATGATTTCCAAATTCTCACCAAATCATTGCGCCCGTTACCGGATAAATTCCATGGTTTAGCTGATCAAGAATTGAAATATCGCCAGCGTTATGTGGATCTCATTATTAATGAAGAAACACGTAACACCTTCTTGATGCGTTCACGCATTATCGAAGGCATTCGCTTCTTTTTGTCACAGCGTGGCTTTATGGAAGTGGAAACCCCCATGCTGCAAGTGATTCCTGGTGGTGCTACGGCTAAGCCGTTTGAAACTCATCACAACGCACTCGATATTGATATGTTTTTGCGTATCGCTCCTGAGTTGTACTTGAAGCGTTTAGTGGTTGGCGGTTTTGAAAAAGTATTCGAAATTAATCGTAACTTTCGTAACGAAGGTTTGAGCACGCGTCATAATCCTGAATTCACCATGATCGAGTTTTACCAAGCGTATGCCGATTACCGTGACATGATGGACTTAACCGAAGGCATGCTGAAGTTTATTGCTGAGCAAGTGCTGGGGACGACTACCGTCCCGTACGGTGAATCTGAATACGATTTCGCACAGCCGTTTGAGCGCATGACCATGGTGAATGCAATTCTTAAATACAACGATGATATGGACGCTGACGTATTAAATAACGCCGAAGCTAATCTTGAAACGTTAAAAGAATACGCGCAAAAAGTGGGAGTGCCGGCCTCAGATAAACAAAAAGCGTGGGGCGCGGGTAAATACATCTGTGAAATCTTTGAAGCCACCGCCGAAGAGAAGTTAGATCAACCTACCTTCATTACCGAATACCCGTGGGAAGTGTCACCACTGGCACGTCGCAACGATAACAACCCGTTTGTGACTGACCGTTTTGAATTCTTTGTGGGCGGACGTGAACTGGCGAATGGTTTTTCTGAGCTTAATGACGCAGAAGACCAAGCCGCACGTTTCCAAAAGCAAGTCGAAGAGAAAGACGCCGGTGACGATGAAGCCATGCACTATGATGAAGATTACATCCGTGCGTTGGAATACGGTATGCCGCCGACGGCTGGTGAAGGTATCGGCATAGATCGTTTAGTCATGCTATTCACCAACAGCCATACCATCAAAGATGTTATTTTGTTCCCGCATATGAAGCCTCAGGCAGACTGATGTGTGTATCCGCGATACGGGCGTATCGCGGATTATCTCCCCTCAATAGCTAGTTATTGCGACCAAATTTATGTCCCTGTTACCTGAACTCCCTTCGTCATGGCAGCAAGTAATTGGCGATGAATTCAATAAACCGTATATGCAAAAACTCCAAGATTTTTTGCAGCAAGAAATCGCTTCGGGGAAAGTAATTTACCCGCCAACACGGCTTATTTTTAGTGCCTTCGATCATACGTCGTTTGATAAAACTCGGGTGGTGATTATTGGACAAGATCCGTATCACGGCCCTGATCAAGCGATGGGTCTGAGCTTTTCGGTGCCTTATGGTGTGAAAGTTCCGCCCTCGTTAGTCAATATATTCAAAGAAGTTCAAGGCGATTTAGGTGTATTACTGAGTGGTGGAGGCGATTTAACTCCTTGGGCTGAGCAGGGGGTGTTATTGCTTAATGCGACATTAACCGTTGAACAAGCAAAGGCCGGTTCGCATCAGAAAAAAGGCTGGGAAGAGTTTACCGATGCGGCTATTGCAGCATTAAATACGCAGCGTGAAGGTTTGGTTTTTGTGCTATGGGGCAGCTACGCGCAGAAAAAAGGCGCGGTGATCGATCGTCAAAAACATCTCGTTTTAGAGTCTCCACATCCATCGCCGCTATCGGCGCATCGTGGATTTTTTGGTAATCATCAGTTTTCTAAAATTAATGATTATTTAGAGCAGCGTGGACAACGCCCGATTACTTGGGCGTTGTAATCTATTATCAATCAATGAATGTGGCCAGCAGGTTTTCTCACATAAAATTGATACATACCTGCAAACAGCGCAGGCTCTATCTGCTCCAGAGTGTGCCAATCGTTTAAGGTTAAATAGGCTGGCTCCAGCTTTAATACATCTGCGGCTAATTGACGTGCGCCTGCTGGTGGCACAATCCCCACCCATTCAAGACCTGCGTTTTCAATTAAGCGTCTCACTTGCTGCAAATCAAATACATGCTCTTGAGTATGAAACAGTAAATCCCGGCACGCGCTAATGCTGTAAAAATCGGACGATTGAAAGATAGCGCCCCAGTTATCGCTGTTTTGTTGCAGTAACGTTTCGCGCACACAGCGAATATCGGTGTCGGTTTCAGGAATCGAGCCTTCTAAA
>TARA_B110000211_G_scaffold22141_1_pt1 | contig 10585 bp, 6 predicted proteins | sample TARA_B110000211 | Tara Oceans TARA_B110000211 (sample SAMEA4397516) | marine metagenome | biome: Polar Biome; feature: [DCM] deep chlorophyll maximum layer (ENVO:01000326); material: water (ENVO:00002006), including particulate matter (ENVO:01000060) such as... | depth 30 m
CCTTCTATTAAAAAATCTATTTTGGTCGTATTGGCCAATACTGGATCTTCTCTTCTTCTAAAGTCATCTCTAAAAAAAGTGATGTCCAATGCTCCATATTGCAACGCAATTTTGGGCGCTATTTTTTTCAACCTCCTATAAATAAGCTCAGCTAGCACGACACCTCTAGGCTGAATACCTATTATAACAGTGTTTCTGAAATCATCATGATTCTCTATGAGTTCATAACATAGTCTGTTTATGACTAATTCAAATAATTTTTTATCTAAAAGTACTTTTGGCTTCATCAGTGGTGCAAATATAAAGCAGATTGAAGAAGCTAAAGGATACTTCAAGCTTCTAATTTTTTCGCAAAAAAAAATCCCGCTATAAATAGCGGGATTTTAAATATATTGTGTGACCTAAGCTTTACGCTTTACCACCATCTAGTTCATCTTGCCACTTCTTTAACTCATCCCATTTACCTGCTGCAGCCATTTTAGCTTGAGCAGGCCATGTTTCAGTTACGTGGTTTCCTCTTACTCCTGAAATAATCTCAGAGATTTTCTCAGCAGCACTATCAGATAACTTAGCGAAAGTATCGATCCCTGCTTCGGCAAGCGTAGAAGCTATTTTAGGGCCTATTCCTTCAATCTTCTTAAGGTCATCAGCACCGGAAGTAGCAGCAGCTTCTTTTGCAGGAGCTTTCTTAGCAGCAGCTACTTTTACAGGAGCTTCTTTTGCAGGAGTAGCTTCTTTTGTAGGAGCTTTCTTAGCAGCAGGTGCCTTTTTAGAGCCTGTATTTCCACTTTCCATTTCAGCTTTCAAACTAGCAAGAACACCTAAATCACCTAGAGTCGCTTTTTCTATTTTATCATTTACTCTAGCTAATGCAGCATTTGTCTTTTTGTTCGCTCCTCCGGCATTAGTTTTACCCCCTTTGTTATCTCTAACTGGAGCTTCTTCCTCTGCTGAATAAGTTCTCACATGAGACACTGCTATTCTTTTAGCGTTCTTATTGAAATCAGTTACAATAAAATCAAGAGTTTCATCAAGATCTGCTTGAGAACCATCTTCTTTCTTCAATTGCTTAGCTGTTACATAACCTTCTACTCCGTATGGTAAAGCTACTATAAATTGACTTCCTTCTTTTCTAACTATAGTTCCTTGATGCTTAGATCCATTAGAGAACACAGTTTCGAATACATCCCAAGGGTTTTCTTCTAACTGCTTGTGACCTAAACTAAGCCTTCTGTTTTCTTTATCTAACTCAAGTACTACTACATCTAATTCTTGATCTACCACACAGAATTCAGAAGGATGCTTGATTTTTTTAGACCATGATAAGTCTGAAATATGAATCAATCCATCTATCCCTTCTTCTAACTCTACAAACACTCCGAAATTAGTGAAGTTCTTCACTTTGGCAGTATGCTTACTTTCTACAGGATATTTAGACTCAATATCAGCCCATGGATCTGGAACCAATTGCTTAATACCTAATGACATTTTTCTTTCTTCTCTATCAAGAGTTAAGATTACTGTCTCTACTGCATCTCCAACTTTCAAGAAGTCTTGAGCACTTCTTAAATGTTGACTCCAGCTCATTTCACTAACGTGAACTAAACCTTCTACTCCTGCAGCTATTTCTATAAACGCTCCATAATCAGCTAAAACAACTACTTTTCCATTAACCTTGTCTCCAACGTTTAGGTTTTCGTCTAACGCTTCCCATGGATGAGGAGATAATTGCTTAAGACCTAATGCAATTCTCTTCTTATCATCATCGAAATCTAAGATTACAACATTTAATTTCTGGTCTAATTCCACGATTTCCTCTGGGTGATTAATTCTACCCCAGCTTAAATCAGTAATGTGAACTAGGCCATCTATACCACCTAAATCGATAAACACACCGTAAGATGTGATGTTCTTCACTTGACCTTCTAATACTTGTCCTTTCTCTAGACCTCCTATGATTTGTTTCTTTTGCTCTTCTAGTTCTGCCTCTATTAGTGCTTTATGAGAAACTACTACGTTTTTGAATTCATGGTTGATCTTAACCACTTTGAATTCCATTTGCTTACCTACGTATACATCATAATCTCTAATAGGCTTAACATCAATCTGAGAACCTGGTAAGAATGCTTCTAAACCGAACACATCTACTATAAGTCCACCTTTAGTTCTACTCTTAACTAATCCTTTTAAAATCTCGCCATTTTCAAGTGCTCCGTTAATTCTATCCCAAGCACTGTGTAGTCTTGCCGTTTTGTGAGAAACAACTAACTGACCGTTTCTGTCTTCTTGCTGTTCCACAAAAATAGGCACTTCATCACCTATTTTTAATTCAGAATTATATCTGAATTCAGATGCCTGAACTACTCCTTCTGATTTAGAACCAATATTTACTACTATTTCTTTTTTACCTATATCTACAATAACACCGGTAATTACAGATTTTTCAATAAGCTCTGATATAGTTCCTGTGTAAGTGTTTTCTAATGCAGAATAATCATCTTTAGAATATGCAGCTACAGAATCATCAGTAGCATCCCAATCAAATGATTCAGCAGGGCTATTAAATTCGAACACAGCAGTATCACCTTCACCAACCATCTTAGTAGCTGAGTCATCAGCTTCCATTTTTGGTTTTTCAGTAGGCGCTTCTTCAGCTACTACAGCTTCTTCAACAACAGCAGTTTCTTCAGCAACTACAGTTTCTTCAACCGCTTCTGTTACTTCTTCAACTTTTTCTGTGATTTCTGCAGCGGATTCTACTGCTTGAGGAGTCTCTTGTGTAGATTCTACAGGGCTTTCGTCCTGTTTCTCTACTTTTTTATTTTCTTCAGCCATTTGGGGCTTTTAAAATTGTATTCTAGACTACGGTGATCTAGAAGAGTTAAATAACTTATTTCCGCTATAAGCTCCCTTATTTTTTAAGGGAGCGCGAAAGTAGTTATTTTATACTAGAATATCCACTATAGCGGCTAAAAAGAGGGAAAAACCTTCAGATGTATCTCTGATTTACTTCAGTGCTTTCTTTCTACAGTTTTTCTAGAAGAACAGAAGAAGAACTGTTCACTCGCAAGAGGTATAACCCCGCAGGCAAACCGAATAAACATAACTCTTTACAATTGAATGACTTAACTATTAATCCTCCTGCTAGCGTATATAACTCAAGAACCTCAACTTCTTCACTGAAAAACACTTTCTCCGCTGCAGGGTTAGGATAAAATGATGGCAGAAGTCTCTCCACATCAGAAACGGAAACAGCTCCGTGATTTGAATACTCTGGTGTAGTAGCTTCTGGAATAAAGTAAATCCAATTACCCTCTCCATCCTCTTCTCTTCCCCAACTCACATCCTCAGATTGGACTGGAAATGTTTCTGAATCTGCTACAGTGAAGTTATCTCTAGAGAGCAGCACCAAAGTTTCTCCTGAGGATCCAAGTTTAAAATCAGTATGCCTAACTCCTTGTTCCTCATCGTTGTCTGCCCAAAAAAGAAGAAACCCTTGCGCAGGAACAGTAACTGAATCTGGATAAGTAGACGGAACCTGCCATGAACCACCACCAAGATTATCTGTTAAATGATATCCAGATAAATCGACAGGAACATTATTCGGATTATAAATCTCAATCCAATCCTCATACTCACCGAGATTATCTGTTGTATCTAAAGCATTCACAGCCATGATTTCATTTAAATACAGCTCTTCAGGAAATATTATCTCTAACTGATTAGTGACATCCGGAGTAGGAATGTCAAAAGCGATATAATTACTAGACCCATCTACATCACTTCCATAACTCTCGTCTAAAGGAATAGTTGAATATATTAACTCATCGACTAGAGTTACTCCATCTATAAAATAAAGCTTAATAGATCCAGAAGTAGACAGTTCAAAATTAGTATGTAGCAAACCCTCCAAACTTTGATCATCACACCAAAACAGCTTATGATTATCACTTTCTATAACCGAGGCATTAGGGTTTGTGTTCTCTATAGTAAACTGAGCTTCTCCATCATTAAAATCTATAATATATCCTGCCAAATTCACTTGATAAGCATTTGGATTGTATAGCTCTAGCCAAGGCTCATACACTCCGCTTTCATCTGCTATGGTAGTTGCATTTAAAGGTTGTATTTCATTGATATGAATTTCTTGTAGCTCTGGAGTAATAACCTGATTAGTCGCATTAGGAGTAGGAACTGAAAAGAACTGAAACTGAGGGGATCCGTCTGTTTCTCTACCGTAAGAGATATCATTTTCTTGATCTGCAAATTGCACCGCATCGGCTATAAACTCACCGTCTGACATAACTAAAGCGATAGACTCTCCTCCTGCACTAAGCGAAAAGCCTAAATGGTTAACACCTTGTTCTGGAGTACCGTCTGCCCAAAACACTCTATATCCATTGGCAGGGATAGTTGTTAAGTCTTCATCACCAAACTCTATTAGATGTAAAGTCGTATTAGATAAGTCATCTGTAAAGTATCCACCAGCTATATTTATGGCCACGTTAGAAGAGTTGTAAATTTCTATCCAATCATCATATTCACCAAACTCATCAGCTAAAAAACTATCGTTTCTGGCCATGACTTCATTTATAACTAACTGCCCGTTAAGGCTGAAGCTTATGATGGCTAAAGCACCAATTAAAATTATCCGTTGCATTCGCTTTTGATTTTAAGAAATACAAAATAAAACCATTTTAGCCTACAATACTTGGTTAATTTTGTGAGCATTAATCATTACAAGAATGCCTGAAAGTAAGAATATAGGAAAGAGAATTAAATTCAACAGAGATTCTAATCAAATGTCTATTTCCATAAATCAGCGAGTTAAACTCTGGAAAGAAGGGCTGATATTTGGATGGGTGGCTGTCTGGGTGATTTGTGGCTTCTTCTTCGTTTCCCAATATTTTATTTCTGAAGATGAAAAGCAAAAGCTATTTATAATCGCGTTTTTAGGTTTTTGGCTCTATCTACTTTTTAAGGCAATGCAGATTTTAATTTGGAGGGTATCAGGAAGTGAGGATATCGTTATTCAAAAAGGAGTAATCAACTACAAAAAATCATACGCTGGAATTGGTAAAGTAAAAAAGATGGAAATAAATAGCATTTCTAATTTAGGCTTAGTGAAATATGGCGAAAAATCTTTTAAGAAGAGCTACGAAAGCTACTTCTGGAGCATGGGAGCCGAAAAAATCGGATTTAACTCTGCTAAAAGGCACATTTTAATCGGGATGCAATTAGAAGATAAAGATGCTAAACTACTGTTAGAACTCATTAACTCTGGAGTCAAGAAATTCAAATAACACTTAAAGCATTAGTCGGCTAGAGAAAGTGTTTCTCTATTCCAAGTGCTTTTAGTTATGCTTTTATTGTTTTTAAAGTAATACGTATTATTCTTATCTATAACCTTGGAGTATGTCTCTATCTTATTACCAAGTTTTACTGTTCTTTCTATTACAAGCTTTCTCCCTTGATTTATTTCGAAACTTCTCTCAGTTACTCCCTCAGCTAAATCTTCTGTCCCTTGAACAGAGTTATAGTCATCGTACTCTTTTTCTTGACCAATGTTTACATTAAAGATCGCTTCTCTATCTATTCTGCTCTGCAATGCTGCATTTCCTTGCTTAGAATCCTGAAACAACTTAATGTCTTCCTTAACTGCATTTACTTCGTCTTCATTCCCTTTTCTAGAATTCTCTGTCTCACTTCTTTTATCTGCTTCAGCTCTCTTTTGACCATCAATTTTCTCAGAGTTGACCATTATTCTTTCATCTTGTAAGTAGGTATTCTCTTTTACGAATTTGGTCCTATTTGCTTTAACCTCATTATTCACTTTTTCAGATTCTTGCCTTAGGTTTCCTACATCGTCATCGCTTTTCCCCAATCTCTCCTTTGCTCTATCTACTTCGTATTGATTGTCTTTCCTTAAAACTGCACCTTTCTCTTTATATCTGTTTCCTGCTTTTATTAGGTCTTTTTTGGAATCATCCACTTTTTCTTTATTCGCTAGAACTGCCTGCCTATTCTTCTCATTGGCATTGGAAGCATTATCACTCTTAACGCCTTCTAAAACGAATGAAGCGTTTGTTCTGCGGTCTTGAGCTACATTTCCTGACTCTTGGATCTTTCTATTATTGTCCTTTTCTCCTGAGTCAAAGTTCTCTCTTTTATCTTTGTGGTCATTTTCATTATCAGCATACATTCTTTTTATGCTGTTTTTTGAAGCTTGTAGGTCTGCCAAAGCATCTTTAGCTATGTCTTGCGCGCTGTCTCCTTTATCTTTTAACCAAGCTGTGTAAGCATCTTTCTGTTCTTGCGTTTTGGAGTTTATTTCTTTGACAGCATCTAGCTTTTCTTGCTTATAAAACTCTTCTGCTTGCCTTTCTGCTTCGGTATCTATGTTACTTGACAAATTCCTTCTAGCTTCATCTACCTCTTTCTTTTTTCTTCTCTCTTCTGCTAGGAACCGCTCTTTATCAGCCAACTCTTTTTCCAGTTTCCTTTTTTCTTCGTCAGCAGCAGCCTCTTTTAATTGTTTTTCTCTTTCAAACTCTGCTAACCTATCCTTCTCTTTAGTATCTGCATTAGCATTTTCCAAAGCCTCCTGAGCTTCCGTTTCTTGATCGGATAACAACTCGTTAATCCTTTTTATTCTTTGATTCGGATACTTTTCATTTGGCTTAACATCCAGAGCCCTTTCATAAGCTTCTTTAGCTGCCGTTAGTTCTTTTGATGTAAACAAGTCGTTCCCTTTATCTATGAAGTTTTGGTATTCTGCATCTAACTCATTACCTGCACTTTTCTCTGCATTCTTTAATTTTTCTTGTTCTAGCTGCTCTATTCTCTTTTGAGCTAACTTAATTTGTTCAACAGGATATTCTTCCGATGGAAAAATTTCTAACGCTTGATTATATTGATTTATACATAAATCGTAATCTTCACCTGAAAAAGAAACCTCTGCTTTAGCTATTATGTCATCATATCTTTTCTGCTGAGCCTCTTCTGCATCTTCTGCAGAAAGCAGCGCATCTAATTTCTCTTGAGCTTCTGCTAGCTTCTTTTTCATTTCCTTATCATCAAAAATGATGTCTCGAGCTAACTTGAAGTTATCGACAGCAGACTGGTATTCCTCTGAGTTCATCGCATTATCTCCAGCGACTATGAATTCATCGAACTTCTTTCTATCCTCTGCTGCAGCTATTAATCCTTCTAACTCTAGGATTTTATCTTTAGGCTCCCTTTCTCCTGGCTTTAATGATTTAGCCTCTAAAAATTTCGTCATGGATGCTTCATAATCCATAGAGTTAATCAAAGCGTTTCCATCCTTAATGGCTGCTTGATATTGTGCTTCTAACTCTACATCTTTATTTTGCAACGCCAGTAATTCCTGAGCCTCTTCTAATTTCTCCTGAGCTTCTAACTCATCTGGAAATAAATTCAAGGCAGCTGCATAGTTACCTATGGCTTGGGCATACTTCTCCTTGGTTAGGTCATCACTTCCCTGAATCATTAGGTCGTCAAACCTATTCCTTTTCTCTTTTTCTGCCAAGCCCAAGTTTTGAAGCCTGATATTTTCAGCGTCCACCTTATTCATGATCTGCCTTGTGTAATCGAAATCAAACTCAATAGCATTTCTTTCAGCATCATATGCAGCAATACCGATTGGCTCATCTAATATGGCTTTATTAAATCCTTCTATGTATGCAAAAAGAGACATATCCAAGTCGAGTTTAAAACCTCCCTCTTGGTCTTCTTCTGGAATATACTTCGTGTTAATTTGAATTTTCTTACCGACATAATCAGATTTTGAGAAATTAATCTCATACAAGTGACCTAGCGGTAAGTCAAATTCAAATTTAGAACTACCAGAGGTGGTATAAGAGTCAAACGTTTTACCGTCCTGCGTTACCTGAACCAGAACAGATTCTAATTTATGATTAGTCTCCAATTCTTTAACTGCACCATAGATATGGATATCTTCTTGTGACCAAGAAATTATTCCTAGAAAAAGAAATATACCTGTTAAAAGAAATTTTATTTCGAGTTTACCTTGCATATTTGTTTGATAACAAATTTCCACCAAAACTTGGTGGAATTATAACGTAAAAATATGAATTTTAGTTATTGGGAAAGGCAGTTTATTACCGATAGAGCTGATTTAACAATCATAGGCGGTGGTATTACAGGACTATCTGCTGCTTATCACACACGACTTCTACACCCCGAATGGAAAATAGTGGTTTTAGAAAAATTCCCTATTAGCACCGCTGCTAGCACTAGGAATGCGGGTTTCGCGTGTTTCGGGAGTGCTGGAGAATTAGTAGATGACCTCGCTTCTGGGATGAGTATGAATGAGGTTTTAACCTTGGCAGAAAAAAGATATAAAGGGCTGCTTTTATTGAGAAAAACTTTAGGTGAGTCCAACCTTGATTACTTCCCATGTGGTGGAACTGAGCTTTTTGATTTTTCTCAAAAAAACGAATTCAAAACCGTATGTCACTACTTAGAAGAGCTAAATAATTCACTAAAAAGTATTACAGGAGAAGATTTCACTTACAAAACCACCGATGTCCCAGGCTGTTTAACTGGATATGAAAATGCGATATCTAATTCTTTAGAGGGAAAACTTAATCCTGGAAAAATGATACAGGCATGGAGAAAATTATGTCAAGAAAATAATATTGAAATTTACTGTGGCGCAGAAGCCAAAATTCAAGAAGGGTCTAAGAATGTCTTATTTGGGAATCATCTTATTCACTCCAACCAAATAGCCGTTTGCACAAATGGTCTCACTAATTCTATGATTCCTAAACTCAAAGTTATGCCTGCTAGAAATTTAGTGCTTCTAACGGATAAACTTCCTACAATAGACTTACCCTCGACTTATCATCATGATAAAGGATATATCTACTTCAGAAAAATAGATGACAGAATTCTTATAGGTGGAGGTAGAAATAAATTCATGAACACAGAATCGACTTCTAAATTTAAAGTAAATGAACAGCTTAAGGGGTATCTCTTAGAGTATTTGAAAAATCATTTCCAAGTTGAGAAAGAGTCAGTTTCTCAGGAATGGACAGGAATTATGGGGGTAGGTAATTCTAAAAAAGTGCTTATAAAAAGATTAGATGAGACGACTGTAACAGGTGTGAGGCTCGGAGGAATGGGGATAGCCATAGGCACTTTAGTAGGAAAAGAAGTAAGTGAGTTACTTCGCTAGTAAGTCTTTTGTGTGAGCAACTATAGCATTAAAATCCTTAGGATTAAACCACTCTATTTCTTTATATCGCTTGAACCAGGTAACTTGTCTTTTAGCAAACCTTCTTGAGTTTCTTTTCACCAACCTTACAGCCTCTTCCATGTCATACTCTCCGCTGTAACTAGCAAAAAACTCCCTGTAACCAACTGTCTGCAGTGAGTTCAGATGTTTCATCGGCATTACTGACTTAACCTCATCTAATAAGCCATCATCTAACATAGCATCAACTCTTCTATTTATTCTATCGTAAAGCTCTTCCCTGTCTCTATTGAGACCAATAATTACACTTTGGAAAGGTCTTTCTTTTTTTGAAGAAGTTCTGAGTTTAGAATACTGTTCACCAGAAACTTTGCAGACCTCAAGGGCTCTAATTAAACGCTGCGTGTTATGAATATCCATGGCAGCATAATGCTCTGGATCTATTATTTTTAGTTCGTTTTGAAGGGTTTCAATGCCGTCACTCACAAGTAATTCATTGAGTTCTGCTCTTACACTTTCAGAAGACGGTAAATCATCTAAACCGTATAACAAAGCACTCACATATAAACCAGAGCCACCTGTACAAATACAAACATTATTACTCTGAAAGTAAGCCCCTAAGAAACTTAAAGCATCTCTCTCGAAATCTCCTGCGCTGTATAACTCTTGGAGTGGAAGAAAGTCAATGAAGTGATGTTTAGCCTGAGATAACTCTTCTTTAGAAGGTTTGGCGGTACCTATAGAAATATCTTTATAGAATTGACGAGAATCCGCAGAAATAATCTCACAGCCCAACTCTATGGCTAACTCTATAGCTATAGAAGTTTTCCCCACCGCAGTAGGACCTACTATAAATATCACTGTTTTTTTAGATGCCATTTAAAACAGATCCTGATAATCATCTAGATTTTCCATACCCAAATCCTCGTAATCATCATCACCATCCATTTCATCTAAGTAAGCATCTATCTCTGGGTCACCGGTTTTTTCAGCTTTCGAGTCTCCTGCTAAATCACCAAGATCTATATCATCGAATAAATCGACTTCTTTAGAATCTTCAGATGGAGCCTTACCCAACTCAAACGAAATTAAAGGATAGTCGAGTTCAGGCTTGGCTTCTGAAAGTTCAATAACTTCTACATAAAAACACCACATTCTGAGAAAATCATACACGTATAAAAAACGCTCATGCTTCTCTTTGATGTGTTCTTTAAGTACTAAATCATTCATGGCTAACCCCGGGGCTTCATTCTCGGCCCCTCCCATATCTATCAAAGGAAGCTCCTCTCCTTTTTCCCAAAGTTCATCACTTCTATAAAAAGATGCCATTTCTACTCCAGAAAAACC
>TARA_B110000211_G_scaffold197379_1_pt1 | contig 10570 bp, 16 predicted proteins | sample TARA_B110000211 | Tara Oceans TARA_B110000211 (sample SAMEA4397516) | marine metagenome | biome: Polar Biome; feature: [DCM] deep chlorophyll maximum layer (ENVO:01000326); material: water (ENVO:00002006), including particulate matter (ENVO:01000060) such as... | depth 30 m
AGCAAAGCAATTTACCGATATGCGTAAATGGGTTGCCAAGAACTCCGACCAAGATATGAATGAAATGTTTCGACGTATCTATGATATGATGGGTGGCAAAGTTACATTACAATCACAAGCAGGATTTATAGTTACATTAGCTGATTATATGTACAAGTCCGGTTTGGTTGCTGACCAAGAAATTAATATGGTTGCATTCCTTACAGAAGTAATGATTGAATGTGAGTATTCGTAATGATTGGCCGACTTGTTTGTTTCAGCTGCAAAGCTAAAACTTCAAAGAAGAAAGCTTATACGGTTGAAATGGTTACAGCAGATGGTAAACATACAGTAACTCTCTGTGAACCTTGTGGTAAAGACTTTGATATAATAGCAAAAGAATTAATAGAGGTACTCGATGAAAGACCTAACACCATTTGATTTTATGAACGCTGCGTCCTTTTCTAAGGAAGATATTATTCGCAATAGCGATATACCTGAACACACTGAAAAGATGTATAGCGCCTATGTGGTGAACCGAGGCTTCACTAATTTTGAGGATACGATCTTACACGCAAATGAAATGAATATGCGACATGGTTTATTTGACGGTGCTCAGTTTGATTACTATAAAGCTGTACTTCGTAAACGCAAAAGATTCTCAAAATGGCCAAAGGCTGATAAAGATATAAACCTAGATGCAATACAAGAAGTGTATCAATGTAACCGTACAGTTGCGAAACAATATCTTAAAGTATTAAACAAAGAACAACTTGAAACTATCCATGATAAAATTAATGAAGGTGGCTAAAATAGGATTATTATAAATAATCTTATATGGTGTAAACCATTGCCACTAACTATAATAATTAACAGGTGAATATTAATCATGGACACAGATATTTTCAAGGGAGTAGGTGTCGAAGTTGAATTACCCACGCAGGATTCTTTCCTCAAAGTAAAAGAGACTCTGACTCGTATAGGCATTTCAAGCCGTAAAGAAAAGAAGTTATACCAATCATGTCATATCCTACACAAACAAGGTAGGTATGCTATTCTGCACTTTAAAGAATTGTTTATTTTGGATGGGAAACACAACACGTTATCAGAAGAAGATATCTCTCGTCGTAATACGATTGTTAACTTATTAGAAGAATGGGAACTTGTTAAAATAGTGGATCCTTCAAAGTCAGCAGATCCAGTTGCTTCTTTAAATCAAATTAAAATCATTTCGTTTAAAGAAAAGAACGATTGGGAACTAACAGTAAAATACAATATTGGAAAAAAATAGTTGACATTTTTCTAAAACTGTTGTATAATTAAATTATCTCAAGGAAGATGTTCGGCGTATCAAGTGGTACGCTTTACCATCAGTGGGTAGGAAACCACCCCCGGAAGTACTTTAATAAAAGGATAAGACCATGAAGTATATAATTTTCATGTTCACTTTTCTTGTAATAGGTTGTAGTTCCTCGTCAAGTGTATTAGACGGAACAACTGGCATTATCTCTGGTGTAATCAAAGACGTATCTGATATAACGACATATACTCTTGATACAGCAAGTAGTGCAGTCAAAGCAGCAACCAATACAGAAGAGACGGAGTAACTTTTTAGACAAGGATGTCTTCCTTCGTTATAAATAGATTTGTAGGATGCCGATAGGGTCTTACAACTAACCGATGGGTATATACCATCAGATAACAATTAATCTTGCTTAATAGGAGAATAACATGACTGGATTAAATATAAATCAACTGCACCCGTTTGCACTCGGATTCGATAGAGTTTTCGATAGACTGGAGCAGTTCCCTCAACATCAATCTCAAGGCTTCCCGCCTTATAATATCAGAACCGACAAAGGCGAAAAGTTCTTTATTGATCTTGCTTTAGCAGGTCTTGATATCGATGATGTAGAAATAGAAGTAAAAGAAGATAATTTAACTGTTCGTTCCACCTGGGATGAAGCAGGAGATTACTTTAACGGCGGCGGTGAATACGTTCATCGCGGAATTTCCTTTAAAAAGTTTACAAGAAGTTTTATTCTTGGAGACGACATTGAGGTAATAGACGCTAACTTCAAAAACGGACTTTTAACAGTTGCACTGGAACGAATAATTCCAGAAAGTAAAAAGGCTCGTAAAATAAAGATTAATACTAAGAAGGAATTCTTAAAAGGTTAATCTATAATCAAACTGGGAGGCGCAATGCCTCCCATCTATAAAATGGAAACTATATAATGAAAACTATACCTAATGTAACTTTTAAAGTAAGAAGTAGAAATGTCAATAGCGGAGAGTTCGAGTGGACCCATCCTACAACAGAAGACTATTTTAAAAATAAAAGAGTAGTTGTTTTTTCTCTACCCGGCGCATTTACCCCAACCTGTTCAAATAATCAAGTCCCAGGGTTTGACGTACTATACGATCAAATTATTGAGAATGATGTTGACGAGGTTTATTGTATTGCTTGTAACGATACGTTCGTTATGAATGCTTGGGCAGAAGATCTAAGAGTAAGGAATGTTAAATTTATTCCGGATGGATCTTGTGAATTTACAGCAGGAATGGATATGTTAGTCGCAAAAGACAATCTTGGTTTTGGTAAAAGATCTTGGAGATATGCTATGGTTGTAGACGATGGTACTGTTGAAAGGATGTTTAGTGAACCTGGTCAAGAAGACGATTGCCAATCAGATCCCTATGGAGAAACCGCTCCTGAAAAAGTACTTGAGTATTTGAAAGGGAAAGTTTAATAAAACAATCTCCGTGGTAGTAACAGCCGCCGAGCCGTTTTTGGGAACTCTTAGGAGTTCCTTTTTTATGCCATTTGACCAGTCGGCAAACCAGTTCCACCGCTAAATCTTCCGCCAGGACCGCCAACAACAACAGCATTAGTACTATTCTGTGAAGATACTCGATTATCAGACTTATTCTGTACCATTGTATCTCCACCCTTTGTAATATAATTATTCGTTATGTTTAAAGCAAATCCGCCAGCTGCAACTGTTTGTTTTTTATCTCTTGCTTCAACATCAGGAAGAATATTTGGTTTAGCTGCAGCTGCCTTTGCCGCTACTTCATCAATTTGAGCATTTAAATTGTTCGCGTTATCAATTGAAGTTTCAACAGATTCTACTTCGCCTGTTCTTAACTGAAGTAATCTTTCAGATGCTTTTAATTGTCTTTCTCTATTTACTCTTGTTTCTTTAGCTTCTTCAAGACGTTTATTAATTGATTTAATATTAACTAGTTCTCCACCGAACATAACATATTCATCTCGGCCTCTTCGTCCTGTCTTTGCTATCTCACTCTTGCTCGCAGCTTCGAGAGCTGCAATATTTGCATCGCCGAATAGTGCATCAGTAGTCATATTATCTCGTAAGTCGTTAACAAACTTTTGCATACCTTCTGTTGTCTTTCGAGTTAACTCTGCTGCCTTTTCAGTTCTTCCGTACATCAATGATAACTTGTTCTTTTTTTGTTCGTTTTTTAACGCTTTTTCTAATTCGTTTGGAACTTCATCAATGTCATGTTTAAAATCCTGATGCGCTTCATACGCAACTTGTCCAACACTGGTAAAGAATCCTGTTAAGGCACCAAATACAGCTCCTGGCAAAGCTCCGACTCCACCACCGGTAACTGCACCAAATGCAGCACCAGTACCTGCGCCACCCAAAGTTCCTAATATGACATCACTAATTCCTGCTCTATCGTTTTCAAATCCTGTTAGCATTTTATCTTTGGCTACTTTTTCTTTACCAGAATATTCAGCATCAAGCGCCGCCATTTCAGAAGCAACATCTGTAGTATCGCCGTCATCCATATTTGACAGAAGTAATAAACCTCCTGAAGTAATAGCAGTAATGGCTAAATTACCTTTGGCCATCTTTAACACATTTTTACCTAAACCTTTTAATCTTCCGCCTTTACCTTTTTTGCCATCGCCGTCACCACCTGTACCAACAACACCATCTACTCCGCCACCCTTAACACCCATGCCTCCTGCCACAAGCATCATAGTTCTATACATAACAGCCCACTTAAGACCGGCCATAGCAGCTAAACTTGTAAGCAAAGTTGCTATTGGATATTCCATAGCAATTTTAGCAAACGGGCTGTTTGAAATTCTGTCATAGAATTTACCCATTTCGCCTTCGCCAAACATCTTATCAAGTAATCCTTTAATCGCTCCGGCTAATACTGGTAATATAATTGCCCACTTGCCAATGCTTAATAACGAACCCCACGGATCTTTCTTTATTGCCATGAATCCATCTTTTAGACCTTTGAATCCACTCATAAGACTTAACTTTAAAGATTTGGCGGCAATACTAGATTCAGACTTATTTTCTTTGTTTGCGATGGCATCCTTTTTAGCCTGAGCTCTTCTTGCCAGTTCAGCATCTTTTTCTGTGTCATTCAAACCAACTAAACTTTCATCAATATTTTTGAGTAGTGCTTCGTTTCCTTCCCAAGAATCCGTTAAGACTTTAGCTGTTTGTTCAGAGCTTATTTTAATTGCAGCAAAAGCATCGGTAAATTTCCCAAGGTCAATTCTAATTTCTTTAATCGAATGCTTGCCGTCGTTCCTTACAAGCTCTCCTTCGCGGACAAGCCGAGCAACTATAGCCTCAGTCTCTGGGCTTAGATTCTTTTTCTTTGGTGTTGTTTCAGCCATTTATATTAACCCTATTGCTTTCGTTGTTCATTCTGTTCTTCTATCCAATTAACTAGCATACTAAAATAAAGATCTCTTTCAAAAGGCATCATAGCCTCAATTTCGGACACAGACCATTTGTGGTGTTGTGCCATGGAGAAAATCATTTGATAGTAATGCCCTAACGTTATATGGCTAAGGCTTAGATAAAAAAACTACGGGTGCCCTCCACGACAAACGTATTTTCTTTACCTTCACTATTCGTATATGGTAATTCTTTTCGTATCTTCGGCATTGTTTCAAAGAATAAAGTAATTCCTCGAATAACATCTCCACCGAGACTATCCATAAAGGACTCAATATCTTCATCACTATAATCTTTAAAACTATGTACTTCATCTTCTGAAGCTAATGTATCTAAACAAGAAATCATTACAAAATAGTTAACTAAAGGATCGTCACCATTCATTCCAACAATCTTTATGAATTCATTAATAGATGGATACTTTAGAAACAGAGTATACTCATCGTTTACTTTAATTTCATTTGTATGAGTTTCATCTCGAGCAATATCAATCTCTCTCATATCAAGTTCTAATTCAATTTCTTCATCCGTGTCAGGATCTTTAATTTTGAACTTAGCCAAGTTATCGACTGAACGTGCTCTTAATGTTAAATAAACATATTCAAAATCAAACAACGCAAGTTCTTCAACATCTTTTTCAATTAAGCAATTAGAAATGATTTGTTTCATTGCTAATACTTCTTGTTCTGCGTCATCCGCTTCTTGTGCAACTAACAAGATCTTTTCTTCTGCTACAGAAAAAGGTCTATATTTAGTTTTTTCACCTGTACTCGGTAAAATCAATTCCGAGATCGGTAAGTTAATTTTTGGTAGTGCCATACTATACTCCTATAATTTAAAATTGTATCACTTATATTTTTCCAAATGCATTACCAAGTCTATCTAATTTATTGATAGCATCCTGTATGCTTGTCGGTTTCCCGCTTTTTAATGTTCCTCTTACCGCGTCTCCGAAGCCTGCGATATCTCCAAGGATATCTAACAAGCCACTTGCTCTCGATAATCTGCTATTTGTTTTTCCTGACTTTGCTCCATCAAATGACATATCAGTAATTGTAAACTGAACATCTAATGAAAGAGCCGTCTTTGATGACCAATCTAAACCCAATGATCCAATAGCGACCGGCCATACTCCTTGTAGTTTAGTTTCGTAATATACATCAGGATAAGAATCTGTTGAATAATGTTTAATAATCATATCACACGCAAAGTCTTTCTTAAATCCAACTTCATGTGGAAGTTTACCTTCTTTTTCGGCAAATGCATCATTGCCTTTATTATAATTTACAATGTTTTGAGCCCAAGCGTGAAAGAACCTTAAAACATGATGATCAGAATCAACAAAGAAAGATGCCGTAATTGGACCTGGATTCTGAACTCTTGTTGGGTGTTTCTTTTTCATTTGTCCTGTATATGCTACATCAGATGTATTAATACCAATCGCAGGTATATCCATCTTATGACAAAAGAAAGTAAACGTATGACCCATATCAAAAGCATTATTTTCTGTTGGTTGTATTCTTGCTCGAAGCTTTTCTGGTAGTGCTACCTGAACAGAAAATAGATTTGACATAGCAGGCCCGCCATATCTATCGAACTGGCTTTTAAATTCACTAATGTTAAATGGCATTTATTACTTCCCCGCTACGATCTTTCTTGAGTCTGCCCAAACTTTGGATGACCCAGCTTTTTGGAAACTTTGTACTGGTAAAAATAACGCAGTGTCCCATTCTGATGAATTAATTTTAACAAACTTAGATCTTACGTGTTTTGCCAAATACATTTTAACACAAGGTGCAAAGAACCTCATATTGGCAGCACTATTTAAAATCTTGTAGTTTATATTCAATGCTGTATTCTCATCATATCTTTTGTCTGATACAGTTGTATATAGAGCATCCATTAATTGAGCTCTCATCTTTGGTGGTAAGTAATGCATATTCAATCCAAGTATACCACCCTTTACTTTATTTATTGGAAATATGCAAGGGAAGGCGTCGTAGTATGGTAAAGTAGATTTATGTTTAGGATCATACCTAAAAAAGTACATTGATCCATAAACAGAATCCCCACGTAACGCTGCCTTGTTTCTTCCTTTATCAGTATTACCTACAATCTCATCTTCTGTAATTCTTTTACCTGCTGCTAACGTTGCTTGTTTACGGTACCATTCCCTCGCACCTTTTGTTCTAGCAGGCACTTGTCCTGATGTTATTCCTTTTACTAGAATATCTGAGAATAAGCTTGCCACTTAACGTGCTCCTGGTATATGTTTTTCTGTCATTATTGTCCACTGCCATCCGCGGTCAGCGCAAAAGTTCTTTGCTGCTTTCCATTTTGCTTCGTTAACACCCCATGTCTTAACTTCATTTAAATATCTTCTCGATATTCTACCTGTCTTTGTCTTGTTCTTATTTTTAATATCAGGCGGTCTACATTGACTGCTTGGTTTAATCTCAATCATAATTGTTTGAGGTTGCCCTGTACCGTCTCTTTTATGTACAACCACATCTGGGTAATACCTATGTATCTTTCCGTCAATCGGTGATCTATATGGAACAATCACTTCTTCGGATTGCCACCATATTACATCTGGGTGAGAATCCATCCATTTAAATACCTTGAACTCCCACAAAGACCTATAAATAATTTTTGTAGGGTCACCTTTATACTTGGGCGGATTTTTTGGTCTAAATTTACCTTTATATGACATTATATACTTTCCGATTTTTATTATAAATAATTACATTACCCGTATACATATTTATTAGAATTAGACGGAGACAGCAAAGGAAATAAACAATGGGAAGACCAATAACAAATAGAACTAAGTCAAGCGGTGGAGATGAACGACTTTATTTTCCCCAAAACGGGTTTCCACACGGTATTCAATTAATATTTAAGCAGTATGATTATTCAGGCTTAACACTAGGTACAAACGCGGCAGGTAAAAAGACTCAATTAAAGACTGAATTTACAAGTGCTAAAGAAACTGGTATATTGGCTGTTGAACTTCCAATGCCTACTACATTAACAGACGCAACTGGTCTGCAAGTAAATGGGTTTGAAAGAACTTTCTTAGAAGCGTTTATTGCTGATACATTGGCTCCTGCATTCACAGGCGGCATCGGCGAGATTGGTAAAGACCTGATGGCATTGGGTGAAGCTGGCGCGAAAGGTGCATTTGACGCAGTATTTGGAGAAAAAGATCTGACTGAAAAGCAGACTCCAGTAGCTGGCCAAGCTGCTAGAATAGCGGCGTACATGGGGAGAAATGCTTTAAATAGTTTTTCTTCAGGATTAGGTAAATCAATGGGTGCTACAAGCGGAACTGCAATTAACCCACAGGCAACGCTTTCTTTCGAAGGAGTGAACCTAAGAACCTTCTCATTTGATTGGACACTATATCCTGAAAGTATAGAAGAAGCATTTGCTATTAAAAAAATCATAAGATCAATAAAAAGAAACATATTACCAGGAATACAAGAGATAACTGGTGGTACGGGTGTGGCTAAGATTGAAGGATCCTTATCAGCTAACACATTAGCTCGAGCCTTTTTAACATATCCTGCGGTTGTTAGTATTAATCTATTAGGTATTGATGAATCACACTTCCTTAGATTTAAACCATGTATGGTCGATAATTTAACTGTTGACTATGGAGCAAGTGGTGAAATTATTATTGCTGAAGGTGGTGTACCTCAGGGTGTTAAACTTTCTATGAGCTTTAAGGAACTCGAAATACAAACGGCTGAAGATTATGAAGGAGACGACATCTAATGGCAACTAAATACTTTGAACATTTTCCGGTTATAGAATACCAAGGTAGAAAGATTAGAGATATATCTCGAAGACCTTCGTTTGTAAGAGCAGTCGCAAATAACCCTTATCTTTATTATTCTTATACAGTTACTGAAGGTGAGAGAGCAGAAGATATTGCTTTGGATTATTATGGTTCTGTAGATTATATTTGGTTAGTGTACATGGCTAACAATATCATAGATCCTTATTACGAATGGCCAATGAATGCTCAAACGTTTAACGACTATATGGTCGATAAATATCAGGCGCAGTCTGGCAAGGTTGGAGAAGATGTTCTTGATTGGATAAAAGATGAATCTATTGATGAAAACATTATATATTATATTAAAACAGTTTAGGAAATAACAAATGGCAGTCGATAATTTAATCTTAGCACCGGAATCTTTCCGAACAATTTATCTTCGCAAAGAAGATCGCGTGATTATGCGTACAGAACGCGGACAGAAGATAATCATTAAAAGAATCATTCCTGAAGATTGGGTTCCTTATCGTATCTTTGAATATGAAGAGCAAATCAATGATAACAAAAAAGAAATCTTTTTATTCGATAACTCGTTCTTAGGTCAACTATCACGAGAATTCAAAAACTCGGTAAGTACTGAATAATGTCTGAATCTTTTAATCCTTCTCATTGTACTATAGAAAGCGCTATGATTAAATCGGCGGACAATAGAGACGCTTCTATTACCGCTTTGATATATGGATTTAATCTAAAGCAATCTATCTATAGCTCTTCTTTTTCTGGAACGCTTAAGGTCTTAGACCAAGTTGGAACGTTACATAATTTCCCATTAAGAGCAGAAGAAGAATTAGAATTAATAATTAAAGGACATGATCTACAAACAGAATTAAACATTAAAGGTCAAATAGTTAAAATTGATGGACTATTTAAAAATGATCTAGGCGATGGTTATTTTTATACATTACATTTTGTAAGTAGAACAACTTTTAGGGCAGGAATACAAAGTGTGATCACTGCGTTTACAAACAAATCAGGATCCCATGCTGCAAAGCAATTATTTAAAAAGTATTTCAATCAAGGTAAAGAATTGACACTGGCAACGTCAGTAGGTGAAATGCCTGATAACTCTGAAAGTTTACAGTTAAGTTCAAATAAAGGTAGAGCGTTTTATATCGAAGAATCCGATGGTCAGATGAGAACGATCATTCCTGATTATACTCCAGTTCAAGCAATGAACTTTTTGGCAAGTAAATCAAAAGCAGGAGCGCAATCTCCATCAAACATGTATCGTTTCTTTGAAACTTTTGATGGTTACTATTGGGTAACTGACGAATGGTTATTAAAAAGAGCAATAAAGAATGAAAGTAAGATTAAAGACTTTTACTATTTAAGCTTTTCAGAACAAGATGCATCGCAGTATGCTGACATAATGGTAAGAAACGTTGTATCTTTTGAAAATTCAAATCATGTTGATACAGGAGCTGACCTTGATAGTGGTGCTTATAAGAATACGGTAATGGAAATTGATTTCGTGAATCATACGCGTACTTCTTATAACTTTGATTATCAAAAAGCAAAAAAGAAATACATTGGTATGGCAGGACAGCCAAGAACATCAAACGTTGGTGCAGTACATTCAGATAAGTTTATTACTGAAACGTTTAAGGATACAAATAAAAACGCAAAACAATTTGTTGTGTACCGTGACTGGCAACCTGATGGAGTTACTTCAATACCAGGCCAAGTACTTCGTACACCACAAAACATGGTTGAGATTATTCAAAACAGAGTTGCTTATAATTACCATTTAAATAATTCAACAGTTTCTTTAGGTATTGAAGGCAGGATAGATTTGGTACCAGGCGATGTGATTAATCTAATTACACAAGAACCTAGCATTGCGTTAGAAAATAAACAAAACGAAAGATTGAGTGGCAAATATTTAATTGCTAGCGTTGACCATTCAATGGAGATGAACACTCTGAGTACTAAAGTGGAAGCGATAAAATATGGCTGGCAAAAAGGTGATATATGATTGATGGTTCAGGAATAAGTAATCCGTTCT
>TARA_B110000211_G_scaffold131728_1_pt1 | contig 10568 bp, 13 predicted proteins | sample TARA_B110000211 | Tara Oceans TARA_B110000211 (sample SAMEA4397516) | marine metagenome | biome: Polar Biome; feature: [DCM] deep chlorophyll maximum layer (ENVO:01000326); material: water (ENVO:00002006), including particulate matter (ENVO:01000060) such as... | depth 30 m
TAATCTGAACAATATCAGTTCCAGAAGATACTTCTTGAAGTTCAATATGGCCAGTATCGTCATCTGCACTACCTTGTGTTAGTCCCCACCAAAGCCTAGAGATGTGCAGTTTTGCACCATTAGCGTGACCATCTAGAGCACTCGCATCCAAAATAGCATTATCTGCGGTAGTGTCATCTTCGATATCAACCTTAACCGTAACTGTTCCACCTGCGCCCGGAGCGTTAACAACCGTGTCTCTTAATGTTCTTGTTGTAAATGCCATTCTTTTCTCCTAGATCGCTAACATTTCTTTTTCGAAGTATCCAATAAGTTCCTTTTCAGGGACTTTATATTTCTTAGATACATCTGTAATTGTTCTTTCGAAACTATTTAGGAAATCTGAAGGTTTAGTATCCATCACTTTAAAAATAGAATCAACAGCATCTTTCATCTTTGGAGAAAGTTTTTTATATCCCTTAGACATTTTGTGCTCATTGTTTTCTATAAACAATGTGTATATATTTTCAAATTTCTGATTCATTCTACGGTCCTGCAAATACATCTGAACTACCAGCAGCTACAGAAGTACAACCACTAATAACATCACCAATTCTACCAGCACCATCACCATTTACAAATACAGTAGTAGAACCAGTTGTTATGGCAGCTTGATGTTTAGGACAAGGATCGCCCGGCAAGTCGTGATTTGTGTTCTTGTCATCTTTACAACTCCACGGTTGACTATTTACAAACACATTTACCGAACCCTCTGCTCTGGTCATAGCAGAACAGTGTGCCACATCTGCATCTCCAAGAATTTCGGCCGTTGGTCCTCTAGTTGCTGCTGGCACGTTCTTTCTCCATTAGTGATTGTAATCTGCCGTTCCACTTTGCCATCTCTACGTGTTGCTCATCTGTATGATTTCCATTCTCACCTTCTGGTTCTGGAACATCAGGTATAAATTTAATTACATTATCAAAAGTTTCTGGGATATCTTCATATTTAGTATATGTTTCCAATATTCCATTAACTATCAATTGAAACTCCGCCACTACTCTTGCTCCGTCTCCACACTTTTAGTGTTTACAAATGATGCTGCAATTTCTTTTCTTCTAGTATCTAAGGCATTAGTAATTTTATCAGAAATCGCATCTTTAAATGCATTGTCCATTTCAATATTATTACCATCCACTGCCATATTTACAAATTCTTTACTTGTCATTATTTTCTCCTTCTTCAGCATTTGGGTCAATACCCAATGCAAGTGATGCTCTATCAGCAGCACTCATTTCTGGATCAACTGGCATACCAGTGGCATCTGCTGGATATCTATTAATACCATCACCACCAGTATTCGGAACCCCGCCATCCATTGGATCTTTTTCTGCTTCAGTTGCAATTTGATCGCGCATTTCTTCTATTTCACCATCGTTCATACGCAATACATGTTTTAGAACATATTCTTTACTGAAAAATGTTCCGATATATGATTCTATATTTTGTAGTGAAGTAATACGATCATTTAATAGTTCTGCATCTTTCAGCTCTGAAAAGTGACCATCTTTTAAGAAATCATATTGAATATGTTCTTTCATCACACCCCAATCGTCCAAAGAAACAACTCCTTTCAACAACAATTGTGTTTTTAGAACATCGGTAAATATATGAACAAATTTCTTTCTTAGTTTTTGAATGAATTTTGTAAATTTTAATTCATCTCTTGTTATATCTGTGCTTCTTCCAATACTAAAATTTGATTCAGATTCAAGTCTAGAAATTGGAACATTCAATGAACGATAAAGTTTTTTCTGAAAATATTGAATATCATCAATCTCACCAAGATTTGAACCGCCTGGCAATGTTGTGATTTCTGTTCCTCTACCACCTTCTCTTCGTGGGAGCCAAAAATCTTCCAACATACTCATATGATTTCTATCGTCACGAATTTCACCAGTTGATGCATCATACACCAATTTGTTACGATAACGATTCATCACATCTTTAAGATATTGTTCTGCTTTGACCTTTGGTAGATTACCAACATCAATATAAAAAATTCTACGTTCAGGTGCTCTTGAAATGCGATAGATAACCAATGCATCTTCAATCATTCTTAATTGATTAACAGGCTTGATTACTTTATGCAAATAAGATAAAACTCTACCACTATTTTGGTCTATTACACCAGAAGGAACATATGTGATAGCATCACCAGCAATTCTAATTCCCTGTCTTGAACCATCATATCCAGCGTGTTCTAATCCTTTTTCATTATAGATATAATATTCTTCAATTTTTTTAATCATTTCTACGCCAGTAGATACATCTTTTTCTTTCTTAATTTCTCTGATTTTTTTGATTTTAGTTGCGTCAATATATCTAAGAGCAATTACTCCCTTTTTGGGATTTTTATTATCAATAACTTTATGAAAGTAAATTTTACCATCAACATACCAACGTCTGAAAATATCATGTCCTTTTTCTTCAAATTCCATAAGAGAAAGAACATGATCAAATTCTTCGCGAATAATTTTTTTGATTTTGTCTGGGTATGGTAACCTATCAAGAGTAACCATAACAGATTGAGACATTTCATCTGAAGTGATTGCCTCGTTAACTATATCTTCAATAGCACTATCGCATTCTGGTTGTTGTGCGATTTCTCTATAACGTCTTACTAACTCAAGTTCTGTTTTTTCATTCCCACCAGTATTAAGTGCAGAAGAAAAGAAACCACCGCCAGCAACCTCTGTGCTACCGTCGTCAGGAGTCGGGACAGTGAAACTATCTCCACTGTCCTTATCCTGTTTACGAGTAATGCTAAATCCGAAAAGTTCTGCCATAATATCTCCTTACTACTATTTAGGTAGTTGAGATTGTATAGTTATATACTAAAACGGACCAGAAGGTGCATCTGATATTACACCATCTGTGACAAAATGTTGATATCTAAACTCTACACTAAATTCTTCAATCGAATCTGACCCACCAGCAGTCAAAGCAATTGCACTTACACTTAATGGAAACGCATTAATAAAAGTATATGTTTTCAACAATCTATCATCCCTGTCAAGTTGTGAAACTTTAAGGTCAGCAGTATAATCATCATGATTAGTAACTCCTTGTCCCGTAACAAGATGATTCAAACTATTATTCCACCTTTCCATTGCATTTCTAATTGCAAAGTTTGTGTCATTATAAAATGTAACAGTCCAAGTTTCAAAAGTTCTATCACCCGCGATATAGATACTTCTACCACGAAACGGTACTGCGATTTCTGCAATTGCCATTCCAGGCAGCTGTGCTGCTGTGCATAAAAATGCAGCATTTCTGGTATCAAGTCCAACAGAACCAACTGGAGGATTGTTAATTTCAACCCGAAACTGGTTTGCTCTTGCACCGCCACCAATTAGTTGCGATCTAAATTCGTCTAATGTTCCAACCATTTTCGTTGCTCCTTATTAGAATCTGCCAATAACTTCACTGAACGAAACACCAGTTCGCACAGCAACAAAGTTAAGACTGATAAAGTTAATTGAACGAGCAGGTTTAATGTAGATGTCAGCAATAAATTCATTCCTGTCAATAACTTCACCTGTGTTGTTAGTGCCATCGCAGACCACTGTAAAATCAGTGATACCTCTACGACCCTGAACATCTCGCAAAAAAGGTTCTACTAAATTACGGAACTGCGCTCGTGTAAATTCATCGTTGAATTCAAAGAGTGTAAACTTAGCAGCTGTCGCAATTGCTTTTTCAAGAACAAGGAACAATCTACGCACATTGATTCTATCAAAAGCACTTGGTTTGGTTTGGGCAGTTTTATCACCAAACAGAACCACACCCTGGCCAGGAAAATCAACAACAGGATTAATCCGAGCCTTATAAAGAATATCTCTTTCTGATTGCATTGGGTTATAAGCAACTTTAATTGCACCACGAACATTACCACGATTATAACCGCCAGGAGAGAACCACGGATCAGCAACTCTGTCTGTATTTGCACAAAGTCCGGCAATATCACCGTTCAAAGGAACAAAACGGAAAACATCATTGTATTTGTCATACATATATTTGTAACCGCTATCATATACAACATATGAAGACGAAGGCAAAGTGTCAAAAGAATTTTTAACGTTTACTGTTTGTGTGTTAGAACTTTGAACATTGACAACTGATTGTCTAGCCGGAGAGATAAAACCAACACAATCTTTACGAAGTTCACAAATATCTGTAATCATTGTGCCATGTGTGTCAAACTCATCACCCGAAGTACCAAATGAACTTCCCGTAACTGTTACTGAAGGACCACCAAGAATAAAGTTAATATCATGGAGTTCTGCATTTGCAAACAAATCATATGCAGTACGTTTCTCACCGAGAGTAACTGAATAATCGTCTGTTCCTCCAGTCAAACCATCAATAGTTGGTGTATCAACTAAAGTATACACCCCACCACCAGCACCAGAATCCTGAATGATACTGTCGCCATCTGTTTCGTCAATAACACTTGCACCTTCATTTGATCCAGTTGCATCAGTTCCGTTTAATACGATATCATTACTAAGGTCTAAATCACTACCCCAGTTAGTACCAGCGCCGAGATGATCCATCCAGTAGATATTTGCAGATTGTGTATAAATCACATCAGCATAATAATTTGTTCCACCTTGAGCTGTTCTAGCTTTTGGGTTTTTAGAAAGTGCACTGTATGTTTCTAAAACTGCAAGAGTTCTTTGACCAGCAACACTTTCGGAATAACCTGAAAGTTTACCTGTTGTGTCATATACAACAATATGCATTTCATCGCCTGTTCCACGACCTTCTTGAGTAGACCATTGCGAAGTGCCTGGTGCTGCATCAAACAAATCATAAAACTTCCAACGACGCCGAATAAAAGAATTGTCAGCAAGAGATGCAACCAATCCTGTTCCGTTTGGATTATCTAGTTCACGAATTGTAATTGTGTTGGCTGATGTATCGCGAGCAGTTACTTCATATTCTTTGCCTGCATGACCCGTAGCAGGAGTTCCAAAACCACTATCTGTGAAAAATGAAACAACATCACCAACGTTAATTACGTTAGATGCAAGATCAACATCATCAACAATCACAGATGTTGCACCGGAAGATGCAGCACCATTTACTTGGTTTGCACCAGTAATATCTTGAGAAAATGCTGTAGATGTTGCACAAATAGAAACTGCAAGAGAATTTCCCCAATCACCAGCGGTTCTAGCAGCCCAAGGACCAACGCTACCTTGACCATCAGCAAAAGAACCTAAATAATGTTCTGTATCTCTAATCAACACACCCAATTCAGAGGCAGCACTTTTAACATCAGATTCACAACGTACAACTTTTAATGCATTTGAATATTGCAAAAAGTTTGCCGCAGTGAACCAGAATTCAAAATTATTACCATTTGGTTCGCCAAAGATACTTCTTAGTTCTGCTTCTGTCCCAATATTTACAACCGAAGCTACAGGGCCTTTCTCGAAAGGACCAGCAACAGCGCCAATATTTGTTTGTACGGCAGGTATAATATTAGTGAGATCAATTTCTCTAACGTGAACGCCTGGAGAGACTAAAAAACCCATTTTCGTACTCCTTCAATCTGTAAAGTTTATAAACTTTATTAGTTATTCTTATTTATATTATTTATAAAAATAGAGATCCTAAAAACTTTTTTTTATATGTTGTAATTCTTATAAATATTTACATGTTAACGCATTACGAAAAATACAAATGCACTATTAAAAAAGTTGCAAAACGTAATTATCGACAACGTATTGTGTGGCTAAATGAGTATCTTGCCGAGAAGTCATGCATTCATTGTGGTGAAAGTGAAACTGTTTGTCTTAAATTTTATCCTCATAATAATAAAATAAGAAAACTTACTCAACGTAAGGGAATGAATGATAAAAGTAGAAAAGAATTAAATGAACTTATAAAAAAATCTAAGATTGTGTGTTTAAATTGTTTCATCAAACTGGATTCAGATTTAATAGAATTTATTTAGTATTACCAATTCGTATTAAAATTTCTGGTAACTGTTGTCCATTTGGTTCCGTACTCATCGATATCATCACCAAAGGGATCATCAATACCATTTACAATAAAACCAAATGGTGCCATATCTTGTTCTAACATATCTTGTTGTTCTCTTATCATAGTTTTTCGTATATCATTATCAGTAAGTTCTTTAAAATATGTTTGGTCTGTTGCCCAAGCAAAAATAAACATGCAAGCAACTAAATCATCGTTGCAACCATCATCAGCCTGATGAGATGAACCTCTAATAATAAATGTAGATAATTCATTTACACAGTCATAATCTTCTATAATAAGTTTGTCATCTTCTATCAATTGTTTGAGATTAGAGCAACCAATCTTTTTAACCGCCTTTGTTGTTCTTACACCCAATTGTGCTCTACCCCCTGAGAATCCCGCTCCTAGTACCTGGCCTGCTCTACCTCGCATCGAAGCCATAACTAGGTTGTCATACTCAAGGTCAAACTGTAACGTGTTGGCGACCTGCTCACCTATGTCATTCACCTCTACCATAACATATGCTTGATTGTATGCTTTAGCAACTTCATGAATTTTGGTGGGAAACAGAAGCGGTTTAATTTCATTATCTCTAAACTTTGCAACCATCTTATATGGTATCTCAGTTATATCAAATACCACAAATGCAGAATAATCATTTGCAGTACCACGAGATACATCAGCAGTTAACATATAAACATTTTGTTCTATTGGTCTTGTATGAATGTCTAAACCTGCATTTGATTGAATCGGATTTCGATATGTTAAATTCTTTAATCTTTGTGCACTAATTAATGTGTCAATAGAACCTAGAAAATGACATTCAAATTCAGCATTAAATTGTGATTCAGAAGTATTTCGTATTGTTTCTATTTTCCAATTTTCATCTCGGCCAGGAACTTCACTCCAATGAACTTCTGTTGCAACATAATCATTTCTTTTTTCTTGTGAATCTACCCATATTTTATAAAACATGTTCATACCATGCGGCGTAGAAACAATAATTACCTTTGTGTTTTGACCAGAAGTAATTGTAGGATAAACAGATGCAAAAAATTGTTCTGCAACATTTGAAGGAACAAACGCAAACTCATCAAGAAAAATTATATTATAAGAACCACCACGAATTGCACTTGAAGAAGTTGCAGCTGCAATAATTCTACTACCATTTTCTAACTCAATATTACCTTTGTTCCATGCAATAATACCTTGCTGCATCCAGTTAGGAAGGTTCTCATAAGCAAGTTGTAGTCTGCCAAGAATATCTCTTGCAGTAACGGATTTGTTTGCAAGAACAGCAATATTTACATTTGGATTAAACAATGCATAGTGCAAAAGGTATGATATAATAGTAGTTGATTTGCCAGACTGTCTAGGTAATTTATAGATGGTAAATCTATTATTATGCATAGAAGATATCATATCTTTTTGAAAATCATACATATCAAATGGCACCAAACCATGATCAAGAGAAACTATTTGAACATAATTTGAGATAAAATAAATAGGATCATCTGCGCATTTATGAAACTCTTTAATGTTTTTCTTTGTAAACTCTACAGCTGTGTTGATCTTTTTTAAATTGGGATTGCCTAGATATTGGTTTTGGTCAGCCATTAACTAATTCTCTATTTTTAATATGTTCTTCTTCAATATCATCCTTAGATTGTCCGAAATATGCAACCCCATTGTGTGTGTCAATAAGAAGTTGATTTAGAGTTGTATCATCAACAACAAACTCTCCAAGAATACGACCATATTTACCAACACCATCTTTTTTAGTACGTAGAACTTGTGTTGATCCAATTGGTAGATGGGATAAAACAAATTCTTTTGCCATCAATCCATATACTTTTTCTTCTTTGTCGCTTGTCCTAGATTCAGGTGTATCCACACCATAGAATCGAACTCTCTGTTTTTTCATCCATACACCAAAACCTAAATCAATATCTACATCAGCGGTGTCACCGTCTATTACTTTAACAATTTTGCATTGATATTCAAACATCATTTACTCCTTTATATATTTAGGTTCAAATTCATATAGAGTTATAAATCTATCGTCATCTCCTTTTTGATTTTTTAATTTATTCTCTATATAATCAGATGATATTCCTAATTTATTTACTATCACATTAATACCCTTTGTTAATCTTGCATACTTGCTATGATCATTCGACCAATCAATTACAGATAAACTAGGGTAATCTCCCGCATCATCTAGAAATTCCCAACCAGACAGTTTTGGTCTAAAAAGAAATCCAAGTTGTGTGTATATTAAATTTTTTGCTTCCATTCTAGAAAGATATTGAAGTTCTGGAGTTGTTCTATGCATATGTTCATAATACTGAAACATATAATTATAATATAAATCAAATAAAATTTGATTCTCAAGTTTTATTCCATGGCTCAGTCCTAATCCAGGCTTTTTAAATATTCCTCTACATATATTTCCAACTCTCTCAAAAACAAAATGACCATCAGCGGTAACTGGAAATCCGTCACCTTTATATCTTCGTATTCCTTCTAACAAAAATACGGTGCCGGAACCAACACTAGTTTCGAAATATTCTGATTCTAATAGAAAGTTTCTGAGGCTGTTTTGATTAAATTCAAGATCGATAATTTGCAAATCAATATAGTTTCTTTTGCAAAACTCACTAACAAAAAAGTATTCTAGTTTATCATAATAACCATTATAACTGGAACGAATATAGATGTAGTCTGCATTTGCACCAATAGACTTAAACCCAAGAGCGATTGCCTGAGAGTCGATTCCACCAGAAACAAAAACAGCTGGTTTTACATCTTGTGCAATAACCTGTGCTTGATTTCTTACTGCATCTTTAAATGTTGTGGGATAATAATCATTGTTTGGATATTCATTTATTTTCAACTCATTATAATCATAAGTAATCCAATTTTTATGAAACATGACTAAAAATAATCTTCATAATTAGTTAAATCCTTTGTTGTAAAATATTCACCATTTGATAATTTTACTTTAGTTGCAGTTGGGATATTAATTTTTTCTAAAATACTAGCAGTTTTTTTAACTATTTTAGTTTCTTTTTGGTTTGGTAATTTGTCTAACCTCCAACCATTTTTAAATGTTTGAAATTTATAAAAAATTTCAAACATCTTTGGATAACATTGTAAATATATCATCCATTTATCCATATATTTATTTAATTTATTAGGATGTAAAGGGTTATTTGATAGTGGAAGTTTTTCAAATGGTTCAGTATCAATAAATCTTTTTCTAATCTTAAATGGAGAAATTAAACAAGAGAATACTTTATTATCCCATGTCATTATCTCTACATCGTTAGAATAAGAATCATAATGTATTACTTGATTAAGAGGAATTAACCAATTATTGGACCAATGGTTTAAATTCGGACTTACTTCAACAAGACCATTACTAACTGATTGGGCTTTGTGTAATGGAAAACCAAGGGAAGTGCCCGTATTTGAAATTCTAATTACATTACTGTCTTGAAGAGAAGACACGTAATTTTGAAGACAGCAAATATATGGATCTTCATATGATGGCATTGCTTGATATTTTTCAAAAAATTCAAGTGCATAATCCATTATTTTTATATTAAACGCATTGTCAATTTTAAATTTACATATTCTAGGTTCAAACCCTAAAGAATTTGCAAATCTGGTTGCTCTTTCTGAATCTGATTGTGGTTCTCCATCAAGAATGAAAATGCCTTGCCATATTTCAATAGTATCTTTTTTTAATTCACCTTCTGTAATTAAATCATTTATACAACATAATACAAAACCACTGTCTGAACCACCACTATAAGATAAAGAAATTTTATCATAACTATCGACCATTTCTAAAATCGCACGTTTAGTTTCTTCTTTTAATTTTAGAGGATTTTCAGTAATCCATAATGGATAATTAAGTGTAATCTGAAAATTTTCTTCAAAAATTGGAGTTAATAAATTATTAATAATTTTTTTTCATTTCACATATTAAATATATAAAATTACCCATAATACTCAAATAGATAAAAATATCTAATATATCGAAAAATGCAAAAGGTATTATAAAGAAAGCAGGCAGACAACCATTTTCTACAGTAAACCAAGTTTCTTTTAATTCAAGAGAACCCAGTGTTGGTTCAAAACGTCTTTTCCATTTATTATTGATGGCACTAGAATAAACTTTAATTATTATTGCAAAAGAAACAACAAACAAAGGAAATTCAATTGGAATACAAACATATAATAAAACCCAAGTAACAACACCAATCATATCATCAAAAAATCTTCCATGATCTGTTACAGTATTGGAAATTCTGGCATAATTACCATCCAAATAATCTAAGGCCCTACCTATGTACCACAAAAAAGCAGCCAACAATATATGAGTATCAAAGTAAAAAAATGCAACTAAAGGAAAGGCTAAAGTTAATACCGAAATAAAATCTGCTGTGACAGGAACTTTCCAGTCCCATAATTTTTTTGCTATAAACTTACCAACATCATCATGATATGACATAATATATTATTT
>TARA_B110000211_G_scaffold89122_1_pt1 | contig 10564 bp, 10 predicted proteins | sample TARA_B110000211 | Tara Oceans TARA_B110000211 (sample SAMEA4397516) | marine metagenome | biome: Polar Biome; feature: [DCM] deep chlorophyll maximum layer (ENVO:01000326); material: water (ENVO:00002006), including particulate matter (ENVO:01000060) such as... | depth 30 m
CTTGTTCCGCTTCTTGGCTTCAAGTATACACTCCCTCAACGAGGGTCACCTGAAAGTCACCGGTACCTTCCCGTAACTTTTTAAGAGACTGATACTCAGTCGAATACCAAAACTTTCGTGCGGCATCGATATCTGGCCATTCATGCACCACTACTTTTCTAGCATCGCCAACACCTTCCAAGGTTTCAGCATCACTCCCTAAAACTAGGTAACGGCCGCCATATTGAGCAACTACTCCCAGTACTTCTTGGGTGTATTTTGTAAACATCGATGCATCGGTAACAATACCCTGAACGATTGTATAAGCCGCCATTTTCCCTCCATCACGTTAATTGATAACAGAGCACCTATTCGCTATCCCGAAGTAGAAGAACGAAAACCTAATGGTAAGCCCGCATCAGGTGTAAAACCGTAAAGTTCAACGTCAGGCAAAGCACTCGCAAGAATTCTTCGTGCCTCCATGAGACCATCGAAATTAATACCTGTATTTAAGCCCATAGCCTCTAACAAAAAGACTAGATCTTCGGTGACGATATTACCACTTGCGCCTGGGGCAAAAGGACAACCACCGATACCTCCCATTGAAGAGTCAATTGTAGTTAAGCCCACGTCAACAGCGGCTAAAACATTAGCTAACCCCTGCCCTCGGGTATTGTGCAGATGGATACCCTTAAGATTCTCTCGTCCAATCGCCTGCCAAACTTTTTTAACCAAACGCTTTACTTGCAACGGATTAGCATAGCCCGAGGTGTCAGAGAGTCCTACTTCATCACAACCAGCTTCCATTAATTCTGCAGCCACTCTAACTACTAGATCCTCTGGCACCGCACCTTCAATAGTGCAACCAAATGCCGTTGAAAGCGCACCTTCCAACACTGGCCGCTCTTGAACAGGAAGCGTACTAATCAGCTTAGCTATATTACGAACCTCATCCAACATCTGAGCATGAGTTCTTTTTACATTACGCAGACTGTGTGTTTCACTAACCGAAAAAGGGATTGTAATCTTGTTCACTTTCGCTTTAATTGCATCCTCCGCACCCCGTAAATTGGGCACCAAAACACCAACCTTAAGCCCCTTAATGCATCTCGCATGCTCTGCAAGCTCCTGAGTATCTGACAATTGCGGCAGTATTCCGGCTGGCACAAAGGACCCTACCTCTATCTCTGGTATACCTGAAGCTGCCAAGGCACTTAACCAAGCCTTTTTAGCTTCTGTTGGCATGATTTGGCTAATACTCTGCAAACCATCTCTTAAACCAACTTCACTCACCTCGATATCAATAACTGTCATTATCTATTTGTCCTCATCATTCTAAGTTCAGGTAACGCATTGAGAGCCATGACGCGCGCGGCTGCCATGAGGTACTTAAAAGCGCGTACCGTAGTGTATTTTTGTTAATCTCAAATACAAGATAGGAGCAGGAGTCAAGTTTATGCTTTTTCCAAAAGTTAACGACATACCTAAGACGCCATAATAGATCCTATAATATTCGTCTAGGCTATCAACGACAAAATTAGCTCGCTGAAACCGCACTGATTCTTTTTCCATCGCCACTATCCAAATTCTCACTTTTAAGCTGCTAAGTTCTTATCGACAAAGTCGCACATTTGTTTCAATATCTGAGACAGGTTTTGCGCGAAGGCTAGATTAAATAAAGAATAACAACGTACGCGTAGCTTACAAAAGATTTAAAATTATATCTATAGATCATTACGTGATATTATTTTGAAACCAAAGCACCTAAATAGAATATCTTCTGAATAAATTTTATTACATGGATGCCACAGTGTCTATTTTGTAACTAACTGGAAATAAGCATGAATGAGCCCTTATTAGGTCGTCACATAGAGGTTCGAAACCCACGCAGTGGGGAGCTAGACTACAGCTTTACGGCACCTAATAAAGCGGCGCTCTCTAACATGACACAGTTATTGCGTGCGAAGCAGCCCGCTTGGCTCGCAATTGGTGTGAAAGAACGCATTAATATCATTAGGCGCTGGCAAAAAGCCCTACACTGCGAACGAGATTCGATTATAGAAGCATTGCGGCAGGACACTGGCCGACTGATGCTCGCTGACCAGGAATTTAATGGTTTACAGGGTAGTATCGATCGTTGGTGCACAGAGGCGCCGGCATTAGTCGCGCCTTATCAAAAGACCGCAACTGCCATAGCAACCGTTGAAATCCATGGGGACAGCTCTCCGTATCAATTACTTGGGGCCATTAGCCCATGGAATTTCCCTCTATTATTATCTTTTATTGATGTGATTCCCGCCCTTTTGGCCGGTTGCAGCGTTCTGATTAAACCTAGCGAGATAACACCGCGCTTTGCTGTGCCTATCGCTCGAAGTATTGCAGCGGTTAACGAATTGGCTGATATTTTGGCCGTCATCCCAGGTGACAGTTTAACCGGCCAAACACTCATTGAATTGGTCGATGTTGTAGCTTTTACGGGAAGCGTACCCACAGGTAAAAAAGTTGCTATATCTGCCGCGCAACAATTTATCCCTGCTTTTCTCGAATTGGGTGGCAAGGATCCAGCCATTGTGTTAGAAGGTGCCGATCTGGACCGCGCAACAACCGCAATATTAAGAGCATCAATCGCGGCGACAGGACAGGCTTGCCAATCACTCGAGCGACTTTATGTAGCGCAGAGTGAATATGATAAGTTTATCCAGTTATTGACTGATAAAGCACAAGCTGCTGAGCTCACTAAAGACAATCCCAAGAAAGGTATCGTTGGTCCACTGATTTTTGCTCGACAAGCGGAAATTATTCAGCAACATCTCGATGATGCTTTAAGAAAGGGGGCTATCGTATATTGCGGCGGCAGCATTGAGGATGACAACGGTGCTAAGTGGATCGCACCAACAGTTTTGGGTAACGTTGATCACACCATGGACATAATGACTGAGGAAACCTTCGGTCCAATAATGCCAGTTATGCCCTTTGACAATCCCGCACAAGCTGTTGCCTTGGCAAATGACAGTTCTTATGGCTTATCGGCGGCTATTTTTGCCGAAGATGAAGACTCCGCTCTCGCCGTAGCTAGGCAGATCAACGCAGGGGGCATTAGCGTAAATGATGCAGGCCTGACCACGATGATATTTGAAACAGAAAAATCAGCCTTCAACCTCTCGGGCATGGGCCCCTCCCGTTCTGGCGCTAGCGGTTTGACTCGTTTTCTGCGACGAAAATCTCTCTACCTGAATAGCGGTGAAGTGTTCCCAATTTCAATTTTCTCGGAGCAAGCTTCTTCCAAACAATCTATAGAAGGAGCTAATAACGAATGATCAGTTCGAGCGAGCACATAATACTGTCAAACGCACTACCTTAATTGTTCACAACCGATAAAGTTCGCATGCTTGGTATAAAGCTTATTTTCAGCAGATTAGCCTATCAATAATTATCACGGCTTCTTTACTCGTCATTCTCTGGTGATTTACATCATGGAAAAAGAAACGACTGAGCGACGTGAACACGGTTATACATTTACCCTTACTGAAGCCAATCGCATCGGCATTAATCTAAAATGGATGCTTGCAAGCTATTTCATGGTTGCAAGTAATGACGCTCCTGTGATGTCAGGCTTATGGAGCAACTAGCTCCAATAAAGCTCCCGAAGGAAAACTCACTAATTCCGACTGGCCCTGAATACCCGGACAACTAGAAGTGGCAGGAGTCCCATCCAAAGAGGTTATGGTGCTATTAAGCGAATCGACAGAAGCGCTTACCAGTATGATACCACCAGTGGATTGCTGTTTATCAACTCCTTTTCCATATTGGTCAAATTCAAAACCAAATGGCCCAGAAAACTTCATCATCATAATAGGATAGAGCGTATCTTGAGTTTCGCCTCTGGCTTTAGCGAGCACATCAATTTTAAATGGCAATGGGTCAGTTAAAGTATTTCCAAATACACCTTCGACGAAGAGACGCGTCTCTGATAAATCGGAACTCCCTAAGACCATAATAAAAGTATTGCCAATCGGCGCTTTTGACGCTTCTGGTTTAAGTAAAGAACTCTGAGGATCGAGCATGTGGGTGAGATATAGTAATTCACCTGATGGCCCCTGCACCTGCATCGCATAGATTTTTTTTGCTGCAGTAAGATAGGCTGGCACTCCAATCACCTTAAACGGACTACCATCCATTTGACTGCGTAATACATCTGGGTCCTGCGCTAATAATTCTACGGCATTCCAGCCCGCTGTCTGCATTGGTTCATAGCTTGCACTCGAGCCTTCGATAAACCGCAATACCACATTTAGCTCTCCTTTCGGAGGGCTCATGTTAATGTAGCCCCGCCCCATCATCGAGGGATTACCCATCTGCCCAGCACAGGTCTCCGTAATGATGCCGGTCTGCACAACCTCGTAACCCAAATAGTCGCCATATGCAGCGGCTGTAATGTCAAGATCTGCTGCGAGCAGCGTCACCATCAGAAGTGATTGTAATATCATGTGGCCTTACCTCTTTTATTTTCGAACATATTGGTCCCTCATTCCATCAGATGAACAAGTACGATATTGGCAGTTCAACCCTAATGAAGACCATTAGAACTGACAGCTATCCTCTCGTTCAACCATATCAAAGGCGAACAGAAAATGTGCCATACCAGCGAGGAATGAAAAAACAAGGCTTAGCTCAAGAATTTCTCCATCATTAAAATGCACTCGTAAATCATCATAAAGTGACTGAGATAATCGACCCCCATTGGCATGAAGAGACATAAGGTCCGCTAGCTGAATCACCGCTTTGTCCGCTGCATTAAAAACGTTGCTTTCAATGTCTCCAATCGCGGCGATTTTTCCCGATGACAGTCCCGCTGCTTCCGCATCAAGTCGATTCCCTTTGTTGCAAGACCTACAACCATGCACCTGTGAAAGTCTGAGACGTCCCAGTTCTTTGTATTTGGTCGGAGCACTACCTTGGTAAAAAAGTTTTTGGTAGAAATCATCTACATACCAATCAAATAAATCTGGTGCGTGCCCCATGGCACTAATTAGCTTGGCCTCACCACGGCGAGATACTGACCTGTCGAACGCTTTTTGCATCGGTTCTGTAAGATCGGATTTGTCTTTCAGTGGGAAAGTAAATTGTTTCATAGATCCTCCTCTCTTGGCAGTTTCCCAACTATAATGAGGGAAACACATACTATCCAAAAATGATTAGTTTTTATCTTCTATTAAAAGTATTACTTTTAATTTACCATACATATAAAAGAAAAATAAACAAAAAGAGGCTAGATGTTAAGCCAGTGGAATGTAGCGACTATCGGTGTTTCTAACCTAGATCTTGCACTTGACTTCTGGATCAATACGGTGGGATATAGCCTGCTGGCGTCGGCAGAAGGTTCTGATAAAGGTCTGGCACAGCAATGGTCTCTTCCTTCGTCCTCGTTCAAACAACAGGCGCTGATAGGCCAATCAGGGGTTAATACTGGTCGTTTACACTTAATAGAAATGCACCATCCAGGACCATCTGTAAGAACCGGCGCCGCTGTATTTGATGCCTGCCCAAAGAATATTGATATTTATGTTACTGATATTAAAGCGCGTGTGAGCGTATTAAGAGCATTAGGATACAGCTTTCGTAGTCAAACTCACAGCGAGGTAGTCGCTAAAGATGGTACTCGGTTCCGTGAGATGCACCTTGGCATTCATGATGACATTAATCTTGTGTTACTTGAATTGCCAGATCAGGCCATCCCCTGTAATGCGCTAGGTTTTGGTGCTATTGGCCCGATTATTTGCGTTGTTCCCCACGTTAAAGATGAAAAATACTTCTATAGCGATATATTGAAGCTCGACATGCTAACCGATAACTTTTTCAAGGGAGAGGATATAGAGCGTATGATCGGACTCCCCGCCGGAGCAGGTTTAGATGTCAGTATCTGGGGACGGGTAGGAGAGACAAATGCCCAACTCGAACTTGTGGAATATACCGGTGTTCAAGGTAAGAATCGCTTTGCACAAGCAGCGCTACCTAACTGCGGTTTACACCAGGTCTGTTTTGAGACAACGGATGCGTTTAAGATAGCTTCAAATACCGAATCTGCCGGGGGCATTATGGTTTCGCGCGGCTCCATAAGTACACTGGCAGGCACTGGTGAGTATTGGTCTATTTACACGCCAGCGGGAATGCGCATTGATCTGCTGGTGCCGTCTTGAAAGAGCAAACCGTAGGTTGGTGGCGACAGCGAAAATGGCAGATCGCCGCCCTCTTGTGCTTGATTACCACCATTAACTACATGGATCGTCTGGCACTAAGTATCGCCGCACCAACACTCACCAAACTGTTTTCACTTTCCTCTATTGATTACGGTGATATTTCTGCCGGATTTCTGGTTGCCTACGCACTAGGACAATTACTTGGCGGACCTTTGATTGATAAAGTAGGAGTTCATAAAGCACTGTCCTTTGCGGTGATGCTGTGGAGTATTGCAGGCATGGCGCACGCATTTGCCCAGGGTTTTCGCAGTTTACTCAGCGTTAGATTTCTACTAGGAATTGGCGAGTCAGCAAACTTTCCAGCAGCTAATAAAGCGATTGCTGAATGGTTTCCTCCCAACGAGCGCTCACTGGCTGTAGGGATTGTCACGGCGGGAACTGGACTAGGCTCCATTATCGCACCCCCTCTTTTGGTGTGGCTTATTATCCAATTCGGCTGGCAATGGGCTTTCATTGTACCTGGGCTTTTAGGCTTCATTTGGTTGTTGGCGTGGCACAAGATATATTCTTCCCCAAAAGTCAGCGAAAGCCAACAAAATGAACAACCAGACCAAGGCATTGGTGATTCATTCAGTTATCGGCATTTATTTCGGCAGCCATCTCTGTGGGGTTTAATGCTGTCCCGCTTCGTCAGTGATGGTGCTTTTTACTTTGTAGTCTTTTGGTTGCCTCTTTACTTAACCTCAGAGCGAGGACTAGATCTAAGAGTCATCGCCATGTTTGCCTGGATTCCTTTTGTGGCGGCGGACTTGGGAGCAGTTGGTGGAGGCTGGGCTGGAAAAGCACTAATCGACCGAGGTTTCAGCGTCAATACGGCGCGAAAAATTTTAATATGGTCAGGTGCCATAATGGCCGTCGGTATATCGCAGGCTGCCGCACTTGAAACCACAACGGCCCTTATAGGGCTGATTTGTGTCTCAATGTTCGCTATTCAATTGAAGAACGTAAATCTATTTTCACTGCCTGCAGATTTGTACCCAAGCTCCAAAGTTGCCACCGTCTGGGGGCTTTTTGGCGCTGCTGGAAGCTTGGGTGGCGCTCTTTTTCAAAGTGCTGTTGGACGAATAGTGGAGCACGGATCCTACGAACTGGTCTTCTACATTGCCGCAGTGATGCACGTATTATCGGCGATGATTGTTATGTTGTTTATCCCTCGAATTGAGAGCCCTAAATGCATAAATTAATTTTAAGAATGGGCCCTATGAATGGGGCCGGCAGAAATGCGATATTTACAGTCTCTTTTTTCAATAGTCCAACGGGAATACTAGCAAATAAGTTTCATATTGGAGCGTATCATTCTGGTACCGCAAAAATCGTATGTTGTTTACAAAATATTTAAATAGGAGTGTGTTATGAAAAATCGATTGATTTACTTAGTTATACTTTTGTCATTGGTCACAGGCTTACCGAAGGTTATCGCCGGTGAAGAGGAGAATGCAATTGAAGCAGAAGGTGGCAAGTGGGCTCTCTTCTACGAAACGGATAATCTTGACGGGCTAATGACCTTGTACACAAAAGATGCCGTGGTAGCCCTACATGGTCAGCCTGCATTATTTGGCAAAGAAGCTATACGCGAATATTTTGCTGCCAGTTTAGGTAAAGCAGAGTCAGCGTTCGAATTGGATTATGAGGTACGGCAAACTCATGGTGATATTGCTTATATTATAAGTAAATATTGGCTGATTGCTAAAAACAAGTTAACTGGTGCAGTGTATCGTGATGCGGGCCGTTCCATGCTAGTATATAAGAAAGAGCATGGGCAATGGAAGATTGCAGCTGACATTGACCAGTCTAGCCCTGATGTTACATGGCCGTCACCCAAGGGTCTTAAATGAACTAGTAACAACACCACAGTAATATAGCAATGTTATTTATAATCTTACAAATTACTTGGTGATGTCACAGCCCTGATCAACCGTCTACCCAGGCCCGCTATCTTTACTGCCGCACCAAAAATCATAGGATAATCTTGTTACGTCGTATCCTATTTTTTAGAGTGCCCAGATATATCAATATAGTAATAGCCATAGTGACGAATTTTAGCAGTCGCGTTTACGAGGCAATAGCACTCCGAGATATAGTACACCTGCGATACAGGAACTATTGGATGCCGACGGGTGAGTTATAGAAATAAAGGATAATCCACCGGCGCCAAGCACCGGTGGATTATAAAGTGCTATCGAGCCCCAAACTTGTACTCTATGCTAGCCATATAAGTGCGCGGCATGTTGTAGTAACCAAGAAATAGATTTGACGTAAAGTACTTTTCATCTGTGCAGTTTTTACACTCAACGTTAAGTGACCATGCATCATTCGAAGGGGCAAGCGAAATGCCCGCATTAACAATGGTTGATGAAGTATTCTTACCACCATTGATAGTTCCGACATAGTTCGGGCCAATATAACGCACGAGGCCATAAGGTTTTAGTTCCATGCCATTCATATCAAAAGTGACGTTAGTTCCCAAAGTAAAGGTTTCATCAGGGCTGCGCTTAGGCTCTGCAGCGTTACAATCACTATCATAAGCTGCATAACTTGTATTAGGGGCTACACAGCCATCTGGGAGATCAATATATTTAGCATCTTGTAATCCGAGCACACCATATACCTGCCAGGTATCCGTAAGCAATGCTGTAATCTCAGCTTCAAACCCAGTCACTTTCATACCACCTGCGTTGGTTGTTAAAAACTGTCCGCTAGGTGTGGCTGATGTAGTTTGAAGATCCTCAACATCGGAGTAAAAGGCTGTAATATTAGCGCGCAGACGACCATCCATTAAATCCGCTCGAATACCAGCTTCATATGACCAGATCTCCTCTGGCCCAAAAGGCTGAGCCGCGATACCACTAGATGCCCGAGCATTCCAACCACCAGATTTAAACCCATTGGTTGCCGACGCATAACCCATTACGTTTTCAGTAAAGGTATGAGCATACGCAATACGTGGTGTGAACTTAGATTCGTCTTGCACGATAGGTACATTAGCAGCAATGAGGTCTTCCGTAGTGATGCTACCAGAGAAACCTACCTCCTTCTCTTCATTTGTATAACGCCCACCAACAGTCAATGTCCCATTTTCGCCCACTTTAACATCTGCCTGTAGATATACTGCAGCGCTTTCTGTCGTATTAGTAAGAATTCTATCCGCGAGAGGAATAAAAAATGCCATAGTTGGCATACCAAGGAGAACCCCATAATCTAGATAATCGGTGAAGTCAGTTTTGTTATCTTCATCCATAATGTAGAGACCGGTAGAAATATACATACGATCATTCATTACATTTCCGGACCACTTTACTTCTGCAGAGAACATGTTGTGCTCGCTCACATTATCAATAGCAAAGAAATCATCACTTAGAGCGTTGGGGAAATTGAGCATAAACTCCTGATCTAAATTACGTTGGCCCACTATGATACTCGCAGTACCGCCACCCACATCAATGGATATATTTGAGGTCAGGTTTAGCGTTTCAACTTTGTTACCATAGAGTGATGATTTTTGTTGGTAAGGTGCAGGCAGACCGCCACTTAGACGAGATGTCGATACACGGTCATCACCATCTAGCGCACCATGAATATTTGATGCTTCAATTTCGGCGTAATCCACTGACAGATCCCAAGTCACTCCATCTGACAAAAGTCGCAATGCTCCACGGATGCCCTGTTGATCTGTGGCGTTGTAGTCCTTACCGTCAATGCTATTTTTGAGGTAGCCATCATCTTCAACTTTAAAGGCTGAGAACTTTGTTAAGACGTTATCGCTAAGCGGCATATCGATACCTGCACGAAGTTGTGTGCGGCCGAAACTACCAGCACCTGCCTCTAAATAGCCGCCCATCTCTTCTCCAGGCTTGCGCATCACCACACTGATTGCACCACCCGTAGTATTACGGCCATAAAGAGTACCCTGAGGACCACGCAAAACTTCGATACGCTCTACGTCAAACAATGAAAAGTTATTGGCGTTTTGTCGTGTAATGTAAACGTCATCAACATAAGTACCCACTGGCGGATCAAATGTGGCAATAGATTCGTCGTTACCCTGCGCACGCAGGTAATACATATTGGCAGTGCCCAGACCGGTGTTATTGCCGCCAAAAAGGTTAGGGACAACATTGATCAAATCAAGGCTATCATTTAACTGCAGGTTCTCCATCATCGCTCGGTCATAGGCACTTACGGCAACCGGGACATCTTGGACTGACGCTTCTCGACGTTCGGCAGTGACCACGACCTCTTCAAGCTGAGCAGCAGCAAAAGAGAGCGATGGAATGGACGTCGCAAGAACAGCCAATATTGCTGAAGTTAATCTGTGTTTATAATTCATT
>TARA_B110000211_G_scaffold192920_1_pt1 | contig 10553 bp, 11 predicted proteins | sample TARA_B110000211 | Tara Oceans TARA_B110000211 (sample SAMEA4397516) | marine metagenome | biome: Polar Biome; feature: [DCM] deep chlorophyll maximum layer (ENVO:01000326); material: water (ENVO:00002006), including particulate matter (ENVO:01000060) such as... | depth 30 m
AATTAATGGATAAGCTAGCACCCAATGTAGCCGCCTGGGTTAAGCGAATGAATAACCCAAGCGCTGAAAAGCACACAAGTGCCGCTGCCAGTAACGATAATAACCCTGCCAGCAACCCCGCCTTTTTAGAAAACGACGAAATACCCGCAACCTTATTGCCCCTATTAAAGAATATGTTTGCCCAGCAATGGCCGGTGTTGAAAAACACTTCAGAAGCGTTAAGTCATTGGCGAGAGAAGAATGCGAGTAATGAAAATACTTCACGCTTTATCCCAAGAACAATAGGGCAGCACGCTTTCAAAATAGGGCGGGGCGAAACTGAAAATGTAGAAGAGCAACGTTTTATATCGAGCTTTCATCAATACAAGTTACAACGTGTATTAGATGTGTTTAATAGCATTGAACAGCCAAGCTTAGAATTGATGAGTTTGTTAGAAGGAGTCGGGGGGAGGGAATATATGCAGCTGGACGTGAATGATCGGGTTGCTTTTGAGGGGAATAGGTTGGTGTTTGGGTGAGTTGGATTGTGGGGTATTGGCGGGGTGTGTTTTATAAAGTTTGCTGCTGTTTTGGAGCTGTTGGAAATAAAAAGGAATTATTTTGGAATGTGGCGGCGCTTTTGAAAAGCAGGAACGTAGTAGATTGATAATAGAGTGTTTTCGTGCGAAAGTTTGTTAATTAGGGAAATGATGTACGGAAACTTTCCATCTTGTATAAAGGGTTTTTTTCGTATAATAAGCTGTTAGGCTTCTTGTTAGCTGCTGTGCTTTGTTAAAGGAATAATGAATTGAGTATTGAATTTCTAGAAAACAATTTCGATAAAGTGAGTTATCTCGTTAATTTGCTGACATCTAGAGCCACAGGACTTTCTGCTGACAATAATGAATATGAAATTCTTCGACGAGAACTCCTAAGTGATAATGAGCTTTTGCCTCTGCTACCTTCTTGGCTAAAGCAACATCGTAATCTAGACACATTTTGGGGGTTCATCCAACCTAAATTCAGTACTTATGCGGAAAGACGAACCTATATATCAGAACAGTTTACGCCAGTATTAGACTTACTCGAGTTTGGGGCTTCGCCCCAAATTCCTAATCAGAAAAATTTTCACACAAGTTCACAACCTCAACCTGTAGCTAGAAACAAACGTAAAGTATTTATTGTTCATGGCCGTGACAATGTAGCAAAGCAAGAAGTTAGTCGCTACATTGAACAACTAGGTCTTCAAGCAATCATATTGCATGAACAAGCTTCCTCAGGTATGACAATTATTGAAAAAATAGAGCACTATTCGAACGAAGCTGATTTTGCGATTGTCCTCTATACCGCCTGCGATCATGGCCGTGGGGTGCATGAAACAAAAATTCCGCCTAAAAATAGAGCGCGTCAAAATGTTGTTTTTGAACATGGTTACCTTATGGCTAAATTAGGTAGAGAAAATGTATGTTCGCTGGTGAAGGGCAATATAGAAACGCCCAATGATATTAGCGGTGTTGTTTATGTAGGATTAGATGACTTTGGAGCTTGGAAAACTGAGATTGCCAAAGAACTAAAGGCTTGCGGTTATCAGCTCGATCCTATTTTCTAAGGCTTCGGAAAGCCTAACAATCACATTAAATCGCTCGCTTGCTCGCTGGGACAGTAACACATGGGCTCTGTCGCCTCGCTCGAATTTTAGCCCATATGTTACTGCCCTTTATGTGGTCGTTAAGTGCCTTTATCAGCCTGACTGGGAATGTGAGCATGGAAGGAGTTCAAAAATGAGAATCGGCCGAGTAAAAGTTGAAGACTTGTACGCTACAATTGACTGGTGCTTAAGGAAGGATTTTCCATTAGATTTTGATTCGCGATGCCTATATACCGCTTGTGCAATACATTCAGTTTTAAAGAACGAAGGTATACCGTCAATTATTGTCGGTGGTGATGCAGTCGCATTTACAGTATCAGTAGACGGAAGTCAGGCTTCCGTAGAAGGATTTGCTAGCGCCAAACAAGGTGAGCCAAGTCACTATTGGGTTGAAACAAGTGATTTATTGCTAGACCCAAATGTTTCTTATCTGCCAGAACGTTCCAGAATAAAGCGAGTACCAATGCCAATGGTTGCTTGGGAGCGGAAACAACCTTTACCACAAAGCCTTCAGTATCGAGAACAAATTCGTCATGATGAGAATGTCGAATTTAGGTTTACAGAAGATATAGCCGCACGTATGGACAGTTTCGTCAATATTTGCATAAAGCGTTTTAAATCAAAAGTTGGCAAGAAAAGATTGTCTGGCTTTATAATTTCATCACCTGAAAGCATTAAACAACATGCTAGCAATGGTAATAAGTGGGCTCTGAGTGCTTTACGTTTTCAGAAAATGCAATCAGTTCCAACAATTTAATATGATCGGGTGGATGGCACTTAACAAACCAATTATTCCGACCACAACTCGCTATACTCATTTCGTCGGCATATTGGGGCTTTAGGCTTAGAATATTGGATAAATATGCACGAATATACAGATCTAGCGGAAAGATGCGCTTCTTTTACTTTAAAAGCCTTAAAAGAAGCAAATGAGAAAAGAATTCAGGAATTGCAATCAAGCGGAGCAACGAGTTTAGTAATAGCTCTCCAGATGATACAGCTTCAGAAAGCAATATTGGCGGTTGGCATGTTCTCGATGTTTGAGGCTAATTTACAAGAAAACCTCAAATGTAATAATGGCTTCCAAGAGGCAAAGGAAATCTTGGATTCCGAAGGAGAAAACGACTTAAAATCTCGTTTTATCAATTATATTGAGGCTGTTAATATTTTAAAGCATGGTCATGGACGGAGCTATAACTCTCTTGTTTCAAGGGCTGACACTTTACCTTTCAATATTAAACAGCCAGGTCAAAACTTTTTCTTTGAAGGGGATGTTTCAGAAATCTCTACATTAATTGAAGTTGATGATGACTTCGTTAATGAGTGCGGTAGCATTGTAAGCGAAGTTTCAGAAGTCATGCTTCGAGCTCATCCTGAATTTTGAGATATCTAAATATCAATACAGGCTAACAAGAACTTCTTGTGGACGTGCTATTGCAACGCTCCTGTTGAGCCTTGGTAAATTCTGTTAGAACCAGGACTTACCCAAACTTAGTGGACATCTCCTATAGTTAGATAAGAGGTGACTTATGGCTAGTAAAAAGAAGGTTCATGCTTATACTGAAGAGTTTCGTAAGGAAGCTGTTCGTCGAGCAGATCAAAAGGGTAACTCCAACCAATCCGTAGCCGCAGAGCTGGGCATTTCCGCGCAACAAATCTACAACTGGCGTCGACAGTTCAAGCGCTGTGGCGGCAATCAGTTCTCAACCATTCAAGGTGTGAAGTTTCACCAAGAAGACTCTGATGAAGTACAAGCACTTAAGCGTCAAGTTGCCGATCTGAAAGAAGAGAATACTTTTCTAAAAAAGGCAGCCGCGTACTTTGCGAGCGACCAAGAGTAAAGTACGCACTCATTTAAGTGTATGTGGGGCAATTCAGAATAACTGTGATGTGTCGGGCACTTAAAGTGTCTCGTTCTGGCTATTACAAGTACCTCACCCGCGATATATCTGCACACCAGCAACGACGCAAACAGCTTCGTGAGCACACCATGGCGCTCTTTGAGAAATTTCAAAAGCGCTATGGCGCGCCCAGATTAACGCGTGCATTAAAAGCTGAAAACGTGCCCTGCTGCGTTAATACGATAGCGAAAATCATGCAGCAACTACAGTTACGTGCTCGCAACGGTAGAGCGTTTCGTTATTCGCAATATAGCCACAGTAATGTGCGCATGAGTCAAAACGTATTGCGCCGGCAATTTGTGGCGACAAAGCCCAACACGAAGTGGGTTACGGACATTACTTACATTCGATTCAAAGGCCAATAGCATTACTTGGCTACCGTAATGGACTTGTACTCAAGAGCTATTGTTGGCTGGGCATTTGATGGTCATATGACCGAAGAACTTATTATACGAGCCCTCAATATGGCGATTAGCCGACGAGATATAGTGCCTGGGTTAATCATTCACTCCGACAGAGGTGTACAATATCGTTCCGTGCGATACCAAGACCTGATAATGAGCATCGGTGCCGTATCCAGTATGAGCAGAAGAAGCAACTGCTGGGACAATGCTTTAATGGAGTCATTCTTCAGTCGCATGAAAGTCGAACTCATTTATGGAGAGATATTCAATTCGCTTCAGGAAATCAAATATTGTATCTTCGAATACATTGAGATTTTTTATAATCGCGTACGCCAGCATTCAACACTGGGTTATGTAAGCTCATATGAATACGAAGCGATATACGCTTAACATGGATGTCCACTTTTAGTGGGTAAGACCAAAGCATTAGGAGTCTAATTGGAAAAATTCATCTCGATAAGTGTCAATCAAGGGGATGCCTTTTATTTAGAAAGGGAAGAACGAAAAATCCTTGTTGATGGTGGAAAATCTAGAAATGGATTCCCACAGCAATTTTTAAGAACAACAAATTCTGAATCTATTGACATATTAGTTTGCACCCATGCTGATGCAGATCATATAAATGGTTTACTTGGATTATTAGACCAAGGTTTCAGTATTGCAGAAGTCTGGCTTCCAGGTGCTTGGACCAGCAGGCTAGAAGATCTTATAAACAGACCTGACAAATTCATTTTTGAAGCCGGCATAGAGATAATGGAAAAAGATCACGGAGATGAGAGCAACCTAGAGGAAATCGATGAAAGTACAAATCCAGATTGCATTGAAAATGTAACTCCTGATGAACCATGTATAGAGATATCAAAGATTTATTCAGCAATTGAAACACAAGAAAAAAATAATGAATGGAAATATCGTTTTTCCTTTGAGCCTTTATTCTACCACCAAATTCATAAAATGCTGGGTAGAGATAGAGATAGAGATATATATATTGATGCAATTAAAACTGCAGAAAAAATTAGAGAGATGGCAATATTAGCCTACCATTCTGGGGCTAAGATAAGATGGTTTGAATTCGGCCAAAAGCCCACAAAAAACTGTGGTGAAAAATACCTGAGGCCTATAAATTCAAGAGAAACATTTCAAATTTCAAAGCGTAAATCAGCCTTAGAGTATTTATCATTAAGCAAAGCTAACAAAGAGAGTCTTGTTTTCCATTCTCCCACAGAAAATGGAAGAGCAAATGTACTCTTCAGCGCTGACTCAGATTTAGCTTTTAATTCCAACTTACAGAAAGTTGGGGCTGATTCTATTATCACTGCTCCTCACCATGGTTCAGAACATAATAAAAACGCATATCAAGAACTAACAAATAACAATGTCATTACAAATGAAAGCATTCTTATTCGTAGTGACGGAAAGTATAAATCACGACCTGGGAACTCATACTTGCAATCAGTTGCTAAAAGAGCATGTACATTGTGCAGACCCTATATTACACCTAAGCAAAATGTTATTTTCGAATCTAACGGCAAAGGATGGTTGGCATCAAAGGATTTAAACTGGTGTAAGTGCAAATAAAGCTTCTAACAAGTCGTTAAAGATGGACAAATAACACTTGGCTTTTGCTCCCTCGTCGCTAATCTTAGCCAACAATTTTTTGCCTCTTAACGAGGCGTTAAGTGCATGGAGAACATCAAGTAATGGCAAATCTAGCCAACAGATGGGCAGGCCGTTTATACGGAACTAACACAGGGAATGTTTTTCTTGATCTGACTCAGGATGAGCAAAATATATCTGGCCGACTAAGGATAATGGATTCGATTTTTGGTGTTTCAGTCTACGAATACACCGGAACAATAGATGAAGAAGTCGTACTAAATTGTACGCCATCTCAGGTTGTTGATGGTGTTGGTTTAGGTGAAGTAATAGTAAGAGGTCGTCTAACAGAGCAAGGAAGTATTCGAGGTGAATGGGAATCTACAATTGGAACAGCAGGCACATTTGAAATTCACCCTCATGATATAAACTTTTCTTCCCCCAGTCCACAAGACACCAACCCGGAGCAAATACACAATAAAACGGTTCAGTTGGGCTCAATACGTCTGTTTATGGACGACGTAGTTCAATTAGTAAATTTCATTAGGAAGGACTTTAGTAACGGTAGAGTTATCGTTACTTACTCACAACGGGGAAGTGAGCTTACTAAGTATGCTGATGATTTTTTTGAACAACTAGATGGCGTTGATCAATTGAATTACATCAAGCTGGTGATTCAAGAGCCGGAAGCCCATGGTATCAATCGCGTTATTGTCGTAGAGCTCGTAGCCAACGGAAATAGTGAAATTCGTGTTTCCGGCATTAATGAATCATGGGTTCTTGGGAAAGCTGAGTCAATTTTACAGACCTTAAAACCTAAACAAAATTCCTTAGTCACAACATATAGAAAGTATGGTCTTAATTTAAACGGTGCAATATTCATAGCTATGCTAATCGCAATACCCGATATTGATGGGTGGAAAAGTAGAGCAGTATTCGTAATTTCAGTATTCTTACTACTTAACTTTCTATTATTTGTTCATAATAAATTTATACCTAATACAGCAATTTACCTTGAGCAGGATAAGCCTAGCTTTTTTAAGCGAGCTTGGCCGAGCATATTATCTTGGTTTATAGCGGTAAGTAGTTCAGTTGTTGCGGCAATTATTTTTTCAATACTCAAGAGTTGAAGCTCTTAACAAGGCAAACAAGAAGAACGCTGTAAAACTCGCCTCTTATTGCGACGATATGTGGTCCTAGAATTTGGTGGTAATAATTAATTATGAGTAAAAATAAAAGCCTATATCCAGAGATTTTATTCCACTTCTGCAGTCGAGAAGCAATGTTTGGTATCCTACAAAATACGTTTAGAATCTCTTATGCTAGTGAAAAAATAATTGGGACAAGTCGGTCAAGAGAAATTGGAGTTCCAATGGTGTCTTTTTGTGACTTAAAATTGTCTGAAGTTAGTAGCCATATGAGTAAATATGGTCATTATGGTATTGGCCTGACTAAGGAGTGGGCAAATCGAAATGGGCTTAATCCTGTTCTTTATATCAGCCAACACTCACCTTTTACAGAAGGGCTTATCAAAGGTTTAGATGGTATTCACGCTCACCGCAGAAAATTCGAAGAAAGTGGTGATTATGATGAACTTACCACAGATTATATGAATATTTTTAACACCTATCGTTTTGTTAAAAATTATGAAGCACCCCTTCAAAGAAAAGGTCATGAAAAAATAGAGAAATATAGATTCGCTGATGAGCGAGAATGGCGCTATGTACCACCACTAGATAATAGCTCGTTATCTCCCACTATCAATAATAGCTATTCGATAGCTCCATTTGTCCCTATTAGCAAGATTAAGACTGAAAAACAGAAAAAAGAATTAAACTCCTCAATTGGTCATATTGGACTTCCTTTTGAACCTGAAGACATTAGGTATTTAATTGTTGAACGAGATGATGAAATTTCGGAATTGATAACTCACCTTGAATACTTCAAAGAACGCTTTAATCAACAAACTAGAGACCGACTAAAAAGTCGTATATTAACGGCAGAGCAAATCAATTTAGATATATAAACCAACTACATAACAAGATGGTCAAACGAGATAAGGTATCGAAGGTTATTTTCGCTTCGCTACATATTTCAACCTACAATTTCTGTCCGTTTTTAGCGGCTAAGACAACATACTGAGGTATTTCATTGAACTTTTCTGCCATAAATTATAATGATCTTCACTCTCAGTTATTAAATTTAAAAGTAGTAGTTCCTCCCCGAGGAAAAGGGAGAACAACAGAACATTGTGAGCAATGGCAAATTTATCATTTGCTAATCGCACTTCTGAAAATAAATTACTGCACTATTCCGTTTTCACTAAAGAAGCGTGAGCGTCCTGATTTTGAAATACTTAATGGTGAATCATCAATTGGTGTTGAAGCAACAGAAATAATTAGTCCAGATCATGCTCGAGCTTTGACTCTCCCTGAGGGTAAAAAAGAATCATCTGTAATCGACCCATCATTATTTAAATGGGGACACGATAAATACGATCTGAATGACTTAAGAGAAATAGTAAGCAGAGAAAAGTTAACGGGTAGTGGATGGGTCGGGAACAGTGTCGAAGACGAATTTGCTCAATCTCTGTTAGATACTATAAATATTAAACACAATAAATTTATTAACGGTTTTAAACGTTACAATGAAAATTTTCTATTGGCATATCATAATGCACCTACACCAGACCTTGATTTCGATTTATCAATTACGTTAATTAACAGTACTCTTGAAAACTATTGGGGAAATGGAGGTTTTGAAAAAATAATCGTTCATAAATATACAACATTGTTAATTTTTTCTGAAACCGAATGCATTAAAGTAGAGAATATAAGCTAACAAGGGTTTTCAAAACTTGACTAAACAAGATAGGCATATTTTTTACAAAGGTATATATTTTGTGCCTGACTTACTCTCTGGTTTATAAAAAGTTAGAAGAATTCAAACAAAGATCTGTCTAGTAGAGTCTGACCGCTTCAATTTGCCAATTTCGTAAGCGTTACACCCATTAGGATTAGAAAAAACATGTATATAGGAGAGGTTTCAAAACTTACTGGCGCGTCAAAAAAAGCAATCCATCACTACGAAGCGCTAGGGTTGTTGTCAAAGGTACCTAGATTAGGGAAGTACCGCATTTACGATAAGCACCATGTCGTCATAATCTCGATGATAAAAAAAGCGCAATCCCTGGGTTTTAAACTTTCAGAATTGCTGCCAATGATTCAGGTTAAGGCAAAAGAAAATCGCTTTCCGGTCGAGGTGGCGATAAATGCCATAAAGCAAAAGCAGAAGCAAATTAGAATCGAGATTGAACAAGCCAAACAACTAGATGTTGAGTTAGGGTCATTAAAACAAGAACTGATTGATCAATTTCCGCTTAACAACCCAAATAATTAAAAGCCCTTGACTGTTCCCCTAGGGGGAGAGTTTATAGTCTTGTCACTTAATAACGTTATAGGTGAATACAAGATGTCTAATGTATGTTTGGTAACCGGGGCGAACGGTCATTTAGGAGGAAATGTAGTTAGAGCGCTTATAGCGCAAGGCGAAACCGTAAGGGCAGGGATGCGTGATATTCAAAATGTGGATAATTTTTTCCACTTGAACTGCCAAGTCGTCTATACCGAAATGCAAGATATAGACGCAATGAGAAAAGCCCTGGAAGGTGTCGATATTTTATATCATGTTGCCGCGGTATTTAAACATTGGGCTAAAGATCCTATTACTGAAATCGTCCAGCCGAATGTAAAAGGGACTGAAATTGTGCTTAAAGCGGCGGCCGAAGCCAATGTGAAAAAAGTGGTTTATGTTAGCTCGGTTGCGGCTGTTGGGCACGATGGAAACTATCTAGATGAAAATAGTTGGAACACGTTATCTAACAACGCCTATTACAACTCTAAAATAAAGTCAGAGCAAAAAGCTTGGGAGTTGGCAAAAAAATACAATCTTTGGATGGTTTCCGTTCTACCCTCAGCAATGATTGGTCCCCATGCTAATCGACTCACAGACACTATGCAGTTTATTGAAACAATTAGAACCAATAAGCTACTGATAGACCCTCATTTTTTCTTTAATTTCGTTGATGTTCGCGATGTGGCAAAAGGCGTAGTTGCTGCTACTACGAAAGGCAGTTCTGGTAGCCGCTACATATTGGCTAATAACAACTCTTCGTCACTTACTGAGATATACAATGCTGCCCAATCAACGGGAATTAACTTAAAAGCTCCAGCACGACTACCAAAGTGGGTAATATATTTTATTGCCTTGTGCGCAGAGCTGGCAGCTAAGGTGACAGGTAAACCCGCAGAGCTTATTAGAAGCCAAGTGGCTTTATTCTATGGCATCAGGCAGGAGTATGAAATAACGAAAGCTCGTAATGAACTTGGATACGAGCCTCGCTTACCGTCAGAAGCGCTACGCGATGTATTTGAATACTTAAACGGGCGCGAAAGTAAATTACTGTCTTCGCCATAATTTCTCCAAAAATTGTTGTTACACTATGATTAATAGGCCAAATTAAGCATAAAGTGGCGAGCTCACGGTGGAGCTTTACTCATGAAACACAATCATTGACTAAACAAGACAGGCATCTTTAGAAAGGTTAAGCTGTTTTCGAATTATGCCTGTCATGTTTAGCTACAACAGCCAAGCCCAGAACTGACAAAATTATTAGAAGAAGTAGGGGGCTTAGAATACTTACGGTTGGAAGTGAAAGACCGGGTGGTTATTTATCGTAATAGGTTGGTGTTTGGGTGAGTTGGATTGCCGGGCATTAGGGGGCTGTTTTTTATACAGTACTTTGTGTTTTTAAAGTTAGTAAAAATAAAAAGGAATTGTTCCGGAATGCGGGGGCGGTTTTGAAAGGCAGAACGTAGTACATTGATAATAGAATGTTTTCGTGCGAAAGTTTGTGAGTTAGGGAAATGATGTACGGAAACTTTCCATCTTGTATAAAGGAATTTTTCCACATAATAAGCTGTTATGTGTTCAAAGATTTAAGCTTAAAATTATTTTACGGTTTGG
>TARA_B110000211_G_scaffold231705_1_pt1 | contig 10544 bp, 26 predicted proteins | sample TARA_B110000211 | Tara Oceans TARA_B110000211 (sample SAMEA4397516) | marine metagenome | biome: Polar Biome; feature: [DCM] deep chlorophyll maximum layer (ENVO:01000326); material: water (ENVO:00002006), including particulate matter (ENVO:01000060) such as... | depth 30 m
TTTAGGTATCGTTAAGGGGCTTATAGACAAAGACGATACATTACCACCAGAAGACAAAGAAAAAGCCTTAAAGCTTCTTGAAATGGATATTATAGAAATGCAAGAGGTTACTAAACGATGGGAATCAGATTTAGGCAGTAATAATGTACTTTCTAAAAATGTAAGACCACTCACATTAATTTTTATGACAGTATCTTTAATACTGTTTATATTATTAGATTCAATATTTACAGGCTTTAACTTTGAAGATGTACATATAGAAACACTTAAACAACTGTGTTCAGTTGTGTTTATAGCATACTTCGGAGGAAGGAGTTATGAAAAAACCAGAAAGTAGCAAGATATATTTGAATATTCTTCAGATATCTTTATTTTAATTTATATATATTTTTTTATATTTATTTGTTTATATTTTTTTTATATATATTTACATATAATAATTAATTAAAAATTTGAAAGTTATTACTTTTTTTTTAAATAAAAAAATGTTATATTTAAACTATGAATATTTCAGTTAAAATTAGGAGATACGAAAATCAAACAGAATTTTACGATTTAAAGATTTCTACTTACAAAGAAAGTATAGAAGGAAAATTTAGTAAAGAGGATTTAAGATACCTAATACAACAAATAGACAACGAAATTGTATAATGGCTAAAAAACCATCAAGAAAAAATTTAGTAAAAAAACTTGATACAGTATTTAGTGAATATATTAGACGAAGCAATGCTGATGAAAATGGAATTGTAAAATGTTACACTTGTGATAAGAAAGCTTTTTGGAAAGGAGAAGGAATGCAGAATGGTCATTTTATTAGTAGAAAAAGTAGAATTTTAAGATGGAGAGAAGAAAATTGCAGACCCCAGTGTTATACTTGTAACTGTCATTTTTATGGAAGACAGTATATATTTTCTGTCAATTTAAATAAAGAATATGGATATGATATATCTAATGATCTGTTAATAGAAAGCAAAAAAATAATTAAACAATCAGATTTAGATTTAAAAGAACTAATAGAACATTATAATAAATTACTAACTAACTTAAAATAATTCTTGTTTTGTTTTGTTTTTAAAGGGGTTGACTTCGGTTAGCCTCTTTTTTTTTGTTTTAAATGTTAAAATTTTGTTAAAGTATAATCTTTTTTTATAAACATAGTTGTTAATTAAACAATTTGTATTATATTTACATATAACAAGAAAACAATTATGACTATAGTAGATTTATTATTTACCAAAGCAATTAAAAACATGTCTAAAAAAGATTTAAAATATTTAAAAAGAGATATTAAAATAATTAAAAACATGATTTTATCGGAAAAATTATTTAGAGATTACAAAAACTCTAACTTTTAATATAATGAAATATATAATAATAACACAAGACGGAGACAGATCAAGACCAACTGATGATTATTTAAAAGCTTTTAAATATGCTTTATTTAATAAATGTATTTTGTTAAAAAAAAATAATTCAGGAGTAATAATAGAAATAAATAACTTTACTAACTTATAAAATGAGATACAAAATAAAAGACAAACAAAAAGTAATAGACTGGTTTAACAACTTTGCAGATTGGATAGAACGTCATGACTATGATGTATATCAAGAAGCTATTGATTGGGCAGATAGTCAAGAATATGAATTTTAAATTAAAAATATGAAAGACTTAATAGATTATAAAAATATGCAAATAGACGCTTTACAAAAAGAACTATTTAAATCAACACAAAAAATAAGTAATTTAGAAACATTTATATTTGAGTTATGTGATGAGGATTGCCCTGAATCATATAGAGATATAGTAAAAAAAGAAGTACTAAATGACAATACAGGAGATTAACTTTCATACTAATTACGAATTATTAGCTAAACTATTATTAGAGTTTAATAAATCTAAACCTAAAGAAACTGATAAATATATGAAAGCATTAAGTGAAATGTATTTTTACATAAATTCAATGCATATAGAAAACAGACAGTTAAGGTTAAATAATAGTAACATAAAACAAGAAATAAGAAAACAAACTTTAGAATTTTATAAATTTAAAAAAAATATAGAACAAATAATAGAATGAAAAAATTTAAACCTCCAAAAGGTAAAGTAAAATTTATACCTTGCGATGAATTTAGCCAAACATATAACTGGCAAAAAACAAACAAACACGGAAAACTAAAAACAAAAAAATGAACAGAGAAAAATTATTAGACTTGTACAAGAAGTATGAACTAACAAAAGACGATGTATATAAACATCAACATTATGTAATTATTACAAGGCAAGGTATTGAAAAAATACAAGCTAAAGAAAAAATAAGTATTTGCTATGAGGTTATAAAATGCGAAACAAACTTTGCAGTATTTAAAGCCATTGCATTTGTTAATAGTAAACCAAGTGTATTAATTGAAACCTTTGGTTCTGCTTTAAAAGGTGGTTCATTTAAAGATGGTAACTGCAACACTTGGTATGTAGCAGAGATGGCAGAGAAAAGAGCCTTATCAAGAGCAGTTCTTAAATTAACAGGCTTTTATGAACTTGGAGTATTTGGAGAAGATGAAAGTGAAGATTTTAAAAAAGTAAATAAAGATAAATTAATAAACCTAAATAAATAAACAATGAGTTCATTATTAAATGTAAGTATCAACGTAGAAAACCTACCAAAAGAGAAATTTGTAAAAGGTAAAAAAGGAGTTTACTATAACTTTACTATAAGTGTAAACGATGAAACAAACCAATTTGGTCAAAACGTAGCAGCGTTTGATTCTCAAACAAAAGAAGAAAGGGAAGCTAAAAAGCCAAAACAATATATCGGAAATGGCAAAGTAGTATGGACAGATGGGAAGTCTACTAAAGCAGAGCAAGAAGCACCAGTACAAGACAGCGACAACAATGTAGATTTACCATTTTAATATTTGGGAGGGTGTAAAAGCCCTCCTTTTTTTATGACAGAAGAAGAAAAAATGCACATGCAACTCTTGGAAGAGGAATGCATAATTAATACAAATGAAACAGTAGAATACCCACCAGTTGCAATAACTATGGGAGAAACAATTATACAGACTTTAAAAGGAACAAAGACCCTACCAATACCAATAGGTACATATGGAAATTTTAGCTTTGTACAAGCTCCCCCTAAGACAATGAAAACATTTTTTATTAGTTTGTTAGCTTCTGTTTATTTAGGTGGCTCTAACAAGTTTGGGGGTAGGTTAAAAGGGCATAGAGATGGTAAGTGTTTAATTCATTTTGATACTGAACAAGGAAAATTTCATGCACAAAGAGTATTCCGTAGAGTAGTAGATATGAACCAAGAAAAAGATTTGGGTTGTTATCATACTTTTGGATTAAGAACTGTAGGGTTTAAACATAGAGTAGAATTTATAGAATACTATTTAAAAGAAAAAATAGAAAAAGGTAAAGTTGGCTTGGTGGTAATAGATGGAATAGCTGATTTAGTATCAGACGTTAATTCACTTGAGCAAAGTAACGAGGTTGCGCAAAAGTTAATGGAATGGAGTCAGAGGTTTAATTGCCATATAATTACAGTAATACACAGTAATTTTGGTACTGATAAACCAACTGGTCATCTTGGAAGTTTATTAGAAAAAAAAACAGAAACACAAATACAATTAGAAACAAACACAGTAAACAAGGATTGGATAACAGTTAAATGCAAACGGAGTAGAGGATATGCTTTTGAAACATTTAGCTTTAAAGTTAATGACGTAGGTCTTCCTGAAATAGTTGGAGATTTATACAATCCCTTAAAAGGTGTAAGTTTTTGATATGAAAGAGTTTTTAGTAGCATTAAGTAAATACCACAAAGAGTGGGTAGATTTAGCAACAAATTTAGGCGCAAAAGATTATGCTGAAGATATAGTACAAGAGTCTTATATAAAAATTGTTAAATATGCAGATAACAAAAAAGTATATAACAATGGTAAGTTTTCTAAAGCTTATATGTATTTAACTATAAGGTCTGTTTTTATAGATTATATAAGATCAAGAAAAAAAATACATAAAATACAAATAGAAGATTTTTACAAAGACAATGAGTTTTTAGAAATTGAACCACAACATTTAAATAAATTTACATCAAGTGATGAATTAAATAGAGAGGAAGCGTTTTGGAGATTGTGCGAAAAAATGGACAATGAGTTAAAGACATGGCATTGGTACGATAAAAGTATATACGAGTTGTATCGTGATACTGATTTAAGTATAAGAGGTTTAGCAAGTGAAACTAAAATAAGTTCAGTAAATATATTTCATACTTTAAAAAAAGGTAAAAATATAATGCGAGACAAATTTAAAGAAGACTACGAAGATTTTAATAACGAAGACTATAATTTAATATGAAAAAAGAATCAAAAGGTTTAGGAGATCAAATAGAAAAATTTACAGAAGCTACAGGAATTAAGAAATTAGTAGAGTGGGCTTTTGGAGAAGACTGTGGGTGCGATAAAAGAAAGGAAAAATTAAACAAATTATTTCCAAGAAGAAGAGAACCACAATGTTTAAACGAACAGGAGTATAATTATTTAAAAGAAATTCAATTAGAAGAATTTAACAAAAGCACAAGATTAAGTCCTAAAACTCAAAAACAAATATTAGACATATATAATAGAGTATTTAGTAAAAGACAACATGTAAGCAGTTGCAATAGTTGTGTTATTACTATGATTAATGAAATGCAAACTTTAATGAAATCATATGGAAATTAGACCACGACTTAACGGAAACAAAAAAACAGCTTATGAAAATCTTACAAAAAAAGAAAGAAGAATATTAGTAATAGGAGATTTACATGCTCCATTTACATTAGATGGATATTTAAGTTTTTGTGAAGATATATACGCTCAATACAATTGTAACCAAGTAATATTTATAGGAGACATCATTGATGCACACGGCTGGAGTTTTCACGAGCAAGACCCTGACGGCATGAGTGCTGGTAATGAATTATCTGTTGCAGTTAAAAAGATTGCACATTGGTATAAGGCTTTTCCAAAAGCTGATGTTTGCATAGGTAATCATGATCGTTTAGCATCTCGTAAAGCTTTTTCTGGAGGAGTTCCAAGTAGATGGATTAAGGGATATAATGATGTGTTAAAAACTCCTAAATGGAATTGGGTTGAAAGCATATCTTACGATGGCGTTCTATACGAACATGGAGAAGGAGGTCAAGCGAAAGCTAAAGCAAAAAATAACATGATGTCAAGTGTTTGTGGTCATACACATACTGAAGCTTATACTATGTGGTTTGTAGGAAAAAAGTTTAGAGTGTTTGGAATGCAAGTTGGATGTGGTGTTGATTCTACTACTTATGCTGCTGCTTATGCAAAGAACTTTAAAAAACAAGCTATAGGGTGTGGGGTTGTAATAGGAGGACACACAGCAATAAATAAACTAATGGAATTATGAACAAACAAATAGCAAAAGAATTACAAGAATTTTCTAAAGAGATAGCAAAAAGATTTTCTAATAAAAATAGAGAAGGTAATTATAATAATGAAAGTTTTAATGTAGATGAGGTTATACCAACATCAGATCATACAGCAGTAATTAATTTTAAAAAAGATACAGGTAAGATAGGAGTTGCTTTTTGTTATTATATTAACAGAGGTTATTCAAAAGGATGGAAATATTTTTTTCCTACTGATTCACACTTAAACGGATTTCAAGCTTTTTTGTATTATAAATTAGAAGCAGAAAGAAAAAACTATAATAAAAACTTTTAAAATGAAAAGAAAAAAATACACTACTATAGAAAGGTTAAAAATATTAGAATCAACAGCAGCTTCCTTATATGTAGCAATAGTAAAGTTATCAAAAAGAATAGATGGTATTGATGAATTTTTAACTAAAGCAACAAAAGATTTTAAAGAAGAGTAGCAATTTAATAAACAAAAATGTTTATATTTACACAAAAAACAAAATGGAAACACAAACAGAAATTACTTACAATGATGTTGTATTAATCGTACAAGGTTATTATACAACAGGAGAAACACAAAGCTATGATTATGTAGGCTCTCCACCTGAATTTGAAATACATGAAGTATATACTGAAGATAGTAAAGTAAATATAATTGATATATTAAATTTTGCTACAATAGATGAATTAGAAGAATTATCTATAGAACAAATAGAGAGTAAATGATAGTTTTATTTGATGCTGATAGTTTAGTTTATTCTTCGTGTTGTGGTGTTGATGATATACTTGATGAAGCTATAGGAAAGTTTGACCAGATATTTATGTCTATAGTAAACAGACTTGAAGAAACTTACGAAATCGATAAGGTAATTACATTTAACAATAGCAAAGGTAATTTTAGAAAACTATTAGATTCTAACTATAAAGCAAACAGAAAAAAACAAGAACATCCTAAATTATTATTTCAGATGCACGAACATATTGCAGAAATATATTCTACTAAAAACTCATATGGTGTTGAAACAGATGATTTAGTTGCTACGTACTGGAAAACACTTACAGACGAATTAGGACATAACAATGTAATTATAGTATCGCTTGACAAGGATTATAAGCAACTACCTTGCCTTATGTATAACTATCACTACAAACACCAAGTAATATATAATATAAGCCCTTACGAGGCTTTATATAACTTTTATGAACAAATGATAGTTGGAGACACAGCAGACAATGTAAACTACTGTAAAGGTTATGGAAAGGCATATACAAAAAGATTGTTTAAGGATTGCAAGACACATTACCAATTTACTAAAAAGACATACGAATTATTTAAAACAATATATAAATCAAAAGCAAAGTTAAAATATATTCAATGTTATAATCTTTTAAAGTTAAGGACAAAATGAATAAAGAACTAAAAAATAAAATAACAGAAAATTTATCAGATGATTTGTTAAAAAAAGAATATTTAAATATACTTAATAAAAACAAGTACACAGGTCATTGCTACGTTGCAAGTGAAACATATTATCATTTATCAAAAGAAAACCTTAAAGTATATCACATTAAGCATGAAAACTCTACTCATTGGTTTTTAAAAGATTATTTAGATAATGTAATTGATTTAACTTATAAACAATTTAAAACTTCTGTAGATTATAAAAATGCCAGAAGAGGTTTTTTTCTTACTAAAGAACCAAGTAAACGAAGCAAGAAATTAATAAACAAAATTATAAATGATAAAAGAAACTTATAAAGTAAAATCTATAAAGAAAGAACTTTGTAAAGAATGGTTGTTGTATAAACATTATGCAAAAAGAATTCCATCTATAATTTATTCTTTTGGATTGTTTAAAGAAAAAATATTAGTTGGAATAATAACTTTTGGAATGCCACCAAGTTCAACACTTGCACAATCTATAGCTGGTAAAGAATATTCTAAATTAGTTATTGAATTAAATAGATTAGTAGTTAATGATGGTTTAGATGCAAACGCTTTAAGCTACTTTGTTTCTCATAGCATTAATCAATTACCTAAATCAAAAATAATCGTTTCATTTTCTGACAATAACATGAATCACACAGGGTATATATATCAAGCGACAAACTTTTTATACACAGGTAAAACCACTAATGACAGTATGTACATTGATAAAGATGGCAACGAATTTCATTTTAGAAACATAGGGCATTATCAAAAAAACAACAGGCTAAATGTAAAACTAATTAAAAGGAGATTAGATGAGGATAAAATAAACAAAGTAGAAATTGCAAATTATTTAAGAGAGCATAAAGGAGAATGGACAGCAAAACAATTAGATTTAGAATTTGGATATAAAGATACTGCTGCACATTGGTTTAGAACTGATAAAGGTTTTAGTTTTCCGAATATAGATGATTGGATAAGATTAAAAGAGTTATTAAGTTTAAACAACAAATATGATGATGTAATGATAAACTACGAATGGGTTGCAGATGTAAAAGAAATTATAAAAAAGTTAGAACTTACTAAAATAAACATATTGCCTAAAAATAGATATATTTACATAAAAGCAAATAGAAGTTTGAAAAAACAAATAATAAACAATTTTAAATATAGCTCTTTACCATATCCAAAAGGAGAAAACACAAACTACGATACGAGTCATAAAACAACAACACAAATAGAATTATTTTAATGAGACAATTTAAACCATTAAAAAAAGATAAGCCTAACAAAAAACAAAGGGCAGCAAGAAGAAAGCAAAAAGAAAGATTTATAGAAGAACAAAGAAAGCCGAATATAAAAAGAAATGGAGTCTTAATAAAAAAAGATAATAATGAATTATAGAAAATTATATGAAGAACATCACGATTTAAAAATACCAAAAGATTGGGATATACATCATATAGATGCTGATAGAGAAAACAATAAAATTAATAATTTAATAATGTTGCCATCTAAATTACATCAAGCATTACATAATCATATTGGTTTATTACCGAAAAACCAACTTAAACTCTTAAGGCGTTGGTATAAAAAAAAAGGAATTTACTATACTACTTATTATTTAGGAAAAGAAATAAGAGAATTAGTTAGCTCTATGAAATTACCTAAAAGAATACAAGAAAGAAATAAAATATATATAGAAAATAAAAGAAAAAAATATATAGATTACGCAAAAAAAAATAATAAAAAAACTGATAAATTAATAGATAGTTTATATGAAAATAATGGATTTGATGAAAATTATACTTGTAATTGGATGCCAGATAACAATAAAATAAATTATAAATTAGCATTGAATGAAATTAAATTAAAAGACATTAGAGAGAATATAATAGAAAATATAGAGGAAGAAAGAAAACCCAGAGTAAAAAGGAATGGAGTATTAATAAAAGATAAGAACAATGAGAGCAACACAAATACACTATGAAAACGGAAAAGGATATGATGTTATAGATTTTGTTAAAGACTACAATTTAAACTTTAATAGAGGAAACATTATAAAGTACATAAGCAGAGCAGACAAGAAAGACCACGAACTAATGGATTTACTAAAAGCTAAAGACTATCTTGAAAGAGAGATTGAATATGTACGAAAACAAAATACCGAATGAAGGTTTAGAGAATGAAACCATAAGAGAGTTTTATAATCTTGCAGTTTATGATTATGAAAAAGGAACAGACTTAGATGAATTAAGATTAGTCTTGTATGATTACGAAGACAAAGAAATGTATTTAGAATGCGCTGGAATTAGCATGGCAATAGAATACATTGAATTTTTAATTACAATAGAAATAATAAAATATATAAATAATATAGATGACAACGAAAGAAATTAAAGAATTAGTAGAGGGAGAGTTAGGATATAGAATAAATGTAAACACAAGAAAACGTAGCATAGTATATGGAAGAGCTATATACTTTAAGATATGTAAAGACAGAACAAACCTATCTTTAAGTAAAATAGGAGAAACATTAAATCTTAACCATGCTACAGTTTTATATTGTATAAACAACATATTTCCTACTTTTGAAATGTATAACCCTAAATACATGGAGATATACAATAGAATAATAGCAACAGAAGAATACATACCTAAACACCAAAAACTAAAAACACTACAAGAAGAACATAGAAAATTAGAAACAAGATTTAGGTTTTTAAAACAAATAAAAATAGATCCCAAGTTAAGACCACTATTAGAAACAATACAAGAGATACCAGAAGACCAATTACACGAAGCAGAGTATAGAATTAAAAGAGTTATTAATAGATTAAAAGAATATGAAGAATAACAAAAATAAAGATATAACGTTATATAAAAAATAATTGATCTCAAAATACTTCAAATATGGATGGAAGAAAGAATAACGGAGGACACTCAAACGGAGGACGTAAACCTAAAGCAGAAGAGGTAAAGCTAATAGAAAGACTAACACCATTAGAACCTCAAGCGTATGCAGCTCTAAAAAAAGGAATAGAATCTGGAGAGTTCAAGTTTATACAAATGTTCTATCATTACTATGCTGGTAAACCAAGAGAAACAAAAGACATCACACTAAACAACGAGCAACCTCTATTTAATATTATTGATTAATGTTTGTAGTAACAACTGCAATTAAAAAACTTCTTAAACTAAAGAAACGTAAAAAGATAGTTCAAGGTGGAACTTCTGCTGGTAAGACGTTTGGAATACTACCCATCCTTATAGATAGAGCTATAAGAACTTCTAACGTAGAAATAAGCGTTGTTAGTGAGTCTATACCACATTTACGTAGAGGTGCTTTAAAAGACTTCTTAAAGATTATGATGATGACTAATCGTTATAATGATATGCAATATAATAAGTCAATGCTTAAGTATAAGTTTGCAAACGGAAGTTATATAGAATTCTTTAGTGTTGAATCAGCAGACAAGTTAAGAGGTGCAAGAAGACACACGCTATATGTAAACGAAGCTAACAACATTCCTTACGAAGCATATAACCAATTAGCAATAAGAACATCTGGAGAAATATGGATTGACTTCAACCCAACCTCATCATTCTGGGCGCATACAGAAGTACAAGATAATGAAGATGCAGACTTTATAAAGCTTACATATTTAGACAATGAA
>TARA_B110000211_G_scaffold152471_1_pt1 | contig 10530 bp, 11 predicted proteins | sample TARA_B110000211 | Tara Oceans TARA_B110000211 (sample SAMEA4397516) | marine metagenome | biome: Polar Biome; feature: [DCM] deep chlorophyll maximum layer (ENVO:01000326); material: water (ENVO:00002006), including particulate matter (ENVO:01000060) such as... | depth 30 m
TGATCTAATCATGCATTACAGTTCTTTCTTTTTTTTTCCAATAGTTGAGATTTCTTTATTTCTTTTTTTAAAAAGTGATTCTATACGCTTATTTAATAAAATTAGACGAGCGTAGTCGTTCATCGATTCAGGCAAATTAGTGTTACTATTTTCAAGTTTTTCAAGAATTTGATTAATTTCATCTTTAATCTCTTTTATTGATTTACTTTTAACATTCTCTGGAATATTTTCATTTTTCATTAAAAGTATAATAATTACATTATGAAAAATATCTATTTAAATATATTTAAAGTTAATAACAATAACTTGTCTAAAGCTATTAACTGCCTTAAAAAAAAAGAACTTATAGGTGTACCAACTGAAACTGTGTATGGTTTGGCTGGAAATGCATACTCATCTAAAGCAGTTAAAAAAATTTATATTTTAAAAAAAAGACCTTTCAGAAATCCTCTTATTATTCACTACTATAATCTTGAAAAATTAGAAAGAGATGTTGAGTTAAATAAAAATTTTTTTAAACTTTATAAAAAATTTTCACCAGGACCAATTTCTTTTATTTTAAGAAAAAAAAAAAAATCATTATTGTCTAATTTATCAACTGCAAAATTAAAAACGGTTGCTGTAAGATTTCCAAAAAATATCACATTAAGAAAAATATTAAAATCTTTAGATTTTCCTTTAGCTATTCCAAGTGCTAATAAATCGACTCAAGTAAGTCCTGTCTCCGCTGAAGACGTTTCTCAAGAATTCAAAGGTTCTTTAAAAATTATTTTAAATGGTGGGCCGTGTGAGATTGGGCTTGAGTCTACAGTCGTAGATTTGACATCAAGGCCAAAAATATTAAGACCAGGATTAATTGGATCTGCGGCTATTTCTAGAGCATTAAATAGTAAAACCACTATTAATCGTAGTTCAAAAATTATCAAAGCTCCAGGAATGCTTAAAAGACATTATTCTCCAGGTATACCCATCAAACTTAATCAAAAAAAAGCTAAAAATAATGAGGCCTTTATTGTTTTTGGAAAAAAATATAAAAAGGGAAAAAATATTTTTAATTTAAGTCATAAGTCCAATTTAAACGAAGCTGCTAAAAGTTTGTATAGAATATTAAGGTTGATTAAGAAAAAAAATTATAAAATAATTTGTGTATGTTCAATTCCACAAAAAGGTATTGGTTTAGCGATTAACGACAGGCTAATTAGAGCTGCTAATTAATTTATGAATATCAAAGTACACAATCTAACAAAAAGATTTAACAATTTTTTAGCTGTTGATAATATTAATTTTATTTTAGAAAAAAATAAAACTTTAGGATTGTTAGGTCCCAATGGATGTGGAAAAACAACTTCTATAGGAATGATGCTTGGTCTAATAACTCCTTCAAGTGGAGAAGTGTTGATTAACGGTCAAAATGTCGACAGCAATAGTCGAAATGATTTATTAAGCAGAATGAATTTTGCTTCTCCTTATATAGAATTGCCAAAAAAACTTACTGTTGAACAAAACTTAGAAATTTATGGTAGGCTTTATGGTATAAAAGATCTTAAAAATAGTATTGCTGAAATTTCAGAAGATTTAAATTTAAATAATTTTTTAGATAAAAAAACAGGTGAGTTATCATCGGGTCAAAAAAATAGAGTATCTTTAGCTAAATCATTAATAAACAAACCAGATATTTTATTCCTTGACGAACCTACTGCCAGTTTAGACCCTGATATTGGGGACTTCGTCAGAGAATATATAGAAAATTATAAATCAAAAAATCAAATAACTATATTGTTGGCATCTCATAATATGAACGAAGTTGAAAGGCTTTGTGACACTGTAATTATGATGAAAGAAGGTAAAATAGTTGATCGTGGAACCTGCAAAGAGCTAGTTAGCAAACATGGTAGAGACAGTCTTGAAGATACTTTCTTACAAATCGCGAGGAGTAAAAATGAGCTGGCATAAAATTTACGGTTTAAGTCTTAGACATATTTACTTGATAAAAGGTTCTTTTCCCAGAATTTTAGATTTAATTTATTGGCCATCAATACAAGTTTTTTTATGGGGTTTTATTTCTGAATTTTTTACGATCAGCTCTACCTATTATAGTAATACTGTGGGTATTATTCTTACAGCTGCAATACTTTATGATTTTTTGTTTAGATCAAGCATTAGTTACAATATGATGTTTCTTGAAGAAATTTGGAGTAGAAATTTTACAAATCTATTTATCGCCCCAATAAAAATTAGTGAAATTATAGCGTCTCTTACTATGACTGCAATTTTTCGTACATTGATTGGTTTGGTTCCAGCGGTATTGCTTGCAATTCCTTTGTTTGGCGTATCTATTTTTAAACTGGGCGTCCCTCTAATTTTTCTTTTGCTAGCACTTTATATATTTGGCATAAGTTTAGGTTTATTGGTAACGGCTGGACTATTAAGATTTGGCCCATCATTTGAGAATATTGCTTGGGCAAGTTTATTTTTTTTAGCACCACTTGGATGTATTTATTATCCAATTGAAATATTGCCTGAATTTTTACAAATAATAGCTAAAGGTTTGCCCTTAGTACATATTTTTGAAGAAATGAGAAATATATTAATAAATCAAACAATAAATAGTTTAGAAATTTTTAAAAGTATATTGATTTCTGTTATTTATTTTGCTTTTGGTGTAATTATTTTCTATGCAGCGTATTATGGAGCAAAAATGAGAGGAACATTAATTAATATGGGTGAATAATTATTATGCACAAAGATTTAAAAAAAATAAAAGACTTAGAAAGTGCTCCTAGGGTAATTAAAAACTTTATAAACCCTGAAGAGGTTGATCAATTTTTAAAATTGTATACCAGTCTACCTGTTGCAGTAAATAACTTAAAACAAAAAGTAATTAAGAGAAGATGGACTGACGGTTTTGGTAAAGATTTAGAAAATTTATTTAAGACAAGATTAAAATCTATAATAGGTGATTTTAAAATGGACAATTTGATAAATGAAGATGGGAAAGAATGTTTTGGACTTTTTCAGGAAAGTTATAATCCTTTAAAATTACATGTTGATGCTGGTTTCAATCTAAAAGACACAATATATAAACAAACATTGATACCTTTGTCCGAGCATGGAGAGACTATTATTTTTAAAAATAGATTTTATGGTGTTTCTACAAATTTTACTAAAAATAAAGATGAATTATTAGAAAATAATCCAGAAAATTTTAAAAAAGGAAAAAATGCCAGGTCAAATGAGCACTTAAATATTTTTTCTGACAAACCTTTCAGTGAAAATGATCATAATAAATACTTAAAGCATGAAGATTTAGAAAATTTGAGAGGACTAGAAATAGAGTTGGTTTATAAGTGGAATTTAGGAGACTTACTTATTTTTGACAGAACAAATTTACATTGTTCATCATCAAATATTATAAACAAAAAAATTGGTTTAACTACGTTTACAAAAAAATAATTTACAATTTTATAATGCTAAAAAAGATATTTCTTAAATTATCGAGGAGTGTAATTAAATTATTACTTCCTTTTTTGTATACGTTTTTAGTTAAAATAAAAGCTAACAGAAGAGTCATCAATTTTCTTAATGATAAGAGTTTTTATTCTAACAGCTATTATGATTTTTCTAATTTAATTAAAAAAAGTTTAAATAACAAAAAAATTATAGCCTTGGATATTGGTGCTCAAGGAGGTTTTAACTCTGATGATTTTTTCCATAAAAGATATAATCAATTTTTTGAGCCGATTTTAGTTGAGCCTATATCAGGTGAAGCAAATAAATTAATGGCTACTAATAAGTATGTTATCAATAAAGCTTTTTGGAGTGAAAAAACAAAAAAAAAAATTAACTTATTGGGAAATCGACTCGGAAGTTCATCGGTTTATCAGCCTGATATAAATTTATTTGATCTACATCAAATAAAAAAAAAGGATTATAAAAATTTTGATATAACAAAAATTATAGAAGTAGATTGTGATACTATAAGTTCTTCCCTGTTAAATTTAAAAATAAATTCTCTTGATTATTTAAAAATTGATACACAAGGATCTGAATTAGAAATATTAAAAGGTATTGGAGAATACAGGCCTCTTCTTTTAAAAATTGAAGGACACATACATTCTATGTATCAAGGCGTACCAGGATGGAATGACCTTATAGATTATCTTTATAAATTAAATTATATTGTTGTTGATTGGAAAGGAATAGGTTCTCATGCTACAAGGACTCCGGCAGAACTAGATATGATTTTAATTCCAAATTTTAATAACTCGCTAGGAAAAGATTTAATTAAAAATAATGAAAGTAAATTTACAAGTCTTTTATTAATATTTGGGCAAATAAATTTACTAAAAATAGTTTCAAATAAACTCAATTTTAAATCTTCTAATGAAATTACTACTTATGAAGATCGTTTTTTTTATTAATGGCAATATACGATTGTTTTCAATACTTTAACGAAGATCATGTTTTAGATTTAAGGTTTAATATTCTTAATGAAAAAGTAGATTATTTTATTGTGTCTGAGTCCACAAAAACACATCAAGGTAAAGAAAAAAAACTAAATTTTAATATTAATAATTTTAGTAAATTTAAACATAAAATAAAGTATATAGTTGCAGATTATCAAGAAAAAATTAATTTTGAAAATCATATTGGCGGAGAGTCTCTAATTGAACAACATCAGAGAAACTCACTGTGTAGAGGGCTGGCTGAAGCAAATGATAATGATTTGATTATCTTGTCTGACTCTGATGAGATACCTGATTTAACAAAATTAAATCAAGTAAAACCAAATACAAAATTTACTGCATTTTCTCAGATGATGTTTATGTACAAACTAAACCTTAAAAATTTGAACGAAAGTAACTGGATTGGATCAAAAATGTCATTAAAGAAAAATTTTCTAATGCCTCAAAAATTGAGAAATTTAAAATTTAAGGATTATCCTTTTTGGAGGTTTGATAAGGCAAAAATGCAAATAATTAAAGGTGGCTGGCATTTTTCTTTTTTACAAAAACCATCAGATATTGCAAAAAAAATTAGGTCATACTCTCACGGAGAATTTAATAAAAATAACATTACAGATGAAAAAGAGATAGAAAAAAAAATTGCTAACAATGAAGATATTTTTGGCAGAGGAATTAAACTACAAAAAATCGATATAGGCAATCATTACCCAATTTTTATTCAAAATAACGTGGGTATTTTAAAAAATTGGATTCTTTAAAACTGATGGTGCGTCCGGAAGGAGTTGAACCCTCAACCTCCTGATCCGAAGTCAGGCGCTCTATCCAGTTGAGCTACGAACGCAAACAATGGTAATCTAAATTTAAATGCTTAATAACTCAACCAAATTCTTGATAGCAGATGAAGACGTGGGAAACCGTCTAGATATTGTTCTGGTAAAACTCTTACCTGCTTTATCAAGATCTAATTTAAAAAAAATCATAGAACTTAAACAGGTCAAAATTAATAACTTGGTTATATCGTCTCCATCTAAAAAATTGAAAGAAAAAGATACTGTAGAAATAAATTTAACCCTAAAGAGAGAGGAAAAAATTTTGCCTGCAAATATTAAGTTAAATATTGTTTATGAAGATAAGGATATATTAGTTTTAAATAAACCAGCGGGGATGGTGGTTCACCCAGGGGCAGGTAACTATAATAATACTATGGTTAATGCCTTGATTTATAAATATAAAAAAAAATTATCTGACATTAATGGAGATACGAGACCGGGGATAGTACATAGAATTGATAAAGAAACAAGTGGGCTACTTGTGGTTGCAAAAAATAACAATGCACATTCAAATTTAGGACAGCAATTTAGCAATCACTCAATCAAGCGAAAGTACCATGCTCTATGCTGGGGAGTTTTAAGACCATTAAATGCCAAAATTGAAACATTGATTGGCCGAAGCAGAAAGAATAGACAATTGATGTCTGTAACAGAAATATCTGGAAAAAAAGCCATAACAAATTATAAAACTTTAAAGGTTTTTGAAATTAAAGATGTTCCAAAAATCAGTTTCATAGAATGTGAACTCGAAACTGGAAGAACCCATCAAATAAGAGTTCACATGGCTTACAAAGGGTGTTCCCTGCTTGGAGATCAGCAGTATGGGAAAAAAAATCTTAAATTTAAGAAAATTAATGAAGATTTTGAAAAAAAATTAAAAATTTTAAATAGACAAGCTCTACATGCTAAAAGTTTAGGCTTTACTCATCCAATAACAAAAAGAAAATTGAGTTTTGACTCTAAACTTCCGCAAGATTTTAAAAAAATACTAGATTTATTAAACAAATTGAGCCATTGATAAATTAAATTATAGATTGTAAAAAACATATTATGCCTGACAAAACTAAAATAACTAATTTGCCATCTCCTTCTGTTGGAGGATTATCTTTATATTTAGCTCAAATTAAAAAGTTTCCTATGCTTGATGCAGAGGAAGAGTACATGCTTGCAAAAAGCTGGAAAGAGAGAGGTAATTTAAAAGCAGCACATAAATTAGTTACCAGCCATTTAAGATTAGTTGCAAAGATAGCTATGGGTTATAGAGGATATGGCTTGCCAGTGAACGAACTAATTTCAGAGGGTAATATTGGTCTCATGCAAGCAGTTAAAAAATTTGATCCCGAAAGAGGATTTAGGTTGGCTACTTATGCTATGTGGTGGATTAAGGCGGCTATACAAGAATACGTATTAAAATCTTGGAGCTTAGTAAAAATGGGCACCACAACTGCTCAAAAAAAACTTTTTTTTAATTTAAAAAAACTTAAGAATCAAATTGCACCCAATCAAGAGGGAGATCTAAGAGATGAACATGTTGAGGAAATATCAAAAAGATTAGATGTTGACTCCCGTGAAGTCATCAACATGAATCGAAGACTTATGGGTCACGAAAAATCTCTCAATGATCCAATAAAAGCAGGAGAAACGGATGAATGGCAAGATTGGTTAATTGATGATCGCCTGGATCAAGAATTAATTATGTCACAAAAACAGGAATTTGATGACAAAAAAGAATTACTCTATGAATCTATGACTACTCTAAATGAAAGAGAGAAAGAAATTTTGCAAGCTCGTAGGCTAACAGATGATCCTAAGACTCTAGAAGAACTTAGTCAAAAATATAAAATTAGCCGAGAAAGAATACGTCAAATTGAAACTAAAGCATTTGAAAAACTTCAAAAATCTATGATTAATTCTAGCAAGTCTAAGAACTTGCTTCCTGCTAATTAATTTTAAAAGGATCTTCAATTAGTATCGTATCTTCTCGCTCAGGACTTGTAGATATGCTTGAGACTTTACAATCTATAAAATCTTCTAAAGCATGAATATAAGCTTTAGCATTTTCGGGAAGTTCTTCCATATTTCTAATCCCTTGCGTAGAGGTTTTCCAACCTGGAAAGGATTTGTAAATTGGTTTTATATTAAATTGATCCTCAGAGGCAGCTGGTAAATAATTTATTATTTTGCCATTTAATTCGTATTCAACACATACTTTTATTTCATCAAGTTCATCTAATACATCAAGTTTAGTTAATGCAATACCAGTTATACCTGATAGTTTTATAGTTTGACGAACTAGAACTCCATCAAACCAACCACATCTTCTTTTTCTTGCAGTAACCGTTCCAAATTCTTTCCCTCTTTTGCCTAAGGATTCTCCTATTTTATCGTTCAGTTCTGTCGGAAAAGGTCCGCTTCCAACTCGAGTAGTATAGGCTTTTGTGATTCCCAATATATAACCGATAGTATTTGGACCACATCCTGTACCTGTTGCAGCTGTAGCTGGAACAGTATTTGATGAAGTTACAAATGGATAAGTGCCATGATCGACATCTAAAAGTATTCCTTGTGCCCCTTCAAATAATATTTTTTTTCTTTTTTTTCTAAACTCATCTAGTTTTAACCAAACAGGTTGAGCAAATTTTAAAATTTCCGGAGCAATTTTTAATAGATCTTTTTTAAGATCGTCTTTTTTATAGACTTTCTTTTTTAAACCTTTTCGAATTGCGTTATGATGTAGCAAAACATTTTTTAACCTATCATCTAAGTTACTTTCGGATCTTAAGTCCATAACACGAATAGAACGCCTTCCAACTTTGTCCTCGTAACAAGGGCCTATCCCTCTTCTTGTCGTTCCTATTTTTCCCTTACCCGCTGCATCTTCTCTTATTTCATCCATTTCCCTGTGGAAGGGAAGTATTAAGGAGGCTGTTTCTGAAATCATAAAATTTTCAGGATTAACATTCACACCCTGTTTTTTAATTTCTTTTATCTCTTCCAGTAGAGCCCAAGGGTCGATTACTACACCATTACCCAAAATAGAAATTTTACCTGCACGTACTATACCTGAAGGCAATAATCTAAGTTTAAAAACTTTTTTATCAATAACTAAAGTGTGTCCAGCGTTATGCCCTCCTTGAAAACGAACAACGATGTCAGCTTGATCAGACAGCCAATCTACAATTTTTCCTTTTCCTTCGTCTCCCCACTGCGACCCTACCACTACAACGTTTTTCATTATTTATATTTTTTTTTTATTACAATCGAATTTAAATGATTAATTGGACCATGGCCTTTACCGAAATTAAGGTTAGATCTTATAGCTTCGTTAACATATTTAATTCCAAGCTCACAGGATTTATTTAAAAGTTTTCCACATGACAAAAAAGTAGCTATAGCGCTTGATAACGTACAACCAGTTCCATGTGTATTTTCGGTTATGAATTTTTTATTTTTAAAAATTGTAATTTCTCTTTTGTTTACTAAAATATCTTGCATTACTTTAGATTTAAGGTGCCCGCCTTTAATTAAAACATTTTTTGCACCAAACTTTAATAAAATTTGAGCTGCTTTAATCATATCCGTAGAGTTTATTATTTTTATTTTAGTTAAAACTTCTGCTTCTGGAATGTTAGGAGTAATCAAGAGTGCTTTTTTAATCAAATGTGTTTTTAAAATATAAATAGCACTATCATCTATTAATTTGGTGCCACCTTTAGCAACCATGACTGGGTCTAAAATAATATTAGAAACTTTAATTTTTTTAAGTGCTGAGATAACTGCTTTTATTACACTTGGAGAGTGAAGCATACCAATTTTTATGGCATCAGGTTTTATGTCTTTACAAGTAAAGACTATTTGTTCAAAAATTTCTTTAGGGTTAATGCTTACAATAGATTTTACACCTGTTGTGTTTTGAGCAGTAACCGCTGTGACAGCTGTCATGGCGTAAGAACCAAGTGAAGTAACTGTTTTGATATCAGCTTGTATTCCTGCTCCACCAGAAGAGTCTGAACCTGCTATAATTAATACTTTAGATCTAGGTTTCAAATTATTTGATAGATTTTTTTATGATTTGAATACATCTGTGCAAAAGTTGTTTATTTTTTGACTCACCCATTATTCTTATTTTTGGTTCCGTTCCAGACTTTCTTACTAGTAACCTTCCTTGATTTCTAATTAATTTCTCCGCTTTTTTAATAGCAAGTTTAGTTTTTAAATGAGAAATTATATTTTTATCTTTTACCACAACATTTTCTAATATTTGTGGAATAGATTCGAAAACATTAAATAATTCACTTGCTTTTTTATTTTTCCGAAGCGAGTATAAGACTTCTAAAGCTACTAATAAGCCATCTCCTGTTGTTGCAAATTTACCTAAAATTATATGACCAGATTGTTCACCCCCTAGATTGTATTTACAAGACTTCATTTTTTCTTTAACATATCTATCACCAACATTAGCTCTGATAAATTTAATTTTTTTTGATTTAAAAAAATTTTCTAACCCATAATTAGACATTAATGTTCCAACTACACCGCCTTTTAAAAGTTTTTTAGCTTTCCATCTCTTCGCCAACATGGCTATAATCTGGTCTCCGTCAATAACATTTCCTTTTTCATCACATAAAATTATTCGATCAGCATCACCATCTAATGCTAAACCAATATTTGCTTTATATTTTCTTACTGCTTTGCTGATATTATTTGGATAGGTTGATCCACATTTGTCATTTATATTAAGGCCATTAGGCTTGACTCCAATTGAAATCACTTTTGCGCCGAGAGAAGTGAAGAGTATTGGACCAGCTTTATACCCAGCCCCATTTGCACAATCGAGAACTATTTTTATTCCTTTGAGACTAAAACTTTTTTTGAAATTACTTTTCAAAATTTTAATATAATTATCATTTGCGTCTTCTAATCGCTTTACACGACCTAAAATGCTAGGTTTTAAAAGATGCGTTGACGTCTGTGAATCAATTAACCATTCAATTTTTTTTTCAATTTTGTCTGATAATTTTAAGCCATCAGGCCCAAATAGTTTTAATCCATTGTCGTAATATGGATTGTGGGACGCTGTAATCATAATGCCTACATTGGCTTTCATTTTTTTTGTCAACATAGCTAGTCCATTAGTGGGTAAGGGTCCTAAAGTAAAAATATGCATTCCAGCTGATGCTAAACCTGATACTAAAGCAGGTTCTAAAGTATAACCAGATAACCTTGTGTCTTTG
>TARA_B110000211_G_scaffold93698_1_pt1 | contig 10527 bp, 5 predicted proteins | sample TARA_B110000211 | Tara Oceans TARA_B110000211 (sample SAMEA4397516) | marine metagenome | biome: Polar Biome; feature: [DCM] deep chlorophyll maximum layer (ENVO:01000326); material: water (ENVO:00002006), including particulate matter (ENVO:01000060) such as... | depth 30 m
CGTTTTTTATCGAAAACTTTTCCAAAAATATTGGCAGAGGAAGTACGTAGAAGATTAGCAGAGGAGAAGGGAGGTGCAGTCAGCGTTCCCTCTACGCAAGTAGCTGATGAAGTCGTAATAGACTCATTTCAAAAAGCAGAACTTGCATTGCAGGAACAAAGACAAGTACCAACAAAACAACTTTCAAAGAATCCTATATTAAATGAAGTGTTAAATCAAACACAACCATTTAGTAAAGCTCAGAGAGCAGGAGGAGGAACACCAGGTGGTGGTGCATCTGTATTAGATAGTTTACCACAACAAGCACCAATTCAAGAGAGTATGGATAAAACATTATCCTTTACCTCTAATGGGGCAGCTGGTGGTACTGAAATGATGAGAACACAAATGGCACAGAAAATGGGATATGGTGATGTTTCATCAAGACCAAGTAAAACTGGATTGGGAGTAAGAACCGGATTACCTGGTTTAGATAAAATTTTAAATAGAGATAATTCAGAATTAGTTAAGAAGTTTAAAAGATAGGAATAAAAAATGGCATATATTCTTAATAAGAAAGTAGTAAAAGATACCGAAGAGTTTAATAACTTTGCGTATGGAATTGTTTTGCCAGTACAACGAGGAAATGGTGGATATTTTGAACAAGCATTTTCATCATTTGAGCAAGCAAAAAGTAATCTAAAAAATCTATTACTTACTAAACGAGGAGAAAGAGTATTTCAGCCAAATTTTGGTACAGGATTACATGAATTATTATTTGAGCAATTAACAACTGATTTAGAAGTTAAATTAGAAGAAAGAATAACAAGTAGTGTAAACACATGGTTACCATATATAAACATTGATGAAATTGATGTCAGAATGACAGATGAAATGAAAGATAGAAATAAAGCAGAAATGAGTATAAAGTTTAGCGTTGGAAATCAATTTGAATCACAAGAAATAACATTCTTGGTAGAGGGATAAAATAAATGGCATTAAATTCAACATTTAAAAGTAATAAAGGTAGGGATATAAAATACCTTAATAAAGATTTTTCTAGTTTTAGAGAAAATCTAATAGATTACGCAAAAACATATTTTCCACAAACTTATTCTGATTTTAACGAATCTTCACCTGGAATGATGTTCATAGAAATGGCATCATATGTTGGTGATGTATTATCATATTATGTAGATGATTCATTGAAAGAATCAATGATGTTATATGCAGAAGATAAGAAAAACGTATTAGCGTTATCCGAATACCTTGGGTATAAACCAAAAGTAACATCACCATCAATTACCAATTTAGCAGTTTACCAAGTAGTTCCATCAACAGGAATCGGAGAAGATGTTAAGCCAGATTCAAAATATTATCTAAGAATAACAGAGGGAATGAGTGTAAGAGCATCTACAAATGGAAATATTTTTAGAACTACTGAATTATTAGATTTTGCAGATGAACAAGATAGAGAAATATCTATATATAATTCACTCGATGGTGTACCATCTCAATATCTTATTAAAAAATATGTTAAAGCAATTTCAGCTGAATTAAAAACTATAACATTTGATTTCGGTACAGTACCAAGTAAATTTTCTAAAGTACAATTAGGAAATACGGATGTAATTGATATTTACGATGTGAGAGATTCAAGCGGAAACAAATGGTATCAAGTTCCTTACTTAGCACAAGAAATGGTTTACATTGATTATCCAGCATCAGATATAACAGATAAAGATATGGCACAGTTTCAAGAATCTGTACCAAATGTTCTTAAAGTAATTAAAACATCAAGAAGGTTTACTACAAAAGTAAATGAAGATAATACTACATCACTTGTATTTGGTGGAGGAAGTTCAACATCAGCTGATGAAACCTTAATACCAAATTTTAAAAATGTAGGATTGGGATTAAATAATTCAATCGATAGATTAGGAGCATCATTTGACCCAGCAAACTTTTTAAAAACTAAATCATATGGAAGTGCACCAACTGGTGAATTCACAATATCATATTTAGTTGGTGGAGGAGTTGAATCAAATGCGGGTGTTGGTGAATTAACACAAATCGAAACAATAAATTTTGATGAAGATAGAAATTCTTTTAATGCTAATGAGTTACCATCATATAGAGTAGCAAAAAACTCAGTAGCAGTTGATAATGAAGAATCTGCAACTGGTGGTAAAGGAGCAGATACAATTGAAGAAATTAGAGAAAATGCTCTAGCAAACTTTGGTTCTCAAAATAGAGCAGTAACACGAAAAGATTATCAAGTAAGAGCATTATCAATGCCATCTAAATTTGGTGGAATTGCAAAAGCATATTGTGCTTCAGATGGTCAGTTAGATAATAACTCTCCAGCTTCTATACTTGAAGATCCAGATTCATTAGAGGAATTTACTAATCTGGCATTATCTTTTAACGAGAAATCAAATGAACTTGAAGTTAAAGAACAATTAAAAAAGTTTCTTAAGAATAAAACAAATAGTGTAAATGAAAAAAATAATCCATTTGCAATAAACTTATATTTACTTGGGTATAATAAAGATAAAAAATTATCTACACTAACTCGTGGAGTAAAAGAAAATCTAAAAACGTATTTAAGTGAATTTAGATTACTTACAGATGGTATTAACTTTATAAATGGATTCATTATAAACGTTGGAGTTGATTTTGAAATTAGAGTATATGGTGGATATAATAAAAGAGAAGTATTAACAAAAGTACAAACAGAATTATCAAATTATTTCAATATAGATAATTGGACATTTAATATGCCAATCAATATATCGGAAATAGAATTATTAATCGCAGGTATTGAAGGAGTTCAGTCAGTACCAAAATGTGAAATTACTAACAAGTGTTTAGGAAATTATTCTTCAAATTCATATAATATACAAGAAGCAACTAAAGGTAAAATGGTTTATCCATCTTTAGACCCATCTATATTTGAAGTGAAGTTTCCTAACAAAGATTTAAGAGGGAGAGTCATATAATGTATCACTTTATAACAGCATCAAAAGATTCATCAATTTATTTACAACAACCAGCTCAAAACACTGGATTGGATGAAATACTTGAGGTGTCTAAGGTTTACTATGGTAATCTAAAGGATATATCAAGAACACTTATTCAGTTCAATACAGACCCTCTATCACAATCTATTGCAAGTGGTGATATAACAATGAGTTCGGCTGATTTAATTTTACATGAATGTGAATCAAATGAAATACCACTTAATTATTCAATATATGCATACCCTGTTTCTCAATCATGGGATATGGGAATTGGAACTCGGTTTGATGAAATATCAACAGATGGAGTAACTTGGACAAATAGAACAACTTCTAACAAATGGTTAGTTGGTTCTGCTTCATTAGAAAGTTCAGGTTCGTTTAATGGTAAAGGAGGAATGTGGTACACTGGTTCTTATTCTACTCAATCATTTGATTATGAATCAAGTGATGTACAAATGAATGTTTTACCATCACTAACTTCATGGATAAGTGGTTCAATACCAAATAATGGATTGATTATAAAACACGATTCATCAAAAGAAGATGATACTAAAGATTATGGACAGTTGAAATTCTTTTCAAAAGAAACAAATACAATATATCAACCTAAAATACGAATTGGGTGGGATGATTCAATATTTCAAACAGGTTCCTTAACAGAACTTACATCTGATGATATCAATGTAACTTTTAAGAGATTAAAAACTAGATATAAAAGAGGAAGTACTCCTACAATACAAGTGTTTGGACGAGAAAAGTATCCTCTTAAGACTTATACGAATGATTATGCATATACTGATGTAAAGTATTTACCATCAACTACATATTATCAAATTAAAGATATAATTACACATGAAATTGTAGTTCCGTTTAGTGATTATACAAAGGTAAGTTGCAATTCAACTGGTAATTATTTTAAATTAAACTTAGATAGTTGGGAAACTACTAGAGATTATTATATTGAAATAAAAATAAATAGAGATGGAGTAGTTGAATATTTTCAAGATAGAGATTTAACTTTTACGGTTGAAGAATAAATAAATGGGATTAGCAGATAGATTTAGAATAGATGAACTTACAAAAAAAGGTTCAAATGCTATTAGAAAAGATTCTAAGGGCAATCTCCTCGTGTCCAAACAAGATGGAAAACAAGTTAAACCAGATACACCTATAATATCAAGAAGAGCATCTGATAAAACAAAAGCAGATTTAGCAAATCCACAAGAACTTATTCCTAATAAAGACCAGGTAGAGTTTGCAGGAGAAACAAGTGGTTATGTTGAAAAACCAAAATATAATGAAGATGAATTAAAAAAGGCACTTGATGTAAAGGTTGATGAACTTATAAAAACTATTAAGCCTAAAAAAGGACCATATGTTCTTAAATCAAAATATGATGCAAAATTACTTGAAATAGAAGATTTAAGAAAACAAGTAGCTAAGTGGAGAAAATTATATGAAGAAGAGGTTGGAATAACATCTCAACTTAGAGCTGAATTAGAAGCATTATTAGAATTATTGGATTCTCTAGAAATACAGAAAGCCGCTTCTGAAAATACTTCAATTGCAATTAATAATCGTTATGTTGCACTTTTATCAGATTTTCAAAACTCAATTATTAAGGGAACAAAAGAAGGTATAGAAAGAGTTTCACTTGAAGCACAGGTAAGAGGTTTACAAGCACAGAAGGTAAGTTTAATAGAACAAATTAAAATATTGACTCTTATAGAAGAACAAGAAGAAGAATCACAAGCTACAATTGCAGCATTAGCTATACAGGGTTTACCAGGAGGATACGGACAAACTCGTGATTCTGGATGGAAAGTACCTGAAGATGCGGTAACAAAACCTGCTGAAATGGCAGCTCAAGGTGCAATAATATTTAAATCATATAGAAGGAGTAGTGGATGGTCAAATGGTCAAACAATGAATATCTATAATTTAACAGAAGAACCTTTAGATTGGTCATTAACAATAGCACCAAAAACAGGATATAGTGGAAATCCTGTATTTGCTTTTTCTCAAGCAACAGGAACAATCGCTGCAAGAAGTGGAGAAACACCTGGTGTTGCAACATTGACCGCATCAAAAGTAAGAAACCTTAGAGGTGGTGGTTATGGTGGTAGAAAAAAATGGTTTACTGATAATTTAAAACTTACAATTGGTTTGGATGTATTTGATATTCCAATAGGATTTTATAGACATGTTAAAAACGATGGTAAAGGTAACTAATGGCAATAAAGGATTTTAAAAATATAATCGATAGAAAAGGATACTTAGTAGATTCTGAGGATAGAAAGATATTTGAAAAAGAAATATCTAAATCTAACTTTGGTCTAGGGTGTTCTGATATGATTGAATTCATTTTATATGATTCAACCGATAATCAATTACCACAAGGAGATGATGGTAAACTTGTACGATATATTCACATCGATGATGTAAACATAAAAGATTACTTTATTTTATCAGAAAGCTTAGAAACGAAAAAGAAAAATGATACTTCTGAGTTTATTGTTGATTTAGAAAAATTAATTAGAGAAGCTGGATATTCAAATGGTATATTTAAAACACAAGTAACTTTATTAAATAGAAGAGCAGGAAGTGATTTATTAGATGGTAATAATATGTGGATACATGAAATTGCACCATCAAGAACAGAGATACGAATATTACCAAACCGTTCAACAAAATTAAATACTGATTTAGAAGAAAGATATAAAAACTTTACAGACGGTCATTCATTTAGAGATGATGTAATTTATTATGTTACTGATTATGTTAATAGTTTAAATTTTGAAAAAATATTTAAAAGTTTTAAGTTAATAAAAGGAAAAGAAACAGATGGTGAGATTTATATTTCTTTAATACAAAAGGAATTTGGAATTGATAATTTTGAAGCATTTCTTAATAGAATTAAAAACAAGGTTATTGAATCAATGACTTATTATTCTCAAAATAGAAATTGGAAAGTTGATGATAATAATTATGGTAATCCAATTATAGATAAATTAGATTGTATAACATTATCTGTTAAAGATTTACAAAAAGATATTCAACAAAGTATAATTTCATGTATAGATTTTTATTTACCAAAAAGAGATATCCAAATTGATAATATTTTAACAAGAGAAGAACAAATAACAATTGATAAATTAAAAGAGATTTTAAAAACAACCACATCTGATTCTATATATGATACAACAGAACCAGATGAGATAGAAGAAGAAGTAGAAGGATGTACAGACCCAACCTCTCAGAACTATAATCCATTGGCAACTATTAACGATGGTTCGTGTGTATATGAATCAGTATTGGGATGTATGGACCCGACAGCTGAAAACTATAATCCATTGGCAAAAATTGATGATGGTAGTTGTACTTATGGAACACAAGAACTTGTTAAGAAGACATATTATATATGGTCAGACTTTGGTTCTATATCTTATATAGATACAAACAACGACTCAATAATAAAAGAAGGAATAGAATATGATTCTTTTATATGTGTACACATAAAAAATTCTGTAATATTTGAAGGTGATGTTCGAGAAGTGCCAAAACTAAAAGATGAAGAAGTAACGTATGTTCAATATATAGCAACAAACACTATACAAGATTATTATTATATGGATAATGAAGGTACTAGGGTAATTTTAACTTATATTAATCGTCAAGGTCAACTGCAACAAACAATAGCATTTGGTCCAAGAGAAACCGTTCAATTTTGCTCACAGAAGGATACGGTTTATTCAAACGGGATTAATGATTATACACTTGTAGAACAAGGAAGTTGTGGTAGTGTATCTATTGGTAATCCACCAATTGGTGGTGGGGGTGGTAGAGATATTCCTATTCCAGGTCAAGAAGAAGTAGTTATAGATGATATTAATGATATTCAATACCAATAAGAATTATGGCAAGAACTACTAATTATAGAGGAATATCTACTGACATAGGATTTGATGATGATGTTATTAATAATAACACAATTGAAATCGGTGGTGGTTCATCTGGTGGTGGGCAATCAAATGATAGTGAGAAAGAACCAGGAGGAATAACTACTGATTCAGCCGATGCATCTCCTTTTCTAATAGATGTTCCTGCATTTAGTGTAAGGGTACGAGGTTCAATACAATCAGATAAAAACATTTCAATCTTTTTAAATGGAGAAGTAGTTGGTAATGCACCACATAGTATAAACTTTACAGGAAAAGAATTACTTACACCAAAAACATATACAGCAACATTTGGTAATACTCCTTCCAAAGAAAAATATAAAATTTATTCAAAATTATCAAGTATTATAAGAGAAATAAAACCATTAGTAATTCCTAATGTTATAAATAATATTAAACTTAGTAGTAATGAATCAATATTGGGATATCAATTAAAAGATTTCACATTAGATGAGTCCATAATAAACCCATCACTTGGTTCAATCTCGTTTCCTATATATGAAATATATGTTGAAAAAGATGGAATACCAACAAAGATAGAAAATAACTATGATACTTTAAATTCAGATGGTAAGCCAACTAATTTAGAACTTTACTTACCTAATGATATACAATTTTCATTTAATGATGTAATAATTGATCCAGTTGTAAAATCTATATACAAAGTAGCAATTGATTCGGAATTATCAAAAAATGAAGATGTAGTATATTTAACATCTTGGGGAAAAAAAGGAAAGTTATTAGATGAAGGTGAATTGGTATTTGAATATGAATCAAAAGAAATCGGAGAAATTCCTTGGATAGATTTTTATAGTAATGGTATATCTCAATTAACACATGATATAACTTATTCTATAATAGAGCCAAATAATCCATTACCTAAAGCATTTAAAGCATTAGATATAAGATTTGAATTACAAATAGGAGAAACTGAAATTACAATAGAAACCGTTAAGGTTGATTATGAATCACCCGGAACTCCTTTACTTAATGTTGATTTAACTAATGTTGAGTTTAACATATCATCTAAGAGTAATACTTTTATATCTTATAGAAGTGAGAATACGGATTATGTTTTATACTCTTTAGGAAAAACTAACAGAGAATTATCTAAACGAGGAAGTTTAGAATTAACTAAAGATGATTTCTTTAATGGAATCGGTAATTACACAATTTATTTACAACCAATTTCAAAACAAGGTGGTAGTGGAGAAATAATACGAATAAATGTAAATGTTATTAATAAAGAATATCTGCCTGGTCCTGATATTACTAATATAAATTATCCTAATAAAATTAAAGGAGCTGATTTCAAAGGATATAATGTTCCTTTTAAAATTAGTTGGCAATCTGTAAATACCAATTACATTGAGATATATGCTGGTGATAAAATTGCAAAAAGTCAATATCTAGGAAAGTTTGGACCAACTACTAATGCAACTTTTATTGTTGAAGATGTACTTAAAAAAATATATAATTTATCAACAAATCCAGGTAAATATAAAGATATAGAAGAAATTCAACTTTCACTTTTACCATATAACATAGAAGGAAATGAAGTTACTACTGGTATACAAGAAAAAATAAATATAATATTTGATAAGGGAGATTTAGACCTTCGAAGAGGAAATGTAATAGCAGATTTAAGAAAAGCGTTTAGTTATTCACTAGATAATGATATATTTGGTGAACCAACAACTCCGTTCCTAACACACTATTTACATTTAGGAGATGGAAAAAATCAATTAATTGCAACATATGCAACAGATACTGAAAATTTATCTGAGTTTGAATTTGATTTTGATAAAAATCAAAATATAAAAACAAAAGAAAATAAAGCATTAGTTCTTAAATTATACGAACCACTTCCTGCTAAAATAAGTAAAAATGATAAACTATGGGTTTCTAAAATCCAATCAATACCAATAATTGACCAGATAACGATTGTAGATGATGTAACAAAACAATGTACACCATTAACTCCTAACTTTAGTTTAGATGTTGGTGATGATATTGGTTATCAGATACTAGATGACCTGGTAGCAAGTGGGTCTACTACCTCTACTGATGTGGTAAATCAATTTATTTCATCTTCTGAGTTCTCATTAGATAATTTAGATATAAACTTTGTTACTTCATCAACACAACTTAACGTAGATGAAACTGGAACATATGTAGAGAGTAATGAAAACTATTCGATAGATTGGGACTCGTTTGTAAAATATTCATCTGCAAAAGAAAGAGTAGCTAACTTTTTCTATAAGGTAAAATTAATACAATCATATGAAAGTAAGCATAATGCCTTAGTATCTGGTAGTTTAGTTGATTTCGGAAGTGGAACAGCAACACAAATATCAGGATCAGTAACAAGTTCTGTTTCAATTCAAAATGAAGCGAAACGAACTCTTGGAAAAATAAATAATCTTAAAAGTGGATTTGATTCATTTGAAAAATTCTTATATACGAGTTCATCAATAAGTGATATAACTTATCCTGGTGCAGGAGGAAATGCACTTTCGGCATCTAATAATTCTGATGCACAATCTTGGTATGATACTACATATTTAGCAGCTGCATCTTATGATTCAACAAACTCATCTAGGTTTGTAAATAATTTACCTCAACATATACAAGATGAAACTAATGGTCAAGATTTTGTTTTATTCTTTGATATGATTGGACAACACTTTGATGTTATTTATTCACATATCAAAGCAAGTGCACAATCTAAAAAACTAGAACACAAATTTGAAAGAGGTATAAATTCTGATTTAATTTATCATATGTTAGAATCACTTGGATTCGATGCAGATATGGGTGTTAAATCACAACTACTTTGGGAATATGCATTCGGAAAGAATTCAGATGGAACACAATCATCTGAAATGAGTGGTAAAGATAGACAACAAGAAATATGGAGAAGAATAATAAACAATTTACCATATCTTTTAAAAACAAAAGGTACTAAGAGAGCATTATATGCTGCTATGAGTTGTTATGGTGTTCCTGCTTCCTTATTAACAATAATGGAATTTGGAGGACCACAAGATGTAACTAATAAAAATGGAACTACTGATTTCACATTTGAAGATAGAACGGCATCAATTAATATTAGTGGAAATTCATCAATTATAGTACCTTGGAAACAATCATCGGAAACATTTCCAAATGCAGTTGAGATACGAGTAAACACAAATCAAAGACAAGACCAACAACTAATTAGTGGTTCAGAATGGTCATTGGATATTTTAAAAGATACTGGTTCGTTGGGTAAAATCCAACTTACAGTAGGTGCAGAATCGGCAAGTACAACAACAATGCCATTATTTAATGAAGAATATACTCAAATTGTAGTTTCACGAAATAGTGGAAGTCAATCTGATGTATTTACATTTTACGCAAAAGAAGGAATCCAAGGAAGAATTAGAAATGAAGTATCTCAAACTTTAACAACTACAACAAAAGCATGGGATAGTGGAAGTGAACTTTATGTTGGTGGAAATACTTTAACTGCATCTTTAGATGAATTTAGATTATGGTCTGCTCCTTTGAGTGAATCTGTTATT
>TARA_B110000211_G_scaffold148527_2_pt1 | contig 10513 bp, 7 predicted proteins | sample TARA_B110000211 | Tara Oceans TARA_B110000211 (sample SAMEA4397516) | marine metagenome | biome: Polar Biome; feature: [DCM] deep chlorophyll maximum layer (ENVO:01000326); material: water (ENVO:00002006), including particulate matter (ENVO:01000060) such as... | depth 30 m
CGGATTAACAGTATACCGTAAGATTGGCGTAGTTCAAGATCTAAAGGCCATGATATCAGCTAAAGTTTTTTTTGATTTAAGCATTGAAGACGGTGTAATGTCTTTTTTCTTTATTAGCTTGCTTAGAGCTTTACTTCGTAAAAAAACCATAGGCATTATGCTTTCTCCGTGGGATTGTTACCGTCCGAATGTATTAAAGGATAAATTTAGACGTTATGCTTTTATCCTTTTAAAAAAATTGACTCATGTAAGAGTCATCTGCATGATTCCCTTTGACATGGATGAAAGATACAAGAATATCGCAGATTGCTGGATCTACGATCCAGAATTTTGGGATATGCATGCTCTTGAGGAAAGGCGAGTTGTAGTTCAGAATGTTTCTAGATCAGTAAAAAGCACCCCCACTGGAAAGCTTAACCTGCTTTACTTGGGTGGTGTGAATTCAGAAAAAGGATTCGACTTTTTAGCAAAACTATTCTTAGAAAACAAAAACCTTTTTACTAAGTTTGACTTGTCGGTAGTGGGTAAAATTTCAAAGCCATATACGCATATTGCTAATCAGTTGCGCGAAGCGGGCGCTGATGTTGTGGATGAATTCGTTAGTGATGAGCGTATGTTTTCTTTTATAAAGCAATCATCTCTCATGTGGTGCTGTTATTCTCCAAATTATGACGCCTCATCGGGAATCTTTGGTCGCGCAATTCAGTTTGATAAACTTCCTTTAGTAAGAAGCACTTCGCGACTTGAGAAGCTAGCTGGCTTATTGGGAAAACATGCTGTTACGTTTGAATTTGGAAATGTAGATGAAGCGTTACTTCAACTTAATGAAATAGACATTAAAGGCTCTTCGTCAAATGAAGAGATCAATACCTATGAGATGTACTGTCATGCTAAAAAAGTTATTAAGCAATGTATGGTATAAAAACGGAGTAAGTATTGTTTAAATTACTTATTAGACCTAACTTTACTAAGCTTATTTATAGCGTCTTGGGATATTTAGAGGTTTTATTTGGTTCTTTTTTTGTAATCAGATTAATGCCAATTAAGATGACGAATTCTGGTATGTGCGTAGTACCCTATGTGGAAGTCGACGCCGAATTTGCCGTATTGATGCAAGGACCTATAGTTCAAAAAAACGATTTTACCCTCGAAACCTTAAAGTTTTATCGGTCGATCTATCCTAACGCCAGACTAGTGCTTTCGACTTGGAATACTGAATGTAAAACTACGCTTGAGAAAATCAAAAATATCGGCATTGAAGTTGTGATTAGCGAGGTACCTGAAGTTCCGGGGAAATCAAATGTTAATTTGCAATTAAAATCTACCAATGCGGGTTTAGCCTCTTTAGGCAGGGATACAAAATATATATTGAAAACGCGTACGGATCATCGAATCTATTCTTTAGATAATTGGCTTAAATACCTTGCAGAAACGTGTGAATTATCTACTTCCGAGGCAGGATTAGAAAGAAAATTAATTATCTGTAATCTGAATATGTATCGATCTAGAAAGTACGTAGTATCAGATATGTTTATGTTTGGAAGAGCTGAAGATATTTCGTTGTTTTGGAATATTTCAAACCAAATAGATGATACAAATGTGGTTTCGGATACCGATTGCTTTGGCTTTCATGGGGCGGAAACTTACCTAATGCGTCATTTTTTAAAAGTAGTGCATTGGAACGTTACGGCTGACAACGTTGACAGTAGCTTGTTTTTGCGAGCCTATTTCCATTTAATTGATAAACATTCTTTAGATCTCTTCTGGTTTAAGTATAACCGTTTTTATGACCGCAAGTATAAGTCTGTCGACGGAGGGCGATCCGAGATAGTGTCCGTGATTGACAGCAAAGCCCATTGATTTTTTTCCCGTAAGGACACTCGGTTTGAAAACTTTCTATCATGGAGAAGTATAGTACGTGAACCCTTACAAATGAAGCGTTATCTCCGAACAAGCAAGAAGATGATTTCGACAAAAGACTTCCAGCAGTCGTCATTTTCAGTTATTGCGATGCTGTCTTCCGGAGCATCCATATTAATCATCTATAAACTGGTAGTTAGTAGTCTTGGATTGGAGAGTCTAGGTATATTTTCTCTGGCGCTGTCTCTGGCTGTTATGATTAAGTTGTTAGATATCACCGGCTCGAGCTACTGTGCTCGATTCATCGCCGAAGAGAACTCTGAAGCTGCAGAAACTATATGTCGAAAGGCAATCATAATAGATACTGCGATGTTGATTACGATTTGTTTTTATTTCGTAGTAGGTTCGATTAGCATTATTTTTGCCCCCACGCTCCTCCATATTTTTTATGCGGGCGTTTTGGCAGAGCAGCTAGAGCGACTCGTGCCTTTGATGATAGTGCTTTTATCCATGAACGCATTAATGGAAACTCATTACGCTTCCCTTGATGGGTTGCATAAAACTGTAACTAGATCCGTTGTTAGTATTGTGGGGAATTTGGTCTGCATAGTTTTAGCTATTTGGCTTGTGCCAAAATTTGGAATAGTAGGGGCGGTATTCGCGCAGATTTCACAAGCTTTGGTTTCGATTTTGTTGTGCCGTGTTGTTTTGGTAAGAGCTATTAGTGATTTGGGATTTTTCCCATGGCACTTTAGTTTGTTTGATTTTAACGCATTACTAAAATTTGGTAGTTCTATTCATGTGAGCACGTTGAGTGGATTTGGCTTTGATCCGCTGATGAAAATTTTAGTAGTGCATTTCGGCGGCCCAATACTACTGGCCTATTATGACCTTTCACTTAAGACGGTTGGCCTGGCTAGATCGGCCTTTAGTGCGGCATTCATTCCTATTTACAATAACTTTTCAGCTTTTAAAGCCAGTGATCTAGATATAAATTATAGATATTTTGAAAATATTTCACGGTTAAACTCTTTCCTAGTCGGCCTTGCTTTTAGTAGTTTAGCGATCATTACGCCATTAATTAGCCTTGTGTTCCTTGAAAGCTTAGATTTCACCTTTATTTCTTTAGCCTGTGGTATTTTGATTGGCTACGCAGGAAATGCGCTTTGTATGCCAATGTACTTATACGCCCAATCTAAGAAAAGACTGTTTTGGAACAACTGTGGGCAGTTAACCATTGCATGCGTATCTTTGTTGGTTTGTTTTTTGATAGGGTTATATGACAGAGACTCGGTAGTCTACTCTATCCCAATTGGTTTGTTAATAGGTAGCTTTTTTGGTTATCTAGGCAATCGAAAAGACTTCGTAAATGAATATATTAGGGTAAAAGAGTTTCATTTAAATGAAACTAGATTTATTAGAGCAATACTTAGTGTTGTTTTGACTGCAGTAATTATCTTGGGAATCAACTTTTCCTTAGTGTAGGGTCAAGTGCACTTAATAGTACATTTAAATCGGGATAGAAAACTTTAATGAAGTGGTCTTCATAATTTGACGCGGGATGAGAGCATGAGGGAGGTTCTTCTTGATAGGTCGAATTTAATTTCAATTGACTTATGTGCATCTCCAAGCCGGAGTAACCTAGATTTTCTCTGAACTTTAAAGTTTAAACGTGTTTGGTTGCTAACGACTTTTTTTGATTAACAGAAGCTGGTTTTTTAACTTTTTATCTATGCTATGTTCCATTTCGTTTGATCTGGGATACTGGTTGAGGTTTAAATAAACAAGTTTGGTTACGTATAAATAAGGTATCCTGTCGGCGGAGCATGTCCGCGGGGTGTACGCAGGGTTTTGGGTTAATAATTTAATTAATTGTGGGTCTTCAAGTAATGATTAGGATGCTAAAGATATTTTTGGGAAAATTTGGTTTGAGAGTAGGTCGGCAGGGGGAGTTATTCAACTTCAGACTGGCAAGACATTTGAAAAGACTCGATGTCAAAACGGTGCTCGATGTGGGCGCAAATATTGGCCAATTCTATTTTGAGCTGAAATCGGCTGGATTTACTGGCGAAGTCATTTCATTCGAGCCGCTTCCGGACGCCCACGAAAGATTAACATCGATTTCTAAAAAATGGCCCAATTGGAATATATTTGATCGTGTTGCTTTGGGTAATTCTGAGATTATGACCACGATGAATGTTGCTAAAAATAGCGCTAGTAGTTCGATTAGATCTCAGACTGATCTGATGAAGAAAAATGCTGGGTTTGCAAAAGAGGTTGAGCAAGTTGAAATAAAGGTAACAACTTTGGACAACATAATAACTTCGATGACTCTAGGAAGCTGTGCTTTGAAAATAGATACCCAGGGGTACGAACTAGAGGTTTTGAAAGGTGCTTCCCGGCTACTTGAGAAGGTAAAGTTGGTTTCTGTTGAGCTATCATTAGCGGAGTTATATGAAGGTCAAGCACCATATTATTCCATAGATGAATACCTACGATCACATGGTTTTCAACTAATAGATTTGTATCCAGGATTCAAAAACATCGACACAGGGGAAGTCCTTGAATATGACGCAATTTACACAAAATTTGATAAAGAGAGTGCCATAAATGATTGCTGAGAATAAGAGTATGAAGTTGTTCAATTACGTACGGTCCAATCAAGTAATACTTTTTGGGGACTAATTTAAAGATTGTGCGAAACATGTTTTAAGTAAAAATGCAGAAGAGATTGATCCTTTTGAGTTGAGGGCAGTGTTGCTTAATTTTTTCTCCACTAATGAATATAAAGATGCATATTACAAGATAGCCTGTGAACTCTCAGAGCTATAAGGGATACCCCATAGTGATTTTATTATTCAACCTCAGGCAACTCCAAGAGTTTCTATGCCGGGTCAGCACGGTACTAGCTGGCATACAGATTATTGGTATGGCCATGGAAAAGACTTCAAGACTGTTTGGGTGCCCCTTTTCGGAGTTGTTCCTGGCTCCACGTTTGACGTTGTTGAAAGTTCCCTTGAGAATAAGCGGGTTCTGAATTACTACTGTAATAATCCCGAATTACCCGAAGGCGACTTTGATCTTATGGGTAGTCAGACTAATCAGGTGTTGCCCGATAGCCAATCCGTATTTGTGTTTGATAGTTGTCTGCTTTATGGGTTCCCTCTGAATACAAGTCAGTCAGTTAGAGTATCCTTCGACTTCCGGTTTGGGAAAAGTACGGATATCTCTTCTTCAAAAGATCTATCGAAGTATCTGAAAATTGATGGCAGTACTTTGGTCCCTTGTGGAAAAAGCTTTCCGGGAAAGTATCTTATGTGTATTCGTGGCGGTTGTGGTATCAATACGTCTATCCAACACATTCTTATCGAAGGTAGCACCAAGTCCTTAATAATCCAAATAGCTGCGCAGGAAGCCGAAATTGAAAGGCATGGCCAGCCGATGCTACGAAAGCATTTAGGGCTTATTAAAGATCAGAAGTCTGAATTCACTGGAATTGCGGTAGCAAGCAAGTCATTATTGAACTCTGATGTCCTCTCGCTAATTTATGCTTCAGGTGTCATTGTTTATTGTGCTCTTGAAGATGAGTTTTTGACTAAATCGACAAAGCAATGACAATAATTGTGCAAGTTTCTCCATGCTATTCGAAATCTTCGATCGGTTTCGTTTTAAAATCCTAATTTTTTATTCAGCTTAGTTATAGAATATAAGATGATAGGTTACTAATTGATGGAGCTGCTATTTACTAATTAAATAGCGAATAGAAATAGATTACTTGAGGATATTTTGGGAAAAACACTGTTGCGTTGGTTGATTTTTATACCGGTGTGTTTTCATTAGAAAAATAAAAATAGTGAGAAAGGTTCGTTTTTTAAACATGCTTCAAGTAGTAAAAGTTGACTATTAATTTATTAGTTATTCTAGCCAATTTGTGTTGAGGTATGTCTGGATAGTCGTAGTATTGTCTTGACTAATATAACATTAATTCGCAATCACGGTTATATACGTTATGCAAATTAGCCTATCCATTCATGTGGCCGGTAGAACTATGTTTTAATTGAGAGGATTTAATTTTTGTTTAAAGCAATCCGTTATAGCAACTCTTATTTAAGTATATATTTAATATTATGCATGTTTGGATACGAAATTTTAATTAGCTTTGGGTTGCTTGCTGGGATAAAAGCCGAGTCATCTGCTTATAGCTACGCTATAAGAATATTTGTCTTAGTCTGGACTTTATATTTTCTACGACAGTTATTCAGCATCAAGCTAAATAGAGAGGCGAATGTTTTTTTATTGTGCTTTATTTCTTTTTGGTTTTGGTATTTTTGTCGATTAACAATTGATTCGTGGTTGAATCCAGGTGTATTGCGGGTTTCCTACTTCGAATATATAGCTCAATCCATGTTTATTTGCTTTTTACCTGCGCTGGCTTGCTTCTTAATTAATTACCAGGGTAAAGTCAAAGAAATTGAGACATGGCTGTTTACTCTCCTCCTGATAGGTGGGTTGCTAGTTCTTTGGACCGTTTCTGTAAGTCCTCTCGAGATTGATTTAGAAACCGGGCAACTTCAATTATCAAAACTTAATTCTACTTCGGTTAGTTGGATGGGGCTCTCTTTAATTATAACTTCGCTTTACATTGCTTTTAAAAAGATAAAAGGTTCTGTTGGCATACCTTTATTTGTTATTGGATTTGGGGTGTTAGTTGGCTTAAGTCTTATGATATTTGGAGCGTCCCGAGCGACAGCCATTGAGTTTATTGTAGGCTTTGGTTTACTCCTTTTAGTCTTTAGGCGCCAGTTTGGCTTGGGTAGCGCCATTGTTCTGTTGATATTGCTAGCTTTATTGGGGCTCGCACTTTTTGAGGCACTTAATTATGGTTTGTCTGGTGTGCTTTTATCGCGCATAGAGGGAGGATTGTTTACAGACGGCTATCGAACAGAAATGTTTAATAACGCCCTTGAGATGTACCTAGGAGCACCAGTCTTGGGTTCGGGCATTGAGCCACTTGGATGGTATCCCCACAACTTAATCATTGAAGCTTTTTTAGTAAATGGCATCTTTTTTGGATTGTTAACGTGTTTTTTAATTTTATTAGTTATGTTTTACGCATTTCGGTTAATTATGGTGAGAAGTGATTTATCGCTTCTTCCTATTCTTTATATTTTGTCCAGTATGTCTATGATGGTCTCGGGTAACATTTATACATCTAATTTATTTTGGGTATTACAAGCGGCTGTTGCTGGAGCATATTTGAATTGCCGACGCGAATTAAGTGCTGAAAAAAAGCAATCTCCTTTTAGCTAGAACTTATATATTGTGTGGACTTCCCAGGCTTTTCTAGACACTTTAACTCTTTTTAGTGTCTAGCAAAGCCTGGGAAGTCCAGCCTGCCGCAGAGGATTGAGCCACCCATAAATTTTTAAGGTAAGAACTTCCTGAAAAGATGGAACTCATACAAGATTTTACGGATCGCATTCGACAAGGCAAAAATTCACGATATATAAATTAAAAATAAGTTAAGAGTCTATTAGAATATAAATAAATGTTATTGTGTTGCTAAATATGAACGAAGCTGGTTTTCGAATAATTTAGTTTTCACCTCGACACCCTCTTTGGTCAAATGATAGCGAGTGTTGTAAAATAACGTTTCGTTAAATTCCAGTTGAGGCTCCTCAAAACCTCTAACTCCAAATTCGTCAAATAAGGCCTGATGAAACTGGCTTATCTTTTCCGTTCCTTTACACGAACCTTCTTGCAAAAAATTTGGAATGTAGACAACGTTATAACCATCTGACTGCAGATCTCTAATATATGGGATATAGATATTCCCTACATCAGCAAGATTCCAACTGGAGCAATAATCACCGTTCAACTTACCGACCATATTCATTTCTTGGTTCGGCCGATACACATAATCACCAAAATCGTTAAATCCGGCCCTGATCATATCGGGATCGCTTCGGTCAATCGTTGGAGCCACCCTAAACATTTGATTTAGAGAATAACCAATACACTCCAGAGGATAACTATGGTGCACATAAAGCGATATATGGCAGAAGTCGGAGTTTCTTTTGAATCTAGAGAATTCCGAGACAATTTCATATTCAGGAGAAATGACCAAGATATCATTATCTTTGTCAATTACATCTTCGATAAGTCTTATGAAATTCTTGAATCCAATGCCAGCATATATACCTGAGTTCAGAGTCAGTACACCTAAATCCGCTGACAATTGTTCGGCAGAAACCCCCCAGCCTAGGGACGATCCTCCCACCAAAATTATTCGTTTTTGCCCAATCGTCTCTTCAGCATGCGAGCGAAATTTTTCAAACCCTAGTAAGTAATGGTTTTCGTTTATCGGCCATGCAGTCTTAGAAAGACCTATGTCAAGACCGATTAAGAGGCTAAATGATACTATTAAATAAATTAATTTTTTCATCAAAATTGAAAATATATAAAGTTGAGCGTATCACTATTGATTGTACCGATTACGAGTATCAACATAGTGGCCAAAGAAAATGTTTCAAGGAATTCTGATCCATACCAAGTCAATCCCTGCTCCTTGTAACGAAACAATAGAAAGTCCAGTAAGAACGAATAGATAAAGAGTACAGCTATTGCTCTTCTAGTCTCTGGCATTCCAGGATTAATAATGATCTGACGAGTGAACAGGTAGAAGTCAGTAATCGATTCAGACCTAAACAAGATCCAAAGAATGACGACCATCGTCATCGTAATCAACCAACCTAAGAAATTTTTCACTTTAAGGTTCATAGTACGTTGAATGACAAGTAGTATGCCATGGATCACGCCCCAAAACATAAACGTCCAGTTCGCGCCATGCCAAACACCACTGACCATGAAAGTAATAATAAGGTTTCGTTTTACTTTTGACTCATGGACCCGACTTCCTCCTAACGGAATATAAACATAATCCCGAAAAAAAGTACTCAGAGAGATATGCCATCTCCTCCAAAAGTCTTGGATTGATGTAGACAAGTAAGGTGTATCAAAATTTCTCATCAATTCGAAGCCCATAATTTTTGCAACACCAATTGCAATAAGCGAATAGCCACAAAAGTCACCGTATATTTGAATAGTAAAACCAAGAGCACCGAGCAGAAGTGTTCCTCCATTGTAGTCTTGATAGTTTCCAAAAATATGGTCTACGCCTCCTGCGATGTTATCCGCTATAAATATCTTCAGGAAAAGGCCGATTATACAAATTTTTATACCGTCGCCGAGTGACGACCGATCAATGCCCTTCAAAGTACTAAACTGAGGTAAAAGTGATGATGCTCGCTCTATGGGGCCTGCAACTAGTTGTGGGAAAAACGCAATGAAAGTAAAATAATTAACAGGGCTTTTCTCAGGTTCGATTTTCCTAAAATAGACATCGAGCACATATGTGAATGACTGAAAGATATAGAAACTAATCCCAACGGGGAGAATAATATTCTCTAAATTAAAGTTATTCAAGAGATCAAACGCTGATAAAAATTCCGAAACGAAGAAATTTGCATACTTAAAATAACCTAACACAAAGAGATTCAAAGTAAGTGAAAAAAACAATATCTCTTTTTTATAATATTGAAACTGACGCATCAAATGTGATGCAAGAAATGTCTGGGAACTAACAAAAACAATAAGCCCCAAGAATCGCCAGTCCCAGTAACCATAGAAAAAATAACTTGCGGTTAGTAACAGTGTGTTTTGAAACTTTAGGGACTTCATCCAGACTTTGTTAGATTGCAGTAGTATGAGAACTACTGCATAAAATACCCAAAATATGCTTGAGGAGAATAACATGGTTAATTTACATCCTGTAGCGAGTCGGTTTTTCAATCGAGAGGTGCGCCGCCTCGAAAGTATGAATCTTGGTGTATGCTTCCGTCAAGACATTAATAACCGAAGTGGACTTCCTAGGGACATCCTCCCTTTTTAACTTGCCTCAACAGTAGAGGCCAGGCCACCATCATGGCCAACTTCTGTTTGGGAGTTATACCGCCCAGGACCATATTCGACTATTCGATGTTATAAGTTCAAAGCCAGCGCTTGGCAAAGACTTTTACTTCGCTGATCGATGAGAACAGGTAATATGCCAACCAGTCATATCTCATCGTTCTGTTGTACCGTTCCATATAGGCATTCTGTTGAGGATTACCCGGTTGAATAAATGCTATCTCGATACCGTGATCGCTAGCCCGCATTATTCATGAAAATCCGGCGTGATGCACACTTGTTCGTTTTGACGCGATTGTGCGCTCGTCATACCAGACATTTTTGTAGCAGCCTGCTGCCCGTTCGTATTTAGCCTGCAATTTTGCGCCGGGTCGCCCTTTTTTGTTGGCCAGCGCTGCTAGGCGGTTATGCTAGATTCATATTCTCGGTCAGTGATAGGCTAGTCCATGAGTGAGCGAATTAATACGGACCTAGCACTCGGTGCGTTAATAATGGCTTGCTGGAGACGGAGAGATCACGCAGGCGTGGTAATTTATTCTGATCAAGGGCGCCAATATACCAGCTACGAGTGGCGCAGCATGTTTAAAACTAATGGCGTCAAGGCTAGCATGAGTCGTCGAGGTAACTGTCACGATAATGTATGTGCAGAAAGCTTTTTCAGCTTGCTGAAAAAAGAACGGATTAG
>TARA_B110000211_G_scaffold229898_1_pt1 | contig 10479 bp, 8 predicted proteins | sample TARA_B110000211 | Tara Oceans TARA_B110000211 (sample SAMEA4397516) | marine metagenome | biome: Polar Biome; feature: [DCM] deep chlorophyll maximum layer (ENVO:01000326); material: water (ENVO:00002006), including particulate matter (ENVO:01000060) such as... | depth 30 m
CTGATATCACTAGTTAAAGTGAGTCTCCATAAGTTTGTAACCACTGCATTGGAAAATGTACCTGTGGGTGAGATGAGTGTGGGGTAATAATATACCCATAGCCAAATAACTGGTGATTACTTATAGGGACCAGGCTGTGATTGTTGATCTCAGTTTGCATTAAAGCAGCTGACACTATTATGCCCGATGTGGTTAATGCGCCATGGCACCAAGGCACCCTCGGCCTTATTATGGCAGTTAAGGCAGGCCAACCTACGCCTCAGCCCTGTGGTTAACGCTAACATTATGTTATGTGTCATCTGGTTGTCACATTCTGCTTCTAGAATAGCCCCTAATTCGAACTGTATTTAAATCTTAGGAGTAAACTATGAAAGCCAAGAAGTTTTTAACTGCCATAACGTTAGTTGCTAGCACCCTTTCAGTTACCGCGCTTGCATCTGACTTGCTAGATTCCAACCTGCCAACTTATAAAAGAGTTAGCGGAGTATCAGGGAACTTATCTTCCGTGGGTTCTGACACCCTTGCCAACCTAATGACTCTTTGGGCGGAAGAGTTTAAGCGTAACTACCCTAATGTTAATATCCAGATTCAGGCCGCTGGTTCCTCTACTGCGCCTCCAGGGTTAACTGAAGGCACCTCTAATTTGGGGCCTATGAGCCGCAAGATGAAGGATAATGAGCTACAGGCCTTTGAGGCCAAGTATGGTTATAAACCTACAGCTATCCCGGTTGCTATAGATGCTTTAGCTGTGTTTGTTAACAAAGATAACCCGGTTCAAGGGATGCAGATTGCCGATGTTGATGCTATTTTTTCTGCAACCCGAAAATGTGGTGGCGAAGCAGATATCGTAAAATGGAAACAGGTGGGTGTTATGGGTGCTCTAGGTAACCAAGACATTCAAATTTATGGACGCAATTCTGTATCTGGCACCTATGGTTACTTTAAGAAAAAAGCACTTTGCAAAGGGGACTACAAAAGTTCTGTGAACGAACAGCCAGGTTCGGCTTCAGTCGTTCAGTCAGTGGCAACATCATTAAATGGCATAGGCTATTCTGGCATAGGCTATAAAACCTCATCTGTTCGTGCCATCCCTATATCTAAAAAGGGCCCTGATTATGTTGCAGCGACGCCTGCTAACGCAGTGAATGGCACTTACCCACTATCTCGCTTTCTATACGTATATGTTAATAAAGCACCTAACTATGGCCTATCTCCACTAGAACGCGAGTTTGTTAAGCTTGTCATGTCTAAGGCTGGCCAAGAGGTTGTGGTGAAAGATGGTTATATCCCACTACCCCTTAAGGTGGTAGAAAAGTACCTTAATGAGCTTGGATTAAACTAACCTCAACGTTAGGTTGTTATATAAGTGAGAGCCACAAGGGCCTGCTCGGCAAAGAGCAGGCCCTTTTTAATGCCTGTTAAAAAATAGATTTACGCTAATATGACAAGCTTGTCATATTGCTGTCATATAGGCCCATTAGACTAGCCGGCATGAATGAAAAGACATCTATAATTGCTCCAAAACTAGACTTTAACACCCCAGCCTTACGACGATACCGTAAGCTAAGGGCTATGAAAGACCGCCTTACTACTATGTTTGTTGGCATAGGGGGTATGAGCGTCATCGTGGCTATTCTGCTCATTTTTGTGTACCTGACTTATGAGGTAGTCCCCTTATTTAAGGGGGCTAGCATTAGCCCATGGAACGAGCAGTACAGCACCTATAGCGTGGGCCCAAGCCTACCTAGCTTGCATTTAGGTGTTGAGGAGCAAAATGAGGTGGGCTTTAAACTATCTAGTGACGCTGGTGTCTATTTTTTTGCCACTGAAGATGGGCGCATAAAGGCTACTGATAAACTAGCCTTTAGTGAGCCGGGCACAATTAGTGCGTTTGCGTTAAATAGCAATGTTAGTCGATTATTTGTGGTAGCCAGCAAACAGGGCGAAATTCTAGTGGCAAAGCCAGACTACGACATCACATATCCTAATGATGAACGCCTAATCACCCCAAGTTTGCTTTATCCCTATGGCAAGAAAGCCATTGATCTGCCTGCAGGCTTTGGTGAACCTATGGTGTTGGCAATTAGGGATGCAGAAGAGGCTCTCATCATTGTGGCAGCAAATGCTAATCGCCAACTGTCATTGATTAAATTAAGCAAAGAGCAAAACTTTATTACCGAAATTCTGGAAGTGAGTGATGAAGTATATGAGTTACCTGCTTTGAGCTCTATGCCATTTAAGCTACTACTTTCCCCTGATCAACGTTGGTTAATGGCCATTGATCAGGATGCTAACTTAACGATTTTGGATCTGCGTAACCTAGAAAAACCACGTTTACATGCGGTGCATAAACTGTCTAATTATGCGCTAAGTGATGCTCAGTTACTGCTAGGTGGGTCAACCCTAACTGTGGCTGATGTAAGTGGCACCATTAGCCAATGGTTTATGGTGCGAGATGAAGAAAACCAATGGGCTTTGAGGCATATACGCGATTTTGCACAACAACAAGGTGCTCAGATATTGGCTATGGAACACCGCCGCCGCAGTTTTACTTCGGCAGATATCAATGGAAATGTGGCATTGTTTAGTGCCTCTGCGGGAGTTCAGGTACATAGGGAAAAGCTCACGCAAGAGCCCATTCATTTTATGGCTATGTCGCCTCGCGCGAATGCCATGTTGGTAGAGAATGACTCAGGGCAGTTGAGTTTTTGGAAAGTAGAAAACAAGCATCCAGATACATCTTGGAAAGCGTTGTGGCACAAAATTTGGTACGAAGGTTATGAAAACCCTAAGTACATTTGGCAGTCCTCAGCCGCATCTAACGACTTTGAGCCAAAATACAGTCTTATGCCATTGGCTTTTGGCACCTTAAAATCGGCTTTTTACGCCATGCTGATGGCAACCCCTTTGGCGATTTGTGGTGCGATCTATACGGCTTATTTTATGGCTCCTGCAATGCGTCGTAAAGTGAAACCATTAATTGAGTTGATGGAAGCTTTACCCACAGTTATTTTGGGTTTTTTGGCTGGCCTGTGGTTAGCCCCTTTTGTAGAAACAAATTTGGCGAGCGTGTTTACCTTACTAGTAGTGGTGCCTTTGGGCACCTTAGTTTTTGCATACCTATGGGCGCAGGTGCCTAAAGAAGCTTGGTGCCAGCTTCCTGAAGGTTGGGATGTGTTGCTTATTATTCCTATAGTGCTTGGCTTGGCTTGGCTGTCTATGCCTATTAGTGATGGCCTAGAGGCGAGTTTATTTGGTGGTAATATGCGCCAATGGGTGAGCGAAGATTTAGGGATTAATTACGATCAACGCAACGCTCTGGTGGTAGGCATTGCTATGGGATTTGCTGTCATTCCTACTATTTTTTCTATTACTGAAGATGCTATTTTTAGTGTGCCAAAACATCTAAGCCAAGGTAGTTTGGCCCTTGGAGCAACATCTTGGCAGACCCTCACTCGCGTAGTGATACCCACAGCAAGTCCGGGTATTTTTTCAGCGGTAATGATTGGTATGGGGCGTGCAGTTGGAGAAACCATGATCGTTTTAATGGCCACAGGTAACACCCCTATTATGGACATGAATATTTTTGAGGGTATGCGTACCTTAGCGGCTAACATTGCGGTTGAAATGCCAGAATCAGAAGTGGGTGGGTCTCACTTTAGAATATTATTTTTAGCTGCTTTAGTTTTGTTTGCCTTTACCTTTATTGTTAATACGTTAGCCGAAGTTGTGCGCCAACGGTTGCGACAAAAATACGGTTCACTGTAAGAGTTACGAATAATGAGAATTGGTATAAAACAATGGTTCGCTAGCGGTTTGCCTTGGATTTGGCTTAACGGCGCAGCCGTATCTATTAATGTCATCATGGTAGTGGGTGTGCTGGCTCTAATTGCCGTGCGTGGCTTAGGACATTTCTGGCCTGCGCCAATATTACAGGCGCAAGTGCAGGGGCAGGAGCAAAGCACGAGTTTAATTGGCAGTATTGTTGATGACGAACTGGTTAGCGCGGAACAGCTGCGTGGCTCAGGTGTTGTGCTTCCAGCAAGTCAGGAAAGTGCTAAACGCTTGCTCATAAAAACAGGTAATAGAGATGTTACCAGGGCGGACTTTGTTTGGGTGCTAGAACAAAGCTTACGCCAGATCACCTACCCACAAGAGATAATGGCTCTTGAACGGCGCGAATGGGGTAACTTTTATGGTCGACTAGTGGCTATAAAACAGGCTGGAACAGTGGTCGCAGAACAAGGTAAGCAAGCCGATCAGGAAATGTGGCAGCTGATGCAAGAGCGTGTGAAGCGTAGCTTAAATATTTATGACGACATTCAAGCGATTGAAAAAGGAGCCATAGGAGAAATTAACCATGGCATGGAGCGCTTGCGGCTAAAAAATCGTAGCCTTGAATTAGAAAACCAATTAACCCCTTTACTGCAGGCAGAACTTGAGGCTGAACGAAGGCAGTTAGATAGACGATATACAGGCTTGCAGCAACAACTGATAGACCTCTATGCAGCGTTTGAGCGAGATAGCATGATTGCAGAAACTATGTCTGGCACACAAATAGAAATTAATTTATCAAAAGTAGTGCGTGCATACCGTCCAAACGGTATGACTAACATGGCAAAAGTTAACTTTTATATGTCAAAAATATGGGAATTTGTAAGCACAGAACCACGCGAAGCCAATACCGAAGGGGGTGTTTTTCCAGCTATTTTTGGCACTGTACTCATGGTGCTGCTGATGTCAGTTATGGTGACACCGATTGGTGTGGTGGCAGCAGTGTATTTACGTGAGTATGCCAAGCAAGGCTTAATTACACGAATTATTCGCATAGCCGTTAACAACCTGGCAGGCGTACCTTCTATTGTTTATGGGGTATTTGGCTTGGGTTTCTTTATCTATTTTTTGGGTGGCAATATAGATGAATTATTTTTTGCTGCTGCAGCCCCGGCGCCTACTTTTGGTACCCCAGGTTTACTGTGGGCATCGCTAACCTTGGCCCTATTAACTGTTCCTGTAGTTATTGTTGCTACAGAAGAGGGCTTGTCGCGAATTCCACGTGCGGTGCGTGAAGGTAGCCTAGCTTTAGGTGCCACCAAGTCTGAAACGCTATGGCGAGTAGTGTTGCCAATGGCGAGTCCGGCAATAATGACAGGTGTTATTTTAGCTGTGGCACGTGCCGCAGGAGAGGTTGCGCCCTTGATGCTTGTAGGCGTTGTTAAATTAGCCCCTTCTTTGCCGTTGGACGGCAACTACCCCTACTTGCACTTGGACCAAAAGTTTATGCATCTGGGGTTTCATATTTATGACGTGGGTTTTCAAAGCCCAAATGTAGAAGCAGCAAGACCCTTGGTCTATGCAACTGCCTTTTTGCTGGTGTTGGTTATTGCCCTATTAAATTTGTCTGCAGTGGCTCTTCGTAACCGTCTACGAGAAAAATATAAGGCTTTGGAGAGTTAATTAATGAGAGTAAATATGATGCATGCTGAGCACAAGACCAACTTTAGTTTAGCCATTAATGCCCCCCAGGGATTACGCATGGAGCAAGAGCGCATTGCTGTAGAGGTGAATGGGTTGAATTTGTACTATGGTGGTAAGAGGGCTTTAAATAGTGTCAATATGCAGATCCCCCGTAATCGAGTGACTGCCTTTATTGGCCCCAGTGGCTGTGGTAAATCAACTTTGCTGCGGTGCTTTAATCGTATGAATGACTTAGTCGATTCATGCAGCATTGATGGTCAAATCACCCTTGATAAAGAAAATATATACGCAAAGGGTGTCGATGTAGCTGAGCTTCGACGAAGGGTAGGCATGGTGTTTCAAAAACCTAACCCGTTCCCCAAGAGTATTTTTGAAAATGTGGCTTATGGCCTGCGTATTCAGGGCATTAAAAAGAAGCGATTAATAAGCGAAACTGTGGAGTGGGCACTAAAATCAGCCGCCCTATGGGATGAAGTTAAAGACCGTCTTCACGAAAGCGCCTTGGGCATGTCTGGTGGCCAGCAACAAAGGCTGGTCATCGCTCGGACTATTGCTGTGAAGCCAGAAATTCTATTATTAGACGAACCTGCATCGTCCTTAGACCCTATTTCAACGTTAAAAATTGAAGAGCTGATACATGAGCTAAAGAAGGATTTCACGATCGTTATAGTGACTCATAATATGCAACAGGCAGCTCGCGTTTCAGACTATACCGCTTTTATGTATATGGGTGACTTGATCGAATTTGGCACCACTGACCAATTATTTACTAACCCAGTGCAAAAGCAAACAGAAGATTATATTACTGGCCGCTACGGTTAGGGCTGTTAAGGAATTTAATATGAATATTACTAATAAAGATGGGCATGCTGGCCATATATCGCAGCAGTTTAATACTGAATTGGATGAAATTCTTACGCATTTAATGACGATGGGTGGGCTCATAGAGCAACAGCTAAAAGATGCCATTGAGGGTCTAAAAGTGGGTGACACAGAACTGCTGCAAAACGCCATTAAAGCAGATGACAAAATTAACATTATGGAAATGCGTTTGGATGAACAGTGCACGCATATTATTGCTCGGCGCCAGCCCGCAGCCAGCGATTTACGTTTGGTAATAGCCATCAGTAAAGCTGTAGCAGATTTAGAGCGCATGGGTGATGAAATTTGTCGAATTGCCAATAGTTCCAAGAAGTTAACTCAAGGATTTCCAGGCGAAGGCTATGCACAGGTTAGACATATCAGTGATTTGGTTGCTACCATGGTGAGCGATGCACTGACTGCCTTTGCTCGTTATGATGCAGACTTAGCCTACCAAGTAGCCAAACGTGATGACGCTGTTGATCAAGAATACAAGTTTGCAATGCGCGCCTTAGTGACACATATGATGGAAGAGCCACAAACGATTAAACAAAGCATGCACATTATTTGGATTTTGCGCAGCCTAGAGCGAGTAGGGGATCATGCGCAAAATGTAGCCCAGCACCTAATTTATCTGGTAAAAGGTATTAATGTGAGTCACAGTTCGGTGGCGCAGATGCACGCCACTCTTGATATGCATAAGCATGAATAATTTAGTAACTCAATGACTTGAAATTATTTGACACATTAACCTTTCCCTAGTGAATCATAGAAGACGCTCATGGCTCAAAAAAAAATACTGATTGTTGAAGATGAAGAAGATATCCGCGAGATACTGCGGTTGGTATTAGAGAAGGCTGGTTTTATATGCATTGAAGCTGAAAACATAAAACATGCCTACGTTAAAATTATCGATCTAAAGCCCGATTTAGTCTTATTAGATTGGATGTTACCCATGGGCAGTGGCATTGAGCTTGCTCGGCGTTTAAAGCGTGATGAATTGACTGCTAAGTTACCCATCATTATGCTCACAGCACGCGAAGAAGAAGCAGATAAAGTGCTTGGCTTAGATTCAGGAGCTGATGATTTCATTACTAAGCCTTTTTCTCCACGTGAGCTAGTAGCGAGGGTTAAATCAGTGATGCGCCGCACAGGTGTGGAGTTAGAGCACAACCAATTGCAAGTGGAAGATTTAAGCCTAGATACTGCTTCACAGCGGGTCATGATTAAACAACAGCCCATCACTATTGGCCCAGCAGAAACACGCTTATTAACTTTTTTTATGAACCACCCAGAGCGGGTGTATAGCAGAGGCCAGCTACTGGATAATGTCTGGGGCAGGAATGTATACATAGACGAACGCACTGTAGACGTCCATATTCGCCGATTACGCAATGCTTTGGGCAAGCAGCACGCGCTATTTGTACAAACTGTACGGGGTTCTGGCTATCGTTTTTCTGCAAAAATTAATGAACAAGGCTAGTGTGGTTTGGGTTTACATTGCCATCGCTTCAAGTGCTACTTTGGCAGCAACCTTATGGTCAACGGGTTGGGCTTTTGCGGGTGGTCTGTGCGCTATTTGGTTTTACCAAACCCATAAACTAAAGCAACTCACTGAGTGGCTAAATAGTTATGACAAGCAAGCAGAGTTGCCTGATGCCCAGGGAGTGTGGGGGAGGGTATTTGACCAAATTACTGAGTTACAGATTAAACACTTTAAATCTCAGCAAGAATTAACCACAGCCATTTTGCGCATACAAAAAACGGCTAACGCACTGGGTGAGGGCGTGGTAACCGTTGATGCCAGTGGTGCACTAGAATGGTGGAATGTTGCAGCACGAAAAATGCTAGGCCTAAAAAATAAACAGGACCGAGGTGCGCCTCTGCTGCATTTCTTGCGCAAGCCAGACTTTTTTAGCTATTACCAGAAAGCGGATTTTACTCACCCAATATGTGTTCAATCACCTGTGCATGCTGAGCAAACATTAGAGATAGCTGTGACTGAATTTGCTAAGGGTGATCGCCTTTTGATCATGCGAGATATTACTGATAGCCAAAAACTTGAACGTATGCGGCAAGATTTTATTGGTAATGTGTCCCATGAACTGCGCACACCTTTAACTGTCATTCACGGTTACTTGGAAACCTTTCAGCTGCACCACCCAGAATTAGATGCCACTATACAAAAGGCACATATGCGTATGTTAGTCCAAACCCAGCGCATGACTAATTTGGTGCAAGACCTCTTGCTTCTATCCCGTTTGGAAGGCAGTGACAGTCAGCCTGAGGTGGTCCATAACGATATGGCAGTGCTGCTCAAGCAGGCTTGTGATGAAGCTCAAGCATCGGCTGCAAAATTAAACAAGCAACTGACTATAAATCGACACCTTGAAACTCACAAACATGTGATGGGAGCCGAGCAAGAGATATACAGTGTGTTGATCAACTTAGTGTTAAATGCTGTTAAATATACTCAAAATGGAGGGAATATAGACATTACTTGGCACGAAACTGACGACGGGCTGTGTTTGACAGTACTCGATGATGGTATTGGTATTTGCCAGGAGCACTTATCGCGATTAACAGAGCGTTTTTATCGTGTTGACCATAGCCGTGCTTCGGCAAGTGGTGGAACAGGCTTGGGTTTGGCCATTGCGAAGCGCATTATGCTGCGTCATAAAGGGAGCTTAAATATTACCTCACAAGAAGGCCGAGGAAGTTGTTTCACCTGTATATTCCCTAGCCCAGATAAGGATTTGCATTAACCCACTTATTGATTATCCTGACTATAAGAGCGGGTGCCAGCCTATGGGTGCATCAATCGGTTAATAGTTCATAATTACTCATGCGCAGCCTAATAAGCCGATCGCCCTTTCCACCAGCAAACAGTGACAGATAAACTACGGCTTTTTTAGACCCTATAACCTTGTCAGTGCCACGACAAGCATGTATCTTAATCTCCTAGATTAACCTAGCAGCAGGGCTGTTTTCTTTACATGAATACTCTTTCTACCTATACCCTTCCGTCTGAGCCATCGAGTCGCTTTAAAGCGGGATCTATTGGCGAAAAAAATCAACAAAAAGTACTTGAAGCGGCGTTAACAGTTTTTTCACGCAAAGGGTTTTCAGGTGCTCGAATTGATGAGATTGCAAAAGCAGCAGGCATGTCAAAAACTAACATGCTGTATTACTTCAAAACAAAGAAAGAGTTGTATCAAGTTGTTATCGTTAGAGTTTTAAGGCGTTGGTTGGGTTCGCTTGGTGATTTACATAGCCAGGATCAACCCATTGATGTCATTACTGAATATATTACAAACAAGATGCAGCTGTCGCAACAATACCCAGAGGCATCACGCCTCATTGCTATGGAAATTATGGCAGGCGCTCCAGTCATCGGAAACTTCTTGCAGACTGAGTTACATACTTGGGTTAAGCAAAAAGGCCATGTTTTTTTACAGTGGCAACGTGAAGGGCTTATGGCTCAGATAGAACCTGCGCATGTGTTTTTTATGATTTGGGCTTTGACACAGACCTATGCTGACTTTGAGTCACAAATTTCTGCTGTGGTTAAACCTAACGACTACGATAGCGAAATATATCCCCCAGCAACCCACTATGCCATTGAAGTTCTTGTGCGTGGGCTGAACCTAAAATCTCGCTTATAGCCAACCTAATAATGGGAGTTTATGCCCTCTAATGCTTCACTAAAGCTAAGGCTAAAACAATGGCTTAGCTGGATCCACAAGCGCAGGACGGCCTGGCAATTGAAGCTTGGTATGGCTAGCAGGGGTTTGAGCAACCAACTTTCCTTGACGAAAAACCATCAGACGTGTGGCTTTTAAACGGATGGCTTCAATTGGATCATTGGCCTGTAACAGCACCATATTGGCCTGTCCTCCTTCAACAATACCATAGCCTTGTAATCCCATAATGGCTGCAGAGTTATAACTAACAGCGTCAAAACACCATGCCATGTCTGTTCGGCTAGATAGCTGGCCGACATGCAATCCCATACTTGCGACATCCAGCATGTCTGCTCTACCCATGGAATACCATGGGTCCATCATACAGTCAGAACCAAAACCAACATTCACGCCAGCAGCCTTAAGTTCAGGCACACGGGTTTGACCACGGCGTTTG
>TARA_B110000211_G_scaffold67192_1_pt1 | contig 10478 bp, 8 predicted proteins | sample TARA_B110000211 | Tara Oceans TARA_B110000211 (sample SAMEA4397516) | marine metagenome | biome: Polar Biome; feature: [DCM] deep chlorophyll maximum layer (ENVO:01000326); material: water (ENVO:00002006), including particulate matter (ENVO:01000060) such as... | depth 30 m
CCAGCCATTTCCTCTGCTGTAAAGAAACCATCAGTATGACCTTCTAAATAAAGCAGCTTGGAGGAGTTACTGCTAAGCAAGCCATACATAGTCCAACCCGAGGTATTCAAGTCATGATACATAGTGGACCAGCCCGAGTAAGGCACTTGCTGATCGTAAGCCTGGAAACTCAGGAACAGCGGCACCCGCCACAAGTTGCCTTGAGCATCGTACGATTCCTGGGCAACAATGGCCCAGCTATCTTCGTCGATGTAGTAACGGCGCTTGCTGTACACGTGGCGCTGACCTTCTTTGAGACTGGCCTCTACTATCCAAACACGGTGCTTCTCCCAACGAATAGCCTCCGGCTTAGCATGGTGAGGCGTCAGCAGGTCTTCTTTAGAGGTCCAGAAAACCGCATCGTAATTATTATAGGGCACCAACATCTCACGCTTGCCTTTAAGCACCCAGTCAAAGCGTTCAAGACCACCTATTTGGTTATCATCAAAGGTAGTCATGCCAGATGTGGCTGGGTTTGGTGAATCATGCCCAACGTCAGGCGCCAGACGAACGCGACGCTGACCAGGCAGGTAAGACCAGGCCATACGGCCAACTTCTTGGTCATTATCAGGGTCTTTCAGCAGCAGCATTTGACCTGCACCGCGGGTTGGACGCTTGTAGTCCACTCGGAACATACTGAAGAACCTGTCACCCTCAAACTGAGCGCGAGCGTCAGGGTCCCAGAAGACGTTATGAAAGTACTGGTCCACTCCAGAGGACAACACCGCACGACCATTGGAACCAACGTTATAGACTTCTGCGTCGATCACCGTCTGGTATTTACCCAACGCCCGTGTCTTGTGGTTCCAGATGACTTCCATTCCATTTTGTGGAATAGGGAACAACACACAGTTAAAGCCACCAGTAAACCCTGAACCTTGAGCATCGGTTAATCTGGCATTAACCGCACAGTCCTTAGTTGATTCAAGAGCCGACTGCGGGTAAGCAACGGTTCTGTGAGTCTGATAAACATCGACTCTGAAAGTAGGGTAGGCCTCCATTAGCGCCTTAGTACCTTCAGTCAGATAGTCGCTGTATTCCGTCATATTCACAGCTGAAACACTGTATAGCGGCTTCTCATCAGCAAAGGGGTTTACATATTTACCAGAGCCAGGCACATATCCAGCTGGCGCTGTAGTTAAACCACCCGTATAAGCCGGAATATCACCGTTTGCGTTAGCGCCGGCTTCGGCGCCAAACAGGGTTAAAGAAGAGCCTAGTTGCTCTGCCTCCACTGCAGTTACCGCAGCGACTGCCGAGTGCATCAAGGCCACAGCAAAGCCAGAAATGATTAGTCGTTTCATATTATGACTCCCACACCCTAGAAGGTTGTTTTAAACGTAAGACTGACATTACCACGATCTGTTAGCAGAGAGTTGCTACCGTTGTATACACGATTACCTGCATCATTAACCTTGTTTCGCCCCAGGTAATCTGTGTAACGCAAGTCGAACCTATAGCGCGAATGAACGTCAAGCCCCACACCCAAACTATAATTACCTGCGCCTTCATTACCAGCAGCGGTAGTAGCAGCATTACCATGCACGCCATAAGAAACTCTAAAGGGCAAATACATATCCACCCCATTCATCACCTGGAAGTACGTTGGATTCAGGTTAAGCGCTAAACCGACATAAGTGTCATCTGGCTTATCCAGTCCATCATAACCACTACGACCTTTGTACAGGTAAGCATTATCAGTAACTTTATCAACATTCATCCAGGTCAACTCGGCAGACCAGCCCAATGAGTCCCATAGCGCGTTAGCGGGCCTAGTACCAATCAGGTTAACCAATCCATGCCATGTCTTACCTCTCGCACCCGGAACAGACCCATCTCTAGGCATGGCTGCAAGAGCAGTAACATCACTGACAAGGGGCATATTGTCACGATAAGAGATTTCAGCCCCCACGCTAATACCGTATATTTGCTGGGTGAAACTCAGACCATACAGATCAATATTATCTCCATAGGCCAAATTATAATTAGCACCTCCACCAGTCAAAAAGACTTGTGGCAGCTTATCGGCAAAATTACGGTAGTAGAACCCAATAGTGCCGTTCTTAGCCCAGCTAGGTGACCAACGAGCAGCTACACCCCACTCGCCTCGATCATCTGGTGTGGCATCATGCGCACGGCGAGCTACCACGCCAGGGCCTAAAATAAGCCCCTCTCCACCAAGAGACAGCATGTCAGCCGCGCCTAGAAAACTACCGGCCTCTGGGAGACGGAAGGCTTCCCATTCCAGCATGTACTGCAACGCGATAGACAACTCAGCGCTGGGGCGGATTTGCATGGAAATCTGGTTCAGCGGTCTGAACAGCTCCTTGGCTTCTGTGCCAGGGACGGCCACGGCTTTGGCCAAATCGAGACCGGTTTGGCCATAAGTAATACCATGCATGATGCCATCACCCATAAGACTTTCGCCCCAATACACCACGTGGCTTCCTGCACGAACGTCGGTATTAATGCCACCTATCTTAAAACGGGTAAATACAAAGGCATCAAGAAACTCAGCAGATGGCCCACGATAAAATCGTTTGGTTTCACTGGACAAGCCCAGCGCCTGGTTACCACTGCTATTGATATAGTTACTGGTGCCCACGCTTTTATTATCGAGTGAGCGGTCATAGGCGCGATCATACCAACCCGCCGCCGTCACCCGAAAGCCATGGTTACGCTTATAAACAAAGTCAAACTCAGACAAAATATCCAGCCGAGTAGAAACAGTACCTTTATCAAAATTACGGTTACCGTCATCAGCGTTAACTTGTGCAAGAGTATTTTTATCCTGGCTTTCTACACGGTGAACATAATTCAACCGCACAGTATTATCCCAACGAACTTTAATATCAGGATTACCGACATCTATAGGTGCCGCATGCCCAACACCAGGCAATGCTGCACCCAGCACAATTGCAGAGACCACCAAGCCCAGCTGATTAAGCGCCGGCTTGTTTAATACAAACACCTTATTTTTCATACCATACTCCAGGTATTGTTATTTTTATTGCTTACACACACGGATATCAACTGCCCACCAGTGACTTTACTAATCTTATTTTTTGACACTTTTGAAAAAGTGCCTATCGCCCATCAAGAAATGAGACAACGCGGGGATAAGAACAAGAGCGCCGACCATATTCCACAGAAACATAAAAGCTAACAGTATCCCCATATCAGCCTGAAATTTTATTGGAGACCAGGCCCACGTAATCACACTGACAGCCAAGGTAACACCGACCACCGCAACCACCTTTCCGGTAAAAGCCAGTGCGCGATAGTAGGCTTGAGCTAAGGTCTCGCCGTTGCGCTGTCCAGCTAACTGAATACTGATGAGGTACAAGGCATAGTCCACACCTATCCCCACACCCAGCGCGATAACCGGCAAGGTAGCCACTTTTACGCCAATACCCAACACCACCATGAGTGCTTCAGCCAACAACGAGGTTAGTGCTAGAGGCAATACCGCAATCACCACCGCACGCCAGCTACGGAAGGTCACGAAGCATAGTGCGGCTACGGCCAGGTAGACATAAAGGTGCATTTGACGCCAAGCCGTGCTCACTACTTGGTTAGTCGCAGCTTCAATACCAGCGTTACCCGCTGCCATTAAGAATTCGTACTCATCACTGTTGTATTGGTCAGCAAAAACCTGAACCAACTCAGTAACCTGATTCAAGGTATCGGCTCTGTGGTCGGCTAAGTATGCCACTACCGGCATAACCGAGCACTCAACGTTAAACAAGTCCTGGTTGTTGACGCTGGCTGCCTGTGCGCCATAGTTGATTACGTATTGGTTGCGGCTCAGCGTCAGCCACTTAGGATTACCTTCGTATCCACCCGAGGTAATTTGCTTAACCGCTGCGGCCAACGACTGAGTGGCTTGCACCCCTGGCAACTGCTCCAGCTCCCAGCTCAGGCGATCCATCGCATCAAGCGCAGCAAAATTCATACAACTATCAGTCGGTGTTTTTACAATTACGGCAAACTGGTCACTGGACAGCGAGTAGTTCTGTACTACAAAGGCATTGTCTTGATTGTATCGCGAATCAGGGCGCAGCTCTGGCGCACCTTCATCCAAGTCACCTATTTGCAGATCAAGACTAGTGGTATAACCAATCAACACCAGAACTGCAGCCATCAACAGCGCAGAAACAGCCCAACGTCTTTTCGTAAAAACCTGCAACTTGACAAGAAGACCAACCAAGCTGAATGCAGATGGACTATCTGTTTGCTCCTTCAAACTACGTTTTGCAGCTGACACGCTCACACCTGTGTATGACAACAGGACTGGAAGCATAATTAGATTAGTGAAAATCAATACCGCTACACCGACACTGGCGGCTACGGCCAGGTCTCGAATCACCGGGATATCGAATAACATCAGCACGGCAAAGCCAACGGCATCTGCCAGCAGCGCGGTTAACCCAGCAATAAACAGTCGCCTAAACGTCATCCGCGCAGCAACCAGTTTGTGCGCACCGACGGCTATGTCTTGCATAATGCCATTCATCTTTTGCGCACCATGAGAGACGCCGATAGCAAATACCAGAAAGGGAACCAGTACAGAGAAGGGGTCCAGGCTAAACCCCATTAGTGAAACAATACCTAACTGCCATAGCACAGCAATAAGCGAACAAGAAATCATTAGAGCCGTACTAAGCACGCAGCGCGTGTAAATAAATATAATCAAACTGATAATCAGGATAGCCACTGCAAAGAACATCAGCACTTCTGACAACCCAGCTACCAGCTCGCCAATAATTTGCGCAAAACCAACAATGTGAATATCAACAAGCCCTTCAGCCTCATATTGCGCACGCACGTCAGCAATACGCTTTGACAGTACTGCATAGTCCAGCGCCTCACCGGTGGTTGGGTCACTATCCAATAGTGGCAAAAATATCATGCTGGAGTGATAGTTATTAGCCACCAGCTTACCCAGCACACCGGCTCGTATGATATTAAGCTTAAGCTTCTCTAACTCTTGCGCTGAGCCGTCGTAGGTACTCGGCATAACCTGGCCTCCGCGGAAGCCTTCTTCGGTCACTTCTGTCCAACGCACGGCTGGTGACCACAAAGATTTTATCCATGCTCGATCAACCCCGGGCACCATAAACAAATCATCATTTATACGTCGTAGCTGCTCGATATATTCAGCATCAAAAATATTACCATTCGGGTTGGTAACGACCACTCTCAAAGCGCTGCCTAGCCCACTTAACTCGTCACTATGCTCAAAATAGTTAACGACGTACTCATGGTTCTGCGGCATCATTTTTTCATAGCTGGCACTTAACGCCAGCTTATCCACCACGACATAGGCCATAAATGCCGATATAACAAGGGTCATTAAAACCAAAACCAGCCTATTACTGAATACTATTTTCTCAACTACACTTCCTGAATCAGCGTCAAATGATTCATTAATGTCTTTACCCAAATCAACGGCCTCTTTAATCATGGGTATTCCTCATCTTTATTAATCTTTATAATCTTGACGCCATTCAACCCGGCAACCACCAGGGTTTCACTGTCTTTTGCTTGCACGGCATAGAAAGGGTATTGGCTACCCAGAGCTTGCGTTTCGAACCGCTTGCCGCCGTCATTTGAATAAAAAACCTCGCCGTTAAGACTCACGAGAACCAGATCAGTGGCGCTCACGCTGCTTGCGGAGGTAATAGCAACAGAGCTGTTCATATCACTTTTCAACCAGTTTTCACCATCGGCGGTGACCCAGGTGTTGCCAAGCAAACCGTAGGCCAGCAGGCGATCATGGCTACCAATGCCGCCGAACCAGGAGCCGCGATATGGGCTTTTGACAGCATGATATGTAGCTGTTTGAGGGTTCTTTTTCAGTATCAGCCCTTGCTCGCCCAGCACATACAAAGCGCCCAAGGCCTCGACAACACCATACAGATGCAACCCGCTCTCGTTATCAATGTGATGCGAAATAACGCTCCAACTAGCACCACCATCTCGGGTTTCGAGTGCGAGGTTGCTGGCGCCAACCACAATACCGTGATTGGCATCGCTGAAATGCAACGCCAGCAATGATTGATCAACACCCTGGTCAGCGCCAAAGCTTAACTTTTCAGCACTTCTCTCGTCACCACTGGCACTGAGCACGCCTGCCAGCGCTTCATGCAAAGCTGCAATCTGGTGTCCATTTAATTGTAGACTCCAGCTTTCTCCGCCGTCTTGACTATGCAGCACGACACCATCATGACCGACCACCCATCCGGTATTTTCATCAACAAACTGGACAGCTGTTAAATCACTACTAACAGGGACATCAGCTTGCCGCCAATGATTGTCTGCACCATCCATCCACAGGATATGACCACGCTCTCCGACAACAACTGTTCTGTCACCCGCTAGAGCCAAAGAGTTAAGTGAGCTTTCTGCAGCCTTGACCGCTTTGTGCGCTGGCTTCTCAAGGCGATCAAGCATGCCCTGCGGCTGCGCCTGAACACTGGCAGCGGCGCACACTAACGAAAACATCATCAGCAAAATACGTAGCCCTGGACGCTGCTGACGGCCTGATTTGATATTGGCAAGGGCGGACAAATTTACGATGACCTTGTTTTTTTTCTTCATGCAACCCTCTGCCCTGGTGGACCTTTATTTTTATTTCTGAGTAGCAACTGAGGCTTAGCATCAACACTATAGAAGACCGTTTAGACTGTCAATTGTTTATTTGAAAAACTTTTACCCTCGTATCCCCAGGCGCGTTGATGCACGCCTGCGGGCAAGCGTCCTTTTGAAGTAAGCGTCCGGCGATCACCCGTTGATAGCCGGTTTCCAGTTATGCGGCAGTAACTCGTTGATGGCGCTGTTCTTCTGCGTAGGCAGTCGACTCAGCACATCTTTCAGGTAGGCATAGGGATCACGGCCATTCAGCTTGGCTGACTGGATCAGGGTCATGACCGCAGCGGCGCGCTGACCACTGCGTAGCGATCCGGCGAACAACCAGTTGCTGCGGCCCAGTGCCCAAGGCCGGATCTGATTTTCAACCCAGTTGTTGTCGATCGGCACGGCGCCATCATCCAGGTAGCGCGTCAGTGCTGTCCAGCGTTTCAGGCTGTAATCCAGGGCTCTGGCCGTGCCTGTCCCGTCCGGTATCTTTTGCCGCTGAGCCAGCATCCATTTATGCAGCGCCTCGGCAATGGGTCTGGCTTGCGTGGCCCTCATGATCTGGCGCTGTTCTGGTGTCAGGTCTTTGGCTTCCTGCTCCACCTGGTACAACAGTTTGATGTATTCCAGTGCCTGCTCAGCCAGCACACTCTGATTGGCAGCGTGCAGGTCGAAGAACTTGCGTCGAGCGTGGGCCATGCAGCCGATTTCGATGATCCCTGCATTGAACCCGGCTTTGTAACCCGCGTAATCGTCACACACCAGCTTACCTTGCCAGTCGCCAAGGAAGGTGCGGGCATGCTCACCCGCTCGACTTGGAGCGAACGTGTATATCACCGCTTTGATGTCTGCAAAGGGTGTCGTGCAGTAGGCCCAGACGTACGCCTTGTGGGTTTTCTTCTTGCCGGGAGCCAGCATACTGACCGGCGTTTCGTCGGCATGCAGAACGCTGTGATCCAGCAGCGTTGTTCTTAAGGCATCCACCAGTGGTTGCAGTTGGACGCCGCAAGCACCTACCCAGGCAGCCAGAGTGGAGCGTGCAATGGTGAGGCCCGCGCGGCCAAAGATGCGTTCTTGGCGATATAGCGGCAGATGATCAGCGTATTTGGCTACCAGTACTTGGGCCAGCAGGCCGGAGGTCGGAATGCCCTTGTCGATGACCTGTGCCGGAACTGGCGCCTGGATCAGGGTGTCGCATTGGCTGCAGACCCACTTGCCACGGATATGGCGTTCAACGGTAAACACACCCGGCACATAATCCAGCTTTTCGCTGATGTCTTCGCCGATGCGTTTGAGCTGGCATCCACAGCGGCATTGTGTGTTCTCGGGCTCGTGATGGATCAGTGTCCGGGGCAGTTCTGCTGGCAGCGGGGCACGTTTGGGCTGTTGCTTGGGTTTGGCGTCAGGAGACAGGGTCTCTGTGAGCTCGGCCAATTCGGCCTCGATGGCTGCAATGTCGCTGTCCATCAGCTCTTCCAGCAGCAGCCCTTGATGTCCATCCAGCTGTTCGCTGCGACGGGCGAACTTGTTGCGCTTGAGGATGGCTATTTCGTGGGTCAGTTTCTCAATCACCGCATCGCGGTGAGCCAGAACCCTTTCCTTGCTCTCCACTCGATCAAGCAGTTCCATCGCGAGGGCGCGGAGCTGGTCGGCAGAGAACTGGTTGAGGTCGGGTCGCTGAGTCATGGCCGGCAGTATGCCAAGCTCCAGACCTCTTCGCGATTCCCCTATCTGGTGATGGCTCTACTGCCCAGGTTGTGGTTACAGCACCGAGATGACGCCTGCTGCACCAAGGCGCTGCCAAGGCAGCCCCTGAACCAGCGCCATGACCTGCTCATCGGTCAGCTGCAGACGCTCGCCGCGCCAGGCTTCGCCCCAGTGGAACTTGCCCCGGTTCAATCGCCGGGCACACAGCCAGATGCCCAAGCCATCATGAACCATCACCTTCATTCGGTTAGCTCGTTTGTTGGCAAACAGATAGGCGCAGTGTGGTCTGGCTGAGCCAAACACCTGAACTACCCGGGCCAGTGCCGTATCGGCACCGGCCCGCATATCCAGTGGCTCGGTTGCCAGCCAGATCTCATCGATCCGGATCATGCCAGCAAATCGCGTAACAGAACGATGCCCTGATGGGCCTGCTCTGCAGGCCATTCCACCACAACGGCACCGCTGGCACGGGGAATCTCAATGCGGATGGTGTTGCTCGAATGGGTGGCTGAACGGTTGGCAGGCATCGAAGGCAGTGCGGGCAGGTTTACTGGAACAAACCCAGGCGTTGCCGACTGCACGTCATTATTTCGTGCCAGGCTAATCCAACGCCTGACCAGATTGGCATTGAGATCATTATCCAAGGCGATGCGGGCCACCGAAACGCCTGGCTGCTGGCACTGCGCAACGATCTGGGCTTTGAATTCTCGGGAAAAGCGGCGGCGGGTGCGGGTAGGACTGATTACGCTTAATGAGCTCATGGATAGTGTCCACTGGAAAATAAGTGGACACTATCCTGACGGCTACGGAGACAGCCTCAAGACGGGATCACCGGACGCTTACCTTTTGAATGGAAGCCTGCATAACATCACGCTTACAATGACTATATGGGTCTTAGCTTGAAATCAAGATTTTCGATCGAACATCTTGTAACAGGTGCCAGTAAAGGAGGCTAACAGTACCCCTTCGGCTGTCACATCAGCGGCAAAAGTGCTGAACCTCCGTCCTGAAGACACCTTGCGAGCTTTGGCGACCACCCGCGCGCCTACCTTGGTGGTTTTGAAGTAGTTACCCGTCACGCTCACCCCAACCGCTGGCATATGCTCTGCGCAAGCCAATATTGACAGCGCGATATCCGCCAGTGAGAACAGTAAGCCGCCATGCGGTATACCCATGAAGTTGAGCATGTGGCTTTCAATGATCAGCTCGCACTCAACTGAGTCGGCACTGGCCTCGCCAACGGTCACACCTAAAAAACAAGCATAGGGATCTTCTGCAACCTGCTCGATAATCTTTTGCATGTCACCTCCTTACCTGCTGGCTGTCACCCAGGGCTGTGGCTATTTCTAGCATATTGCCTGACAATTGATCCCTGCACGTCCAGAGCATGGCACCCTCCTACCGCAAATTTCGGCAGTTCTTTTGAAGTATCAAAGTCTTGCTCTGTATTCATCTGATTCCACAAGGTTTGGAAAGCTGTGCTGGCAGCGATTCCTATCATCTCAGTAGAATGGGTACAGCCTTTGGTACCTTTAAACAGGCTTTTTGCTGCCTGAAGAAAGCCAGGTTCGATTCGCATCCCGACTAATTGCTGGTAGCTCTTGGCAATATTGCCGCAGACGCTATAAGGCGAATGTGAAAACATCAGACTCGCCGCTTGTATTATCAGCGTTCGATCCACCGTGAGTATCAACGTTATCCCGTGTATCGGCTCCTCAGCAGGAATTACCGGTCGCTCAATCAGCGCCACCTCAAAGGGTTTGGTATCGGTGAGTATTGTCTCAATATCCCAGAGCCCATCATCACGCTCATAGCCGCGAGACAAGAACTGCCGCGTGTGCACAAGGCGGCGGCTCTCTTGCTTGCTATTTACAGGCATACACAGCACCACTCTCGAGCAAAGACATTATGCGCTGGTTACTGATGCCGGCTGCGCTGAGCACTTCTTGGCTATGCTCTCCAGCCGCAGGCGCCAGATTGCGAATCTGACCCGGCGTCCGGCTAAAGCGTGGGCCAGGTGCTGGCTGCACTAGCCCTGCAATTTCAACAGGGTATACGGATTTAATGGTTGATGGGGCACCTTCACCCCATCA
>TARA_B110000211_G_scaffold222248_1_pt1 | contig 10469 bp, 9 predicted proteins | sample TARA_B110000211 | Tara Oceans TARA_B110000211 (sample SAMEA4397516) | marine metagenome | biome: Polar Biome; feature: [DCM] deep chlorophyll maximum layer (ENVO:01000326); material: water (ENVO:00002006), including particulate matter (ENVO:01000060) such as... | depth 30 m
TACTTTTTTAATCTTTCTTTTAAACCTTAAGAAACCTTCAAAATCTTTTTCAAACTCAGCCAATTTTCAAGTAGTAAATTGAAGTTGTTTTTATATAGTAAAAAGAAGGAAAATTAATTACGCTAAAACCACTAAATAGTTATAAGCAAGTAATTTTAGGAGTTCAAAATGACTGAAATCGATGCAAAAGATGATGTGCTGGGCCGTGCTCGGGTTAGGGAGAGTGCCGAATTAACAGAATATTATAAGGATTTAGCTGAAATTGATACTGGTGCCTTATGGACTGTTGCGAACGATATAGAGCCATGGGAACCAACACCAAAATCTGATCCAATAATTTGGCGCCATTCTGACCTTCGTAAACAAGTACTAAGGGCAATTGATCTTGTGCGTCCGGAAGATGCTGGACGTAGAGTGATTTACCTCAGAAACCCAAAGCGACAAGATGTGAGTGCTGCTTGTGGGTGGCTTTTTTCTGGAATTCAGGTGATGAAAGCTGGTGAAAAAGCTGGTGCACATCGCCATGCAGCATCGGCTCTTAGATTTATCATGGAAGGCACCGGTGCTTACACAATTGTTGATGGTCACAAAGTGGAGTTGGGTTGTCGAGATTTTGTGATAACTCCAAATGGAACATGGCATGAACATGGTATTTCAGAAGATGGGAGCACATGCATATGGCAAGATGGACTTGACATTCCACTCACCAATGCCCTTGAAGCTAACTTTTACGAGGTCCATCCAGAAAACCACCAGTCTTCTAACTTGCCAACAAATGATAGTCCTTTTACCTATGGTGCACCTGGTTTAATGCCAGCCCTCGACAAATGGGATAAACCTTACTCTCCGCTGCTTAAATTTTCTTGGGAACCTACTTATGAGGCTTTAAAAAATTATTCTAAAGTAACTGATGGATCTCCATATGACGGAGTAATTATGAGGTACATTAATCCACAAACTGGAAGTGACCCAATGTTAACAATGGGTGCACAAATGCAAATGCTTCGCCCAACCGAGCACACAAAATCTCACCGGCATACTGGAAACATAATTTACCAGGTTGCAAAGGGTAATGGATATTCAATAATCGATGGCCACCGTTTTGATTGGACAGAAAAAGACATATTTTGTGTACCCAGCTGGACTTGGCATGAGCATTGTAATACCGAAAAAAATGATGATTCTTGTCTTTTTTCATTCAATGATCTTCCTGTAATGCAAAAACTTGGGTTTTACAAAGAACAAGTATTTCCTGAAAATAATGGCCACCAAGTTGTTGAACAAAACTAACAAGGACATAAAATGAAATTAATAACCTACCGCGCAAATAAAATATCCGAAGCAAGACTTGGTGTTATTCACAATGAGCAAGTTGTAGATGTTAATAAATTGGGATCAACAATTGGATATCAGTTTCCAGATTCTATGTTGGAATTAATTGACCAAGGACCAGATGCAATATCTGCACTTTCAGACGCCTTAAAAGAAAGAGGTGGCAGAATGCCTCCTGGTATTGCTATTCCAGAAGCAAATGTATCATTGCTTGCGCCAATCCCAACGCCAAGAAAAAATATCTTTGGGATTGGGTTAAATTATGTGGAGCACGTTGCAGAATCAGCAAAAAGTCTTGATACTTCAAAAGACTTACCAACAAAACCTGTCGTATTTTCAAAACCACCAACAGCAGTGATTGGGACTGGTGATAGTATTCAACACAATAGTAAAATGACGCAACAATTAGACTGGGAAGTTGAATTAGCAGTAATTATAGGAAAAAAAGCCACTCGAATTGACGTTGAAAATGCAATGGATCATGTTTTTGGTTATTCTATAATGAACGACGTCTCAGCACGTGACAATCGACGGGCGGGGCAGTGGATTTTTTCTAAAGGACAAGATACCTTTGCTCCGTTTGGACCATGTATAGTAACAGCAGATGAAATCTCTGATCCTCATAATCTGAACCTTTGGTTAAAAAAGAATGGAATTGAGAAGCAAAACTCCAATACAAAGCACTTACTTTTTAATATTCCAACTTTGATCTCTGATTTGTCTTCTGGAATGACCTTAGAGCCAGGAGATATTATAGCAACTGGAACACCATCTGGTGTAGGTGCAGGTAGAAATCCTCAGGAATGGATGTGGCCAGGGGATATAATTGAATGCGGGATAGAGGGTATTGGTATACTACAAAATCCAGTAATTGGTATTTAGAGATATGAACAAAAGAAGTTAAAATGATAATTTATACGAATATATTCTGACTAAAAAGCCTATAAAAGATTAAGTTATGACAAACCAAAAAATTGAACTACTCTCTGTAATAGAAGAAACACCAAATATTAAAAAGTTTGTTTTTAATTTAATGGGTGATGAGGATTGGTCTTGGACCGCAGGTTCACATATTAGAATTTTATTACCAACTAATGACGATCGCGCATATTCGTTACTTCGGCTTAATGAATTAACTAAAGCGCAAATTGCAATTGGTGTCTTACTTGAAGAAGATAGCACTGGTGGCTCAAATTATATGCATTCATTAAAAATAGGGGATAAGGTTACAGCCGTGCCTCCCCAAAATAATTTTGAGCTTGTAAATAAAGCATCGCACCACATGCTAATTGCTGGAGGTATTGGGATAACTCCAATATTATCGATGGCCGCAGATCTAGCCAAAGAAAATAAAAAATTCAATTTGCATTATGCTGGAAGAAGTAAAGATGCTCTCGCTTTCGTTACTGAAGTAGCAGAAATATGTGGTGATCAGATGCAATTACATTATGATGATGATGAGTCCTCTCTAGACATAGAGCATATTTTAAAAAAAGCCCCCATTAATTCTCATGTCTATATCTGTGGGCCAAGTGGTTTAATTGAAGCTATAAAAAATCGGGCATTAGAATTAAATTGGGATAGTTCTAGAATCCATTTTGAGTTATTTAAAACTGATAATAGTGGCAATGAGAATACAGCTTTTGAAATAGAAATCCACAAGACCGGACAGGTGATTCAGGTAAAGGCAGATCAATCTATTATTGGTGCACTAGAGGGGGCTGGATTAGATCTATTATACGACTGTCAACGTGGTGACTGTGGTATTTGTCAGTGTGATGTGATTTCTGGTGAACCTGATCATCGTGATATAATACTAACTGATGAAGAAAAAGCTTCTAATACGGTAATGCAGATATGCGTTTCACGAGCCAAATCAAAACGCCTCGTTATAGATATTTAAGTGTAAAGGGTTAAGTCTTATGGATAAATATGAGAATAATAAAAAAGCAGTTCAAGGGTTGGTATTAGACAAATCAGTTCATCGCGATGTTTACGTCAATGAAGAAGTTTTTAAACTTGAAATGGAACACCTGTTTCCAAATGTTTGGGTTTTTATTGGGCATGCTAGCCAGATTAAGAATTCTGGGGATTTTATTACAAGCAAAATTGGCAACCAACCTATTTTAGTTTCAAGGCACCGAGATAATACAATTCATGTTTTATATAACCGATGCCCCCATAAAGGCGTAAAGATTGCGTCTGAACCATGTGGTAATACAGGTAAATTCTTTAGATGCCCCTATCATGCTTGGTCATTTAAAACAGATGGTTCTCTTTTAGCAATCCCATTAAAAAAAGGATATGACGGAACTGGATTTTCTGACGCTCCGGCATCTAAAGGCCTCTCAAGAGTAGAAAACGTTAAAATTTATAGAGATTTTATTTTTGCCCGATTAAGTAAGAATGGTCCCTCGTTTGAGGACTATTTTGGAGAATCTTTATCAACAATCGATAATATGGTAGATAGAGCACCTGAGGGTGCACTCGAAATTATCAGTTCCCCTATTAGGTATATGCATACCTGTAATTGGAAGATGTTAGTTGAAAATCAGACTGATACTTGCCACCCAATGGTGGCCCATGAAAGTAGTGCTGGGACCGCTGTTAGAGTATGGGAAAGAGAGAAAATTAATAGCGTTTCAAAAGAGACACCCATGGCTGTTCAGTTTTATGCACCCTTTATGAGCCCATATGAGTTTTATGAAAGTACTGGCATTAGAATATGGCCCAATGGCCATGGGCATACAGGCGTTACAGGATCCATTCATCAAGACTATACAGATGTGGATGGTTATATGGCTCTAATGACTAAAAAACATGGAGAGCAAAAAGCCAAAGAAATAATCAATGATGTTCGACATAACACCGTCTATTTTCCAAATATCATGGTCAAAGGTGCTGTTCAAATTTTACGTAATTTTATTCCAATAAGTGTTGACAGAACATTGGTTGAAAGTTGGTGCTTTAGATTAGTTGGTGCACCTAAGAAATTCTTTGAGCGTAGTCTAATGTATAATAGATTTATAAACGCGCCAACATCTATAGTGGGTCATGATGATCTAGAAATGTACGAAAGGGCACAAGAAGGTTTGAAATCTAACGGAAATGAATGGGTAAACCTTCAGAGACTTTACAGTGAAAATGAGCAACATGATGTAACAGAAATAATTAATGGCACGTCGGAAAAACAAATGCGTAATCAATTTAATGCTTGGTCAAAATACATGACACTAAATATGAACGACAAACTAGAGGTTACTGAATGAAACGGGACGAAATTATCGATTTTATTTACGAAGAAGCATTTCTATTAGATACAATGCAATGGAACAAGTGGTTGGAATTATATGATCAAGATGCAAGATATTGGATGCCTATGGAATGGAATCAAAAAGATCCCTTAATGCAACAATCGCTAATGTATGAGGATATGTTATTATTGACTATCCGTGTAGAAAGATTATCGGGGGAGCGCACCTTTAGCCAAAAACCTAAGAGCCGATGTCATCATATATTACAGGCACCTAAAATTTTAGAAATTAATGAAGAAGATAAAACGTGTAAAACGCGAACAGCTTTTGCGTATACCGAAACTAGAGGTGACATTCTTGAAAGATTTTCTGGCTGGGCCAGTCATGATTTAAAATTGGTAGATAATAATATTAAAATTGATTTAAAGAGAATAGATTTAATTAATTTTGATGCTCCATTTAGCAATATTCAGCTTTTCATGTGAGGCTGTTATGAAAAATGAAACTGTTTATAAAAGATTCCAAGCGGTAGCTAATAAACGAAAAGATGCGCCATTTTTACAAGTATTAAGAGAAACTGCTCTAATCTATAATATTAATGATGGAGACACATCTTATAGTGACATGCAAAAAGCTGTTAATGTATGGGAATTAAAATTTAGAAACGCAGGATATAGTCATGGCCAACGAATTGGCCTCTTACTCCAAAATAGACCAATCTTTATAGAAATATGGTTAGCATTAAATAGCCTTGGCATATCAGTTGTTCCAATTAACCATGATCTAAGAGTCGCCGAGCTAGAATATATAATTGAGCATTCTGAAATGAAGTTGATAATTTCCACTCCTGAAAGAATTTCAGAATTAAAACAAGCAATCAGTAATAGAAATCTAACTGTTGATGTCATCTCAACCTTCGATGAGATACCTAATATTCTTGAAGTAGATAATAAAATATTTGATCCAGATACTTCGACTGAATGTGCTTTGCTTTACACCTCGGGAACAACTGGTCAACCAAAAGGCTGTATATTAAGCAATGAATATTTTTTACATTCGGGAGATTGGTATTCTGAAGTGGGAGGATTAATCAGTTTATCTGTAAATCATGAGAGGATGATTACGCCTTTGCCTTTATTCCATATGAACGCAATGGCTGTTTCGTTTACAGCGATGCTAACAGTAGGTGGATGTTTAATAATATTAGATCGCTTTCATCCCAAAACCTGGTGGCAATCAGTTAAAGAAAGTAAAGCTACGTGCATTCATTATTTAGGGGTAATGCCATCAATACTTATGAACGATATCCCAGATATTAACGATAATAATCATTGTGTGCGATTTGGCTTTGGTGCTGGTGTGGACCAAAAATTACATGCAAAATTTGAAGCTCGATTTGGTTTTCCATTAATTGAGGCTTGGGCAATGACCGAAACGGGTAGTGGTGGCACAATAAGTGCCCATACAGAACCAAGAAAGATTGGCGTGTCATGCTTTGGTAAGCCTGAAAAAGATATTGAAATAAAAATTGTTGACGATGATGGACAAAACACACCAACCGGCATCCCAGGTGAACTTCTAATTAGACGCAAAGGTCCAAATAAGGAATATGGATTCTTCTCAGGGTACTTAAAGGATGAAAAAGCAACTAACGACGCATGGGCAAACGACTGGTTTCATACAGGCGATATTGTAAAAATTGATGAATTTGGATTTCTATATTTTATCGATCGTAAAAAAAATATTATTAGGCGTTCAGGAGAAAATATAGCTGCAGTCGAGGTTGAATCAATTTTAAATCGACATGCTAGTATAAAGATTTGTGCTGCTGCAGCAGCGGTAGATGATATTCGTGGTGAAGAAGTCGCCGTGTTTATAATTCTTGATAAAGATATTGATACTTATGATACTGCAATAAAAATTGTGGAATGGGCTCTAGATGAAATGGCATATTATAAAGTTCCAGGGTTAATAGAATTTGTAAATGAATTACCGTTGACAGCTACTCAAAAAGTTCGACGTGGTGATTTAAAAAAGCTTGTGAAATGTACACAGGAAAATAATGGCTTTCATGATATGAGAAGCCTCAAAAGAAGACAGTTATGAAACAAAGGCAAAAGTCATATGATGGAGTTTCATTATGTGCTCCAATCACAATTCCATATCAAAGGTTTTCATCAGAAACCGCTCATTGGTGGGCAGGAGCTGCTTTGAAAGAATTAAACTCAAAAACAGGTCTTAAACCAAAAGACTTTGATGGCATCATATTTTCAAGTTTTTCATCTGGTCCAGATACTGTAGTTGGGATTGTACAGCATCTTGGATTAACGCCTAAATGGATGGATCATATTCCAACAGGTGGTGCAAGTGGAATAATGGCTATACGTAGAGCAGCCCGCGCCGTGCAAGCTGGAGACGCAAGTATTATTGCATGTGTAGCTGCAGATACAAATCATATTAATAGCTTTCAAAAAACATTAGAGAATTTTTCTAGATTCTCCCAAGATGCGACCTATCCATATGGTCAGGGAGGCCCTAACGCTACATTTGCTATAATGACCGACAACTACATGCGAAAGTTCGACCTAAGCAGAAAAGAATTTGGCAAAATAGCGATTTCACAAAGAGAAAATGCACTATCTAATCCATTTGCGCTTATGAAAAAACCATTAAATATGAAGCAATATATGGAGGCGAAGTTAATTGCTGATCCAATACATCTTTTTGATTGTGTTATGCCATGCGCCGGAGCAGAAGCTTTTATAGTTACTACCCCAGAAATAGCAGAAAACCTTAATTTATCTACTGTAAAAATCTGCAGTACTATCGAAAGACATAATGCTTTTTCAGAAGATCCTATTCAATATAGAGGAGGTTGGGCTAAAGATGTTGACGATCTTTGGCATTCATCAGGTTACACTCCAGATGACATGAACTTTGCACAGGTTTATGATGACTACCCCTTAATTGTTGCAATGCAACTAGTGGACTTAGGATTCTGTAAAAGAGAAGAAATAAAACATTTCATCAATAAAACGGACTTTACTATTTCAGGCACCCTTCCATTAAATACTAATGGTGGTCAGCTATCCGCTGGACAAGCAGGAGCAGCTGGTGGCTATCAAAACGTAACAGAGGCATTGCGTCAATCAATAAAACAACCGTTAGGTGATCAAATACCTAAATCTTCTAAAGGTTTGATATCAGGTTTTGGGATGGTAAATTATGACCGTGGCGTTTGCACTGGTGCTGCAGTAATTGAAGTTGATGACATTCGATGGTAAAACCTCTGAGCAACCCAAATAAAAAAAACCCATTAATTAAATCGAAAATTAATCAAGTCACACCAGCTATTCGAAGTCGTGCTGCGCTTGCTATGTCTTGCCACGCATCTCAAGGCAATTTTGTTTTACAAGTTTGTGAGGATTGTCAGTCAACTACATATCCCCCGAGAGATCGATGTCCCAAATGTTGGGGTAAGTTAATATGGAAACCCCAAAAAAGATCAGCTATTCTACTGGCTGAAACAACTATTCACTCAACGAGTGATCTTTACTTTCGGGAACACATTCCTTGGCGCATTGGAACAATTTTATTAGATGCCGGGCCAACTGCTTTTGCTCATTTACATAATAATATAAAAATTGGCGATAAATTAAAAATCAATATAATGTTAGACCGTAGTGGGAACCCAGCACTATTCGCTTTACCAAGAAAGGCTAGCGCAAATATGGAAGATGATTATCAGTACAAGCAATTTACGGTTTCTCCAAAAAATCGACGCGTGTTGATATCAGACGGGCGAAACAAAATGGGCCAAGAATTGGCAAAAGCATTAATAAAGGCAGGAGCAGAAACTATTTATATTGGAAATGGTGATATGAACTTGCTTTTTGACGGAGAACAGGGTTTTAAAAATAATCCTAAAATAAAAATGGTATCTTTAAATTTATTAAGCACAAAAAGTGTAACAAAAGTTGCTCAACAGTATGGTGGAAAAATAGATATTGTCATTAATACCGCTTATTATAATCGTCCTGGGTCAGTTGCTTTTAGTGGTAAAATAACAGAATTACAAAATTCCATGGATATAAATGTTAGTGGGCTCTCAAGGTTAGCTAAAGCATTTTGTCCAGTATTAAGTGCACGCTCGGGAGACAAAGAAAGACCTGCTATTGCATTCGTCGATTTACTATCAGTTTTTTCACTGACTGGGCATCCGAATTATGCCAGTATGGCAGCTAGTTCTGCTGCACGGCTCTCATTAATAAATAGCCTACGTTCAGAAATGCGGAAAACTGGTCTCAAAGTATATAGTATATTAATTGGACCATTAGATGATGAATGGCATCAAGATATATTGCCACCAAAAATTTCGCATATGCAAATAGCAAAAACTGTAATCGAAGCTCTGAATAACGGTCAAGAAATTAGCACAGTCGGTGATGTTGCAAAAGATATTCTTTCAAGATGGAAATTGGATCCATTACTAGCAATTAGGGAAATGAACCAATGAAAGAATCAACAAAAATTTTAACAAAATTGGCACAGGCAATCTCAGAAGAAACAGTGAAAATAATTGATCTATCTAATACTCTGAGCTCTGATTTTCCTGTAATCATCTTACCCCCTGAATTTGGTCAATGCGAACAATTCAAAATGGAAACCCTGTCTGAATATGACGAGAATGGCCCAGCTTGGTATTGGAATAATATTTCAATGAATGAACATACAGGAACTCACTTTGATGCACCTGCTCATTGGATTACTGGCAAAGATATACCTAATAATACTGTGGAATCTATACCTGTACAAAACTTTGTTGCACCAGCTGTTGTGGTAGATATTAGTAAAGAATCTGCAATTAACCCAGATTTTTTAATTACAAAAGAATTTTTATTAGAATGGGAAAAAACTCATGGAGAAATTCCTCCCAAGAACTGGATTGCTTTAAGAACTGATTGGTACAAATTAGTTGGGACAGAAAAATATCTCAATATGCAAAAAGATGGAGCTCACTCACCTGGCCCAGATAAATCAGCTATTGAATTTTTAGTTTTTGAGCGTGATTGTATAGGGCTAGCAGTTGAAACAATTGGCACTGATGCAGGACAAGCTTTTGATTTTGATCCTCCGCTTCCTGCCCATTCTATTCTGCATGGTAATGGTCGATACGGCCTTCAGTGTTTAAAAAATTTAGATAAGTTACCCACTTTTGGTAGCATTATAATAGCAAATCCCCTAAAAATAGAAAAGGGTTCTGGAAGCCCGCTTAGAGTATTAGCATTAGTTGATGGATAAAATCATGAAAACTAAAACAACTTTAATTACTGGTGGTACTTCTGGAATAGGTGCTTCAATAGCTAAAAGTCTTTTAGCTAAGGGCGAAAGAGTTATAACGCTCGGTTTGGAGATGCCTAATTGGTTACATGAAAATTTATATGGTTATAAAGCTGATCTAACAGACGAGAAGCAAACAAAAAAAGCAGCTGACTTAATAAGTTCTGAGCATAAAATAAACAGCGTAGTACATAATGCTGGAATTATTTTACCAAATTTGCTCTCGAAAGTTGAAACAAGTGACGTTTTAACTCTGAGTCATATACACTTAGCAGCACCGATTGCGTTAACTCAAGCAATATTGCCAAACATGATAAATGATAAAAATGGTAGGATCGTATTCATTAGCTCTAGGGCTTCGATGGGCATGCCTACCCGTTCTGCGTACGCCGCTACTAAAGCCGGTATTCATGGTTTAGCCAGAACTTGGGCCTTAGAGCTTGCTGAAAACAATATAACAGTAAATGTTATTGCGCCAGGTCCAGTACTTACTCAAAATTTCTGGGACTTAGTTCCAAAAGATGGGGAGCTTCAGCAAGAAAT
>TARA_B110000211_G_scaffold105205_1_pt1 | contig 10463 bp, 9 predicted proteins | sample TARA_B110000211 | Tara Oceans TARA_B110000211 (sample SAMEA4397516) | marine metagenome | biome: Polar Biome; feature: [DCM] deep chlorophyll maximum layer (ENVO:01000326); material: water (ENVO:00002006), including particulate matter (ENVO:01000060) such as... | depth 30 m
AAAAAAATGGTAATAAAAGCTGAAAAACAAGGTGATGGTGCATTTCGATTGGAAGATGATAAGGAATTGATGCATGAATTCACCTATTCTGGTGCACTGAGCTTTTGCAGAAGACGTTACAGCCGTGATTTAGAAAGTATTGATGTTGTTGTGAGTGGCATTCCCTATGACAATGCCGTCACAAATAGGCCAGGTACGCGCTTTGGACCCAGAGCCATCCGAGCAGCCTCATCACAATTGGCAGAGTTGCCTCACTTTCCCTACGGATTCGAACCATTTAGGCATTTGTCAGTCATTGATTATGGAGATTGCGAAATTGATTCACATCAACCGGCAAGTGTGTTTGATACAATAGAACAACACGCTGATAGAATTTTAAGATCAAATGCAAAAATGGTTAGTTTAGGTGGAGACCATTCAATAACGTATCCACTATTAAAGGCTCACGCAAAAAAATATGGTCCTATAACACTAATTCAATTTGACGCTCATTGCGACACTTGGAGCGATGACGGTATGCGATTTGATCATGGTACAATGTTTGCAAGAGCTGCAGACGAAGGAATTATTGACGTTACAAAATCGAGTCAAATCGGACTTAGAACTTATAATGACACTGACTATGGTTTTGAAATTCTGACAAGTCCGTGGATACATAGAAATGGTATACAAGCAGCTATAGACATTGCAGTGACACGAGCCAAGACATCACCAGTTTATCTTTCATTTGATATAGATGGACTTGATCCAGCTTACGCACCAGGCACTGGAACTCCAGTCAGTGGAGGTCTTGCAAGCTGGCAAGGTTTGGAGTTTGTGAGAGGTTTAGAACCGTTAAATCTTATCGGAATGGACGTTGTAGAAGTTTCACCCGCTTATGATAATGCTGAAATTACAGCACTGGCCGCCGCTAACATGGCATATGATTGGATTTCAGTACTAGCAAAAAAAAATGGTGCACCCTGCAAGTTTGTTGGCCGCGTTTAACTAAAAGCTTCTAAAAGTATTAATTTTAAGATATGTGTACATTATGATTGTGCGAATATTAATAATGTTTTCATTTATCTGGCTTTTATCAGGATGTTTGCCAGCACTAGCGTCTGATTATGAAAAGCTGCAGCAGCCCTTTTTGGAAGAATGCATCAACATCTGATTCAAAATTCGATGTATGTATACTTTGAAATATTTTCAACAAAACGAATAAATAGAATAAAAAACCATCTTGTTCACTATAAATATTTACTCTGCTATATCTTCAGCCCAAAGCTCAGGCTTCTCCTCAATGAATTTGGTCATTAGATTAATACAATCTTGATCGTTAGCAATAATAACTTCAACACCCCGTGAACGCAACAATTCTTCATTACCTCCAAAGTTTACGGCCTCTCCAATTACCACTCTTGGGATTCCAAATTGAATAATTGTTCCAGTACACATCATGCAGGGACTAAGAGAAGTATAGAGTGTTGTATCGCGATATGTACTTTGACGCCCAGCTTTTCTTAAAGCATCCATTTCTCCATGTGCGATTGGATCTCCTTTTTGAACACGTTGATTTCGGCCTTGGGCGACCACTTTACCCGCTCGCTCAAGCACAGAGCCAATTGGGCAGCCCCCCTCTTCAAAGCCTTCTTTTGCTTCTTCATAGGCAATACGCAACATTTGAGTGTCTATTTTGCTAAGCATAGTTTTGTCCCTTCATAATAATAAATTAAAAATTAATTTTTGTGTCTATTTTTATTCCCGTGAAAAAATAATCTCACCATCACAAATTATGACCATAGCCTTTGCTTTTTTTTATGCGATCACTGTTTGTTTTTAAATTTTCCGATAACACTACTACATCTACTAACATACCAGTTCTTAAAATTCACTTTTTTCTCTACAAATTCTGCATAAGTACCTACAGCGGTATAAGACGCAAGGGTGTCTGTCAAAGTTTGTTTTTGATTAAGCCATCAAGCATTTAAAATCTTAGAAAAACAATGCCAGTAAATATGTTCATAGAACTTAACCCAACAACAATCTTAAGTCCTCTCATAGCTATTGACGTTGCTTACAGCTTTTGTGGATCCATCGTTTGTATTCACACATTTGTTATAACAATATCTACTTTCGCAAGAATGTTTTTTGCCAAAATTAAAATCCTTTACTTAATAAATTGGATTTATAAATCGAAATTATTTAACTAATATAAAACTTGATTAAAGTTTTTAGCAAAGTATAAAAGAGTATGGGAACTTCAATTTATATAAATGCTATCATGGCATTCACAATTAAAAAAGTTCTAGCAATTACAAAAATTGCACTAAAAATTTAATTTAAATTAACACTTAAGCTGTCACTAAAATATAATTTAATGAAAGGAATGAAAATGAAAATTTTAACATCACGCCGTCAATTACTGGTCGGTGCATCTGCAATGGTAGCCCTACCAGCCTATCTTCGAACAGCATCAGCTGGCGCAATTGTAAAAGTTGCGGGAGTACATATGTCACCAGTAGAGAATGCTTGGAATTCACGAATACATTTAGCATTTAAACAAGCAGCAGAAGCAGGTTTAATTGAATACGAATTTTCAGAAGGAGTTTCACCAACTGATTATCCAAGAGCAATGAGAGAATATGCAGAAAATGGTTCGCAATTAATATGGGGCGAAAGTTATGCAGTTGAAAACCAGGCTCGAGATGTTGCAGCAGATTATCCAAAAACTGCGTTTTTAATGGGTTCATCTGGCGGACCAGAGGGTGACAATTTCGGAGTGTTTGGAACGCGAAATCACGAAGCTGCATACCTAGCAGGTATGCTTGCTGGGAAAATGTCAAAAACTGGAGTTTTTGGATCTGTTGGTGGTTATCCAATACCAGAAGTGAATCTACTAATTAATGCATTCCGTATTGGCGTCAAAGAAGTAAACTCTAATGCTAAGTTTTTAAACGGCTTTATCGGTGCATGGTTTGACCCAGCTAAAGCAAAAGAAGCAGCAATTGCACAAATTGATGCGGGTGCCGATATCTTATTTGGTGAGCGAATTGGTACAGCTGATGCCGCTAAAGAGCGCGGAATTAAAGCTATTGGTTCACTAATTGACTATACACCTAGGTACCCAGGAACAGTCTTTGCTAATGCGATTTGGAACTATGGCCCAACAATTGAAGCCATTGTTGCAGATGTGAATGCAGGTAATGCAGTGGGACGAGATTATACCGAATATTCATTTATGAAGTATGGTGGCAATGAATTGATTTACGTTCAGGATGAAGTGCCAGCCGATGCAATTCCAGCAATGGAAAAACGACAGGCTGCTATCGCAGCTGGTACATATGATGTGCCAATTGATAATAGCGAACCAGCATAAAGAGAGCTGTTTTGGATGCAACTCAAGTCGCCAGCAACATTGCTGGCGGCAAAATCACAGCTTTACAAGCTATGGAAGATGCCATTTCAAAGGCAAAAAAATATAGAGAATTAGGCGCTATTGTTGAGATAGATGCCGAAAATGCTTTGACACTCGCTAAAAAAGCTGACGATACACCAAAAGATAAAAGAGGATGTTTTCATGGCGTACCATTTCTTGGAAAAGATTTGGGTTCATCATCATTCAATCTAACAACATCCGGCGGCGTATTAGCTTTAAAAAATAAATTGGAAAAAACTAAACCTGAGAGTGAATTGTTTTCTAGATTCCATAAATCAGGCTTGATTACATTTGGTCTTACCGCAGTTCCAGAATTTGGTTTAGCTCTAACTTCTGAACCTCCTGGGATGCAACCAGCACAAAACCCATGGAATAACGCATACTCACCAGGGGGATCTTCAGGAGGCGCTGCTTCAGCAGTAGCAACAGGAATAGTGCCAATGGCTCACGCTACAGATGCCGCAGGGTCAATAAGAATACCATCCGCCTGTTGTGGATTAATGGGATTAAAACCTTCAAGAGGAACTAGTCCCGGTGGCCCAGAATTCAATAATCACCTTGCAGGGATTGCAGAAGAATTTGTAATCACACGTTCAATACGTGATTTAAAAAAAGCATTCCAAGTTATAAATACGAACACGCACTTTGACCAAAGTTCAGAGAACAAAAAAGACTTTTCTAGGATTGGACTTTGCGCTTCTGAAAATAGCAGTGAACTTCAACATAAGTTAATATACGAAACTGCAAATAAATTAAGAAAATTAAATTTCCAAGTAGTGGAGATGGCTTCACCAGAAAAATTAGGAGCAGATTCACAAGAAATCACTCGGATAATATTAACGGCAGCACTTGCAGAATGCTTAGATAACTTTGAAATCAAAGATTCCGAAATAAGTCCTTTAACAGCCTCCATAGCAAAAGAAGGACGAGCCATGCGTGCATCTACTTTTTTCTCAGCAACTCGTGGTATTGCAAAAATATCTAATAATTTAAACGAATTCTTTGGTAATGTTGACGTAATCATATCGCCAATATTGTCAGATTTACCGCCCAAATTAGGTTTTTTTAATTTTAATAATGAGGATCCAACATCCCATTTTACGGCTATGGAGGAGCTAGCGCCAAATGCTTCTTTAGCCAATGTATCGGGATTTCCAGCACTCGCGATGCCCTTTGGGTTTGAAAATGGTTTACCAATTGGATTACAACTAATGAGCAAAATTGGAACCGATCTCTCTCTTCTTGAACTTGGTCAGAAATTAGATCAAATGCATGTGATAAGTAAAATTTCTTTTAATAGGCTAAATATTTAATGAACACTGTTCTTGAGATAGACAAAATTTCTAAAAGATTTGGCTCCTTAGTTGCAAATGACTCAGTAAGCTTAAAACTTGGTCAAGGAGAAATTTTGGCATTACTTGGTGAAAATGGTGCTGGTAAAACAACACTTATGAACATAATTTATGGGCATTATACTGCTGATAGCGGCAAAATAAATGTATTGGGTAAAAATTTATCTGGTGGAAAACCGAGAGAAGCCATTGACGCTGGAATAGGCATGGTTCACCAACATTTTTCTCTTGCTGGTAACTTAACTGTTTTAGAAAATGTAATGATAGGTTCAGAATCATTATTTAAGCGTAGTTCAGACAAACAGTTTGCTAAAAATAAACTACTTTCAATTTCAGAAAAATTTGGACTCCCCGTCTCACCTGCAGCTCTAATTTCCTCATTATCGGTAGGTGAAAGGCAACGCGTTGAAATCTTAAAAGCGTTATATCGAAACGCTAAGATTTTAATATTGGATGAACCTACCGCTGTATTAGCAAGACCTGAGGCAGAAAAATTATTCAAAACTTTAAGGGAAATGACAAAAGAAGGTCTTTCATTAGTTTTTATAAGCCACAAACTTCATGAAGTAATGTCCGCAGCTGATCGCGTAACTGTATTAAGAGGTGGGAAAGTAGTTGCTGAACGTGAAACAAAAAAGACATCTAAAGAAGAACTAGCGGAGTTAATGGTTGGGCATCAAGTCAACAGACCAATACGAAAAGCACAGTCTATTGGAAAAAAAGTTATTGAAGCATCCAATATAACAGTAAAACATAAAAATCAGATTCAACTTGATAATATCTCATTCTCAATAAATGAGGGTGAAATATTAGGAATTGTGGGTATTTCTGGTAATGGACAGGCGGCTCTTGGGCGTCTCGTGTCTGGAATTGGAGAGCCAACTTCTGGAGAGTTAACCTTTTTTGAGACTAAAATGAATGGATTTACGCCTCGAGATTGCATTAACTCAGGTATTGGACGCATTCCAGAGGATCGGAACACCGAAGGAATAATAGGTGAACTGAACATCTGGGAGAATGCTATTATTGAAAGACTACATGAACCTAGTTTTTCTAAGGGTGGTTTTGTTCGCAAAAAATCCGCACGTGCTTTTGCCAATGATTTAATCAAAAAGTTTGATGTCAGAGGCGCCACATCAGAAACACAAGCACGTCTTTTATCTGGCGGCAATATGCAGAAACTTGTATTAGGTAGGGCTCTTTCAGTATCCCCCAAATTAATCGTGGCTAATCAACCAACTCGAGGTTTAGATGAGGGTGCTATAGCTGCTGTTCATAAAGAGCTTCTAAAGGCCAGAAGTGAGGGCGTTGCAATTCTATTGATATCTGAAGAACTAGAAGAAGCTGTTGGTTTGGCTGATAGGCTCCAGGCAATAGTAAAAGGTAAATTATCCGAACCTATTACTGCAGAAAATGCAGATGCTACCCGCTTAGGTTTAATGATGGCTGGAGTTTGGGACACAATTGATGAGACTTGAAAGGCGCACATACGTCTCGACTAAGTTAGTTATAGTTGCGCCTATTCTAGCAATCTTGGCTTCTTTAAGCCTTTCTGGAATTCTTATAATTTTGGCAGGAGTGAATCCTGTTATAGCGTACTTTGAGATAGTAAAAGGAGCATTTGGATCAAAACTGGCAATAACAGAAACCTTAACCCGAGCAAGCCCCTTAATTCTTACAGGACTTGCAGCAGCAGTAGCCTTCAGGGCTCGCTTGTGGAACATTGGAGGAGAAGGACAGTTTTACATTGGTGCACTAGTTGCTGCAGCTGTTGGAAATAATCTTTTACTAGGCCTCCCAGTAGTCATCTCGATGACATTAATTATGCTGTCTGCTATGATAGCAGGTGCCGTTTTACTTGCAGGTCCTGCTTTACTCAGACTGCGCTTCGGAATCGATGAGGTTGTTACAACTTTACTTCTTAATTTTATAATTATTCTTTTTGTAGGCTTGATGATCGAGGGACCACTTAAGGATCCATTTGCATTTGGCTGGCCCCAATCAGTTCCTGTAGATAGATCCCTTAGATTTGCAGATCTTGTTCCAAGCTCGCGCTTGCATAACGGTTTTTTGATCTCAATATTTGCCGCATTTTCTATATGGATCGTAGTTACTCGAACAGTATTTGGCCTAAAGGCCCGAGCAACTGGTTTTACCCCTCAAGCAGCTGCATTTTCTGGTATATCCTTGTCCAAAACAATTATGGGTGTAGCGTTAATATCAGGTTCTTTGGCAGGTCTCGCTGGAGCAATAGAAGTAATGGGTGTAACTGGATATGTTACTACCACTTTATCTCCTGGATTTGGATATGCAGGTATAGTCGTAGCTATGCTTGCAGCATTGCATCCAGGTGGCGTAATCGCTAGCGCTATATTCATTGCATCTATTTTTGTGGGTGCGGATGCAATGAGCAGAGCTACTGGTGTGCCTAGCTTTATTGCAGACGTGATAATGTCTTTATCATTACTGACAATGTTAATTGCAATCTTCTTTACAAATTACAGGATAAGAAGATGATAGAAGCCCTTGAAATACTCACAAATGCAAGTCTTTGGTCAGCAGTTTTAAGGATTGCAACTCCACTAATTTTTGGAGTTCTTGGAGCCTTGTTGTGTGAGCGTGTAGGTGTTTTGAACCTCGCCATTGAAGGTATTATGACTATGGGTGCTATGATTGGCTGGCTATCTGTTTACTTGGGTGCTGATCTGTGGACGGGTCTTGCCATAGCGGCTATCTCGGGCGGCCTCATAGGTTTTCTTCATGCCTTTCTTACCGTACAGTTGAGCCTTTCACAGCATGTGTCTGGTTTGGGAATAACACTTTTTGCATCATCTTTAGCGTATTTTGTTTATCGGCTAGTCGTAAATGTTGGATCATTACCACCGACTATTGAACCATTCCAACCCATAGAAATACCAGTATTATCTGAACTTCCATTTGTTGGGGAGGTCTTTTTTAGCCAAATGGGACCAACTTATCTCGCAATCTTTTGTGTTTTATTAATGGCCTATATACTGAGACGAACCCCACTGGGACTGGCAATTCGAATGACAGGCGAAAATCCTCATGCAGTGGATGCTCAGGGATTAAATCCAATAGTGATCAGAGTTTTTGCAATTGTAGTAGGCTCAGCCTTGATGGCTTTAGGAGGGTCATTTTTAACAACTGCTGCGTTTAATAGTTTCTTTCCCGAAATGGTACAAGGTAGGGGTTGGATCTGCATAGCCCTCGTTATATTTGCTTCGTGGCAACCTGGAAAAGCATTCTTTGGTGCGATTTTGTTTTCATTTTTTGATGCCTATCAGCTGCGTCTTCAACATGTTGTAGAAGATGTTCCATATCAATTATTTTTGATGGCACCATATGTATTATCTATTTTAGCATTAATTCTAGTCTCTCGACGTTCAAAAGTGCCTGAAGCTTTAATGGAACCCTACAGAAGGGGTGAAAGGTAGAATTTAATTTATTCACATTTAGATGTTGACTGAGTGAGAAGCTACAAGTATCCACATCCTCGGTTTGGGCGACGCGCTGCAAGGTGCGGCAGGGGACTGTAACTCCCCCGAGGCGACTCACGCCTGGTTCGATTCCAGGGTCGCCCACCACTATAATTTTTTTATTTTTCTGTGCTAAAATTAATTTTTTGGCTATAAGCTTATCTTTATGAACAAGAATTTACGAAAAATATCTTTAAAAGCTTTTAAATATGGGGTGTTAGCCGCCGACCCAACTAAGTGTTTAGAAAGAGCTATAAAAAAAAATCCTATACCTGTTCCAAATGGTGGTAAATATATTGTTATTTCACTGGGTAAAGCAGCTTGTTTACTTATGAAGACAATGATTGATATCCTCCCAACTCATGCAGAAAAAAATTTATTGGCAATTACAAATTATGAGAATTTTCAGTTAATAAACGAATGTGAAGTGATTGGAGCTAGTCATCCTATCCCAGATAAAAATGGAATAAAAGCAAGTCAAAAAGTTACCAATATGTTACAGAATACCTCTCTTGAAGATACTCTAATTATATTAATAAGTGGAGGATCTTCAGCTTTATTACCAGCGCCAGTTAATGGTTTAACTTTACAAGATAAGATCGAAATAAATCAATTATTATTGAATTCAGATCTAGGTATTTCTGACATAAATTTAATACGACAATCAATGTCCTCATTAAAAGGTGGTGGAATTACAACAATTGTGAACCCTGTTCCAATTTATTCTTTCATTCTTTCTGATGTAATTGGAGATGATCTAAAAGTAATAGCAAGTGGCCCAACCGTAAGGCCAATTGGAAATATTGAAGACGCATATAGGCTATTAATTGATAAAAAACTTTATCCAAAACTTTCTTCAAACCTTCAGAAATTCTTTAAATCCAAATTTCAAAAACTTTATAAATCTAATATTTTAAATAAAAACATATTGATTGGTAACAACAAACAAAGTGTTGAAGCGATGGCAAAAATTGCAAATGCTGAAATAATCCCTTACCCAATTATTGGTAATGTGCAAGTTGCAGTTGAAACAATCTTTAAAGAAATAAGCATCCGTCGCGATAAGAAATACGTCGCATTAGCCTTCGGTGGAGAAACAACAGTAAAAGTTTCAGGCAATGGCACTGGTGGTCGTAATCAAGAACTTGCTCTAAGAATTGTGGAGAAGCTCCATAATGAGAAGTTAAAAGGTAATTGGTGTTTTCTAAGCGGAGGGACTGATGGCAGAGATGGACCAACAAAGGCTGCAGGCGGTATTGTAGATCAAGATACAATAACGAAACTACATTCTAAAAATATCTCTATTGAACGTTATTTAATTAACAATGACAGTAATACTGCACTTAAGGGAACAGAGGATCTTTTAATAATAGGAACCACTGGAACGAATGTTGCTGATCTACAATTGTTTTTATGGGAGACAGCTCCAATTTAGTTGTTTTTATGATGCAAAGCGTCAAAAAGCTTGAACAATTCTAAGTTTTGTGATGATTGTTTTGATATAATAACAATAAAAAAGTTTATTCATAGTAAAATTTAAGGAGAAAAGTCAGATGGTTGAATCATTTAATGGATGGATATTTTTAGTTTTATATTTATTAAATTGGGCTGGTGGAGCAATGTATGCTTACCAAACTGTTTTCAATACTGTACCTTGGTTAAATAAATATGGCATTCATGAATCAGGCGTTTTGCCAACAAGAGTTTTAGGCACCTTTGTAAGTGCTGGAACACTATTAGGTCTGTACATTTTATTTACTGGGCCAGAAGGCACTTGGCCATTTTTCATATTCAACTTCCTTCAAGCACTAATTTTTGTTATAGTGGGTTATACTACAGTAACAAATTCAAATGCTGCTAAATTAGAAGGTGTTAATTACACAGCTGAAGCCTATATTGCACCAGCAATATTTACAGTTCTAAATGGCTTACTTATTTACGGACTTAGTGATAAAATCTGGTAAGAAAAATAAAAATCAAATCTCTCAGCAGGGTATTATTAATGTTAAGAGATTTAATTATTTTCTAACAGCGTCTTCGGCAACCAAATATGCTTTGTGAGCCCAGCAGATAAAAGTGTCAATATCTTCTAATATTTCTGCGGGAACTCTCCAATTTGATGTACTTATCGTTTTACCTTTTTCTGATAAGAAAAAGGTTCACTTAGCAAAAATTGATAATCAGCTAAGTTTCTAT
>TARA_B110000211_G_scaffold133772_1_pt1 | contig 10448 bp, 10 predicted proteins | sample TARA_B110000211 | Tara Oceans TARA_B110000211 (sample SAMEA4397516) | marine metagenome | biome: Polar Biome; feature: [DCM] deep chlorophyll maximum layer (ENVO:01000326); material: water (ENVO:00002006), including particulate matter (ENVO:01000060) such as... | depth 30 m
CGTGGATAAAAAACCCGTTATGGCCAGAGCAGTCACCCACAATACCGATGAGCCCCAACCATTTGCCACCAATCAGCAATGCACTATGTCAGGATGTACCGAGGTGGCACAGCCTGCCCCGGGTCAAGGGCAGAACACGGTGACGCAGACACAGATTAACGACATTTATTTCTCTGTTCTGGTAAGAATGAGCAATACCCAAAGTAGTTTGGGAAAGAACGCTATATCTGTTACAGAAATTCTCGCTGACCAAGTAGATAAGGTTAAGTAGGCGCTTCAAAAAATTAATTTTTGATGAAATGACCGCCAAATGGCGGTCATTTTTGTTTACAACGCACATTGCTTTATTTAACTTTGCTCAGAATCTAAATGCAATGTGTTGGCTCGCTCTACCCAATCAAGATCTTTGGTTTGTTCATCCAAGGTCCCCTTGGCATCTTCTAAGAAGACTTTACAAAAGTACTCTACTGACTGAAACCTCTCTCGGTATTGTTTCAATTGCACTTCCATTTCATACATAGCGTTTGAAAACTCTGAATTGGATTTTGACAACTCATAATCACATTTTAGATACGCACATAACACGTCAGCGGCTTTAGCAAGCCGTACATGAATATCATCTTTATCTTGTTCTATTAATGGCTGGTAGCGCTTCTGTAGGGGCTCAGGCAAGGTTTGTATCAGCATTGCCTCAAACCTACGCTCGAGTTTTTTTATGGCTGCAGTGGTTTCAGGGTCGTGGTACTTTACAGGACTTGGAATATCACTCATACCAGCAATCTCGCTACCTTCATGGAAAATAGCCATGGCAGCGACTCGATCGGGATCAACCGCTTCGTTGAACACATCCGCCGCTATTGCACCTAACATGTGAGCGACCATAGAGGCTTCGTAGATGTGTGTAGACAACATCTCCTCTTGAAACTGTGCCATTAAAGGCCATCGTTTCACGTTTCTTGCCCGTTGCATCAAACCTATAAATGCGGAGTGAGTTTTCGCCATTTTGCGCCCTTTAAAATTACGATTGTTAGAAATTGATAGTAGCATTTGCAAATCGGGAATGCTGCCTTGCTTACTATGCCTCCCGCCATGTAAAAAGTGCAAATGCTCTGTAAACCTTGTTTAGCCAACGAATACATTATCGGTCAAAAGCAGTGGAATTTAATATAAAATAAATATAAATCATAGACTTAACATTAAGGCACGGAGTTCGCATTAATACCTATGTCAGTAACGGAGCAAAAAGAGGATTTAGCTATGTTAGGTTGGGCAATTACTTTTTTCATTATCGCCATTATTGCAGCAGTTTTTGGTTTTGGCGGCATCGCAGGTGCAGCAACAGGTATCGCACAATTTTTATTCTTTGTGTTTATCGCTTTACTAGTCATTTCACTAGTCGCGAATGCCTTACGCGGTCGGTCACCACGAGCATAGATTTACCACACATTTAGATATTTTTAGATACTTTTAGGAAACAGGAGAATGGACATGATCTCACAGAAATCATTATTGAAACTTTTAGCAGCTGGTACATTTGCACTTACACTTGCCGCATGCGGTGATAACAACGCAGAAGATGCAGGCGAAGAGCTAGACGAAATTGTAACAGATGCAGGCAACGCAGTAGAAGATGCTTGTGAAGATGTTAAAGAAGGCGCAGACGCCGAAGATAAAGACTGTTAATACACGCTTTATCACGAAAAAAGCTGATGGACATTGTCCATCAGCTTTTTTTTATACTTCTTTTTATACTTCTTCGCCGCCAAGCTCTCGCGCTAAATCGTCTAATTCTGATAGCGTTCTATCAAATTCATCTACCGCATACCGGTAAGATACCAACACGTGACGATCACTTCGTCCAAACTTCACGACAAGTGAATCAACATCCATGTGTTTAACCGTGTTGATAAAACGATATGCCGTCATCTCACTGGCAAAACCAAATTCAACTTGGCTTTTCATCTTAAGCAACCACCTCTGGATTGTTATCCAATACATTGACTATTCGTTCAAGTAAATGCGTTTCTTGGTCATCAACTTTCCCATGCGCAATCCAATCTTCTAACAACTGCGCTGGAGACAGGCTCTCACCCTTCTCTAGTTTCGCTGTCATCATGGCTAGCTGCACATTGGTTCGCATGCTGCTATCGCTCTCAGGGCTAGGTAAATCAGTAGCAGCTTCTAACGCCACCGTTAACCAATGACGACTTTGTTGAACAGGTGTAGGCTTAGACAGTGCGGACTTCCATCGCTTTTTAAGCATGTCAGCGTCATCATCACTGATGTTAGTAAAGTCTCCTGCTCGCAGGCTCTCACTTAACACCGAAATAGCCGATTGAGCACGCTGCTGTACTTTGCGAACCTGGCGCTGCTGAGCGCGTGTTTGCTGCTGCTTTTGAATACCGGTTATTTTCTTATCGAGTTTAGCACGCATTGCACCAGGCAACGCTTTCGCACGTGCTTCAATATCCTGTATTGAAGTAGCAATCGTCGATTCATCAGACTCCGAGTCAATGCCATTTAATAGAGTAAAAAGGGTATTAAAGGTTTCATCAAATGCTGATGACTGCGCCTTACGTTGTTCTTTTAAGCGTCCGAATAATGCATCGTTTGCTAAGCGAAACTCACGCCACAATCGGCTTTCATCACGCTTACCGGCATGGCCTATGGCTTTCCAACTGTGTTGAAGCTGCTGCGCTGTTTCAGTGGCGCTAGCAATATCTTCCTCTGCTAACAGCGCTGATGCTTGCGCAACGAGTTGCTGCTTCGCTTTTTTATTCATCGCATGCCACTGGTTCACTTTGGTTTGCAGCGGGCTGATGGTTTTGTTCCACCGTTGCTTTAACGACTCGTATTCACGCTTTTCAACCTGACCACACTCATGCCACTGCTTAACGGTTCTATCGTACAGTTTAGCCAGCACCGCTTCGTCCTGTGACAAATCGATGGCAGCAACTTGTTCAATTAATGACTGACGAGCTTTAAGCGCTTTCTCTCGTTCAGCATCCAATGCAGCGTAATGCTCGCGACAAGGCTGAAACGCAAGTTCTAAAGCGGCGTCGAAAGCATTCTGAAGCGCGTCATCGTCGCTGCCAGCGCCTAACGAAAGCCACTGCTGACGAAGATAACGAATGGCTTCACCACGCTGTTTTATATCTTCGACGGGAGTTGAAGCTAATGTCTGCGCTTCCTCTACCAGTGCAGGTTTTCTAGGGGCCGCGATATAATCTTGCCAGCCTTCAAGGTGAGCAATATCTTCGGCAGTTTTCTCAAAACGCTTAGCCAATTGTTTCTTAACACTCTCAGGCATAGATTCAAAGCTTGCAGATAACTTTTCAAACTTAGTAATAGCCCCGCGGTACTTACCTTGGGCGATTAAGTTATCTATCACACTGATTTGCTTTCTGCACTGACGAAGCGCCTGGTCTACTTCTGCTTTTTTAGCTTGTTTTTTCTGACTGAAAACACGGGAAGCTGCATGCCAGCGCTTATTAAGGGCGCTTGGTACTGAAATAAGTTCATTGCGTAAGTCGTGATACTTTTCACTTAACGCTTTAAATTCGGCTTCGATTGATTCTGGGGCTTTATGGCTAACGTCATCATTTTGGACATTGCTATTAACGGCGCTGCTTTGAACGGTGTTATTTAGATCAGTGCCATTTTGAACAGCGTCTCCTTCAACAGATACACTTTCAGTTGCATCAGTGTTTACAGCTTTGGCCGCTTCAGCAGTTTGTTCTGTTAGCCCGTTCTCTTTATCCTCTTGTCCATTTGTTGCTGGTTCAGAAGGCGTACTTGTCGCCTGTTGTTGCTTAGCTTCTTCTGCAAGGGACTCTTCCGCAAGAGATTCTACTTGAGACAAACAAATCAGAAGCTTTTGACCGTACTGCTGTTGCATGGAAAAGGCTTCTAAACTATTGTTTAATGAAGCGATTCCAGTACGAACTTCGTCAAGCAATTTAGTGCTTCCACCTAATGAAGCCATGTGATCTGCGCTTACTTCTAACGCGCGTACCGACTCATTCACTACCGCTACATCAGCAAGGGTCGCCTCACACAAGCGCTCACCATACAGCCAATTAACTTGTGTAGTGGCATGCGATAAATGCTGCTTACAAAGGGCTTCAATCTCGGCTTTTTCTTCTGCCGCTTTTTGCGATTCCCACTCAGGGCGAATACGCGATAAGTGACGTGATACCTTTTCGCTAATGCGTGCGAATTTAGCGTCTACCGCCGTCTTATCGTCTGAACTCAATATCGATGAATCTGTCATTAAGTCATTATATTCACTTAACAATTCGGCTTGTCGCTTGTCAATATCTTCAACATCTGATTTATCAACCAGCGCTTGATATTTAGACAAACACAGAGTAACGCGTCGCATTAATTCAATAGGCTTTTCGGCTTGCGCTTTCAATACTTGAAGCTTTGTAGCTATAGCCGCGTGAATAGCATTATCTCTGCATTTCTTCTCCAGTTTTTGCAGTACACTACTATCTTCAATAGTGGCCAAAATAGCCTGTTGCAGTGCGTTATCTGCATGATGAAGAAAAATGGTTTGGGTAAAAGCTGGCTTATCGACTTTGTGAAGCAACGTCATCACAAGATTATTATCTGCCAATAAACTTGGGTCGTTAACCAATACAGTCTGAATCAATTCACCATTGGCACTTTCACGCAAAAATGACGCTTTTTCATTCGCGTTTATGGTTACATCACCCTGTCCCATCAAGGCTGCTTCTACGGTGCGTTCAGCAACTTTTTTCACCTTCGCATGGTGGGCGCTTTGTGACATTTTAAGCCACAATACAAACGTATTTAGTTTGTTAAGGGCTGCAAGGCTGACATCAGCATTGGCATCGTTAAATGCTAATTCATGTAAAATCGTTTTGTCTGTGGGCTTTTCCGGCGACAGGTTTTGAATGGCTTCCAGTCTTTTTTCGGGATTCTGACTGGTGTGAGAAGGAGCAAAGAACCGACTAAATATCATCCTGTTTAAACCGCGCTATAGTGTTGTTATCATCTTCTTGCTTGGAAAGTGCACGTTTAAAATCTGATTTACTTTTATGCACTATTTCGCCGCTTTCATTTACCGTCATATGTTCCGACGATTTCTCAATTTTTGCTTGATACAGCATAACTGCTTGCATACAGCTGGCTTTCTGATCTTCACTTAATGGCGTACCATCAAGCCATTTACCGGTTTCCACCGATTGACGCAGGCGTTCGTACACCTCTGGCGTCATACTATTTAGTAATACTTCTATATTCATGAACGGAATCGTTTAATAAGTACAATTCTTACGCGGTTGACAAGATACCACACGAAGCCTGCAATACTGGCTACAATAGCGAGATTATGTTGCAAGTCGCCAGGTCTTGTTCCGCCCCAATACATAAAACCGAATCCCGCCACAAATATGATCATGGCAATAAGCGATTGATTTTGAATGCTCTGTAACTTTTTGAATTTTTGTAGATTTTTCTTACGTTCAATATCTTCTGAGGAAGCATCGCCTATTTTGAAATCACAATGCGGACATATTTTTGCTTTGTCAGACGTTTTTTTATTGCACGATGGGCAGTCAACGAGTGCCATAATTTGCTCCTGTAGGAATGATGCGGAAATAACCAGGTAGCATTGGTTTTAGAGGTGAGTATTTTACGTATTGAAATGCGTATTGCAAAGCCTATTCAAAGGCAGATGAGCATTAATACAATTTAATTGTAATTGTGGTGTGAAAGCCAAACTTAAAAGGCTACCACGTTGACCTGCACACCACGTTCACACTAACAATTATTTTTTATGTCTAGACCAATAATCGTCAACGGTTTCTTTCATTTCTTTACAGAGCAGCACAATACCAAATAGGTTAGGTAAAGTCATTACTACAATGGCCACTGCCGACAACGCCCATACCAAAGTGGTATCAGAAAACGCAGCCCATACAAAGCCAGCTACGTAAATAACACGATATGGCATTACCGAACGGGGGCCGAGCAAGTAAGTCATCGCCCTGTCACCGTAATACGACCACGCAATAGCGGTTGAGAACGCAAACAGCATAAGCCCGATAGACACTATGTATTGGCCGAAGTTACCGAAATATCCGCGTGTAAAGGCGATGGTCGTTAGTGCCGCTGAGTGCACCAAGGATTTACCGCTCACTTCTAGGTTATCTCGTACGGGTTTACCCTCTTCTATTTTAAGCGTACCGGTAAATAAATCTTCGCTACCAATGTTGTATTTAACATCTTCAGCAACTGAGCGTGAATTTAACAAGGTAAAGCCATCGCTAACCGCAGTGCCATTTACTACTGTGATGCTACCTGTGTACGCTGTTATCTCATTACCTTCTACGTCGTTTAGGTAACCGTAAAGCTTATCGACATCGGCTTGATCGCTGTCATCATATTGGCCTTGAACAAAGAGCATGTCAGAACGATCGAATACGTTTTCATGCTTTTCTTTCCATACACCAGAAGACAAGATAACCAAACCAGTCACCGTACAGATAATGATGGTATCGATGAAAGGTTCAAGTAGTGACACCATACCTTCAGACGCAGGCTCTTTTGTTTTAGCCGCAGCATGCGCAATTGGCGCAGAACCCTGCCCCGCTTCGTTTGAGAACAAACCACGGTTTACACCACGGTTAAACGCATACGCAAGTGATGCGCCTAGGAAGCCACCTGCAGCCGCAGACCCTGTAAATGCATCTTTAACTACCGCGGTGAAAGAAGGAATAATATTTTCAACGTTTGCGAAAATAACCGCTAACGCACCAATAAGGTAAATAACCGCCATTACCGGCACGACTCGCGCAGTAAAAGCAGCAATGCGTTGAATACCACCAAGGATAACAAGCGCAAGTAAAATACCCAGCACGCTACCTACTGCCCAAGGCTCGAAACCAAACGTGGCTTCAATACTTTGCGCAATACCATTACTTTGCGGCAAGTTACCGGTACCGAATGAACTCACTACCGTGGCAATGGCAAAAGCCACCGCTAGCCATTTCATGTTTAAGCGTCTGTCCATGTAATACATGGGACCACCCGCCATGGTGCCATCTTCGGTTTTCACACGGTATTTGTGAGAAAGGGTAACTTCAACGAATTTCGTAGTCATACCTAAAAAGGCCGTTACCCACATCCAAAATAAAGCTGCTGGACCACCTAAGAATATGGCGAACGCCACACCACTGATATTACCGGTACCCACCGTACCTGATAGCGCGGTAGTAAGTGCGCGAAAATGAGTGGTATCACCTGGGTCGCTCTCTTTGTCGAACTTACCGGTTACCACTTGCCAAGCGTGTTTGAAAAAACGAATTTGAGGAAATTTAAGGTAGATAGTGAAGAAAAGACCTACACCTAGCAATACGTAAGGAAACCACCCTGCGCCGCCTAAAAAACCATCCAGTATGACGAGAAAACTATATAACCCTTCCAAGGTATCACCCCTTTATTATCTTGTTGTTATGATTTCTATTATTGTATTTATTAATAAAGCCCCGATGAAAAGGGGCTTTTTTGTGATGCTAATTTAACGTATTAACCATTTAACTTCTTTACTACGGCATTTACGGCAATAAGTAAATCCTCACCTAGCTGTCTGCTGCGCTGAACAGACCAGCCATAAATTTCATCAGGCACATCGACATTGTCTTTGAATGGCATTTCAACGGTGTAAGACATGCAGTTAAACTTCTCACCTACTGCATTTGCTGCCACGGTTAAGTTCCCCTCACCTGGCGCGTCTTTATCGTATCCAAACTCATCTTGAAATTCTGGCGTTGCATTTAGTAGCGCATCTTTAAACGTATTTTCTAGCGCTTTAATTTCATCAGAATAACTTGGATTACCTTCACAGCCTGCCACAAAATTGTACGGCAGTGCTTCATCACCGTGCAAATCGACAAACATATCTACGCCTATGTTTTCCATTGCGTTCATGACATAAAGTACTTCTGGGCTTTTATCAGCGCTAGGCGTAGCCCACTCGCGGTTTAAATTGGTGCCTACCGCGTTGGTGCGCAAGTGACCGCGTGCGCTGCCATCAGGATTCATGTTAGGTACTACATAAAACACAGCGTTATCCAGCAATTGTCGCGCCAGTCCGTCTTGCTCATCTAGCAAACGGTAAATTAAGCCTTCCGCACACCACTCCGCCATGGTCTCACCTGGGTGCTGTCTGGCAGTTACCCATACTTTTTTCTTGTTCGGGGTTTCTTCTCCAATCACTAGCATGGACATATCGCGGCCATCTAGTGTTAAGCCTAGAAACCGATGTTCACATAGCAGTGACATTTGCGCATCGTGCACTAAATCTAAGTGCCTCTCATAGCTGTAAGGAATGAAGTAAGCGAAATAAACACTAGGTTGTTCGAGTGTTAGAGAGAATGTGAGGTTATCGCCATCAAACTCGCTGGGGATACGAAACCAGGTTTGGCGATCGTATGATGCAAGCACATTGTAGCCTTTCCAGCCATCTGGATACGCCGACTTTGCTAAATCAGTTAAGGTCATTGTGTGGGTAACAAACGTCTCGCCAACTAAGCGAAAATGAAACCACTGGGCAAACTCAGATTGATTATCTTTTGGAATGGCAAGACGGATGTCTTCAACCGATTCAGCGCTTAACACGTCAATGTTGCCGCTATCGAATTGACTAGAAATATGCATAAACTGTCGTTTCTCTTCTTAATTTTAGCGGTAATTTAGCATAGTCGGTAACACAAATACCATGTGCCAATGCGCTATTTATGCCTCTTGGCGGCACGGTTTTGTTTACACAAATAAAAAACCGACCCTAAGCGGTCGGTTTTTATTCAAATTGAATATTAAAGCGGCAGTGTGGGGAAACTAAGCCCTGCCATATCCCGAATAACACGCATTACCTGACAGCTATAACCAAACTCGTTATCGTACCAAACATAAAGGGTAAGACGCTTATCAGCCACTATTGTAGCCTGCGAGTCGACCACTGACGCTGCGCGAGAGCCCACTAAGTCGGTAGAGACAATCTCTTTACTTGCGGTGTAATCGATTTGGTGTTGTAAGGTAGAAAAGAGTGCAGCATCCCGTAAGAATTCATTCACTGCTACTCTATCTGTGCCTTTCGCTAAGTTAAGGTTCAAAATAGCCAGTGATACATTCGGCGTAGGCACGCGAATAGCGTTACCAGTTAGCTTGCCAGCAAGCTTAGGGTAAGCTTTCGATACCGCTTTTGCTGCGCCTGTTTCGGTAATAACCATATTAAGTGGCGCACTACGACCGCGTCTGTCACCCTTGTGATAGTTATCAATTAGGTTTTGATCATTGGTGTATGAATGCACCGTTTCAACGTGGCCGTCTTCAATGCCATATTCTTCATCCAACGCTTTAAGCACTGGCGTAATCGCATTGGTAGTACAACTTGCTGCTGAAAGAATGGTGTCGTCTGGCGTAATCTCGTCATGATTTACCCCATGTACGATGTTTTTAATATCGCCTTTACCTGGTGCCGTCAGTACTGCTTTAGACGCACCTTTCGCTTTAAGGTGTAAACCTAAACCATCGCGGTCACGCCATATACCCGTGTTATCAACAATAATAGCGTTGTCGATACCGTATTGGGTGTAATCAACCTCGTCTGGGCTGTTCGCGTAAATCACTTGTATAAATGAACCGTTTGCTTTTAATGCATTACGCTCATGATCGATAGAGATACTGCCGTTAAATGGCCCATGCACTGAATCACGGCGAAGTAAGCTAGCACGTTTTTCCAAATCACCATCGCGCCCGCCACGTACCACAATGGCGCGTAAACGTAGCTTATTGTTTTTACCTTGGCGTTCTATCAACAAACGCGCTAACAAACGACCTATACGACCAAATCCATAAAGTACAACGTCTTGAGGCTTCTGATCGTCCTCTTTATCAATAACGTCGCCTAACTTCTCACTTAAAAATGCATTTAAGTCGTCGTTGTCTACCGCCGAACCGTAATTAAAGTCGAAGGCCAATTTACCAATATCAATTTGAGCAGGGGCAATCTGCATTTCGCTCAGCGCAAGTAAAATTGGGAAACTCTCCCGAAGTCGCAATTTTACTCCCTCGTGCAAGCGTACTTTGCGATGCGCTTTGATCACATCAGTTGCACTGGCATTTAATAAAGAGCGGCCATAAACTGAAATTTCTACTGCGCTATTTCGGTATAGCTTACCGATAAGGGGCAACATCATTTCCGCGTATTCCTGACGCTCTTGCCAGCTGCTTTGTAATTCCTGCTCAAACTGTTGGTTCATGTTTTTGCCTTTATCGACGTAAATTAACGGTATGTGACACGTCAGTTTTTTAATATTTTAGGGTACACTAGGTGAAGATTTCGTCTGACGGTGACGAGCAGTATCTTAAAGAAACAAACAAGGATGACCAAATTGTTGATAAATTTCATGAAATCA
>TARA_B110000211_G_scaffold94129_1_pt1 | contig 10410 bp, 6 predicted proteins | sample TARA_B110000211 | Tara Oceans TARA_B110000211 (sample SAMEA4397516) | marine metagenome | biome: Polar Biome; feature: [DCM] deep chlorophyll maximum layer (ENVO:01000326); material: water (ENVO:00002006), including particulate matter (ENVO:01000060) such as... | depth 30 m
TTGTTTGGAAAGAACAGCTGATGGAGTGTCATCACCCATAGAAGCGAGAGTTTCTTTTCCATCTTCAGCCATGGGAGCAAGTATAGTTTCTAAATCTTCAATAGAATAACCAGCAGCCATTTGACGGTGACGTAATTCTTTACCAAAAAAGCATTGGAATTCTTTACCTTTAGTTACTTTTTCCAAATCAATAATTTTACTTGCCCAATCGTCAAATGGTGCAGAATTAGCTAATTCATTTTTCAGATCTCTATCATGCAAAAGTATTCCTCTATCCAAATCTACTGCAATCATCTCACCCGGACCTAATGCGCCCTTCTCAATAACCTCACTCTCATTAACTGAAACCATTCCTGCTTCTGAGCCAGCAATCAGTAATCCATCTCCAGTAACAACGTAACGCATTGGCCTAAGGCCACTTCGATCAAGACCAGCAGCAACCCACCGTCCATCAGTCATTGCAAGAGCTGCTGGACCATCCCATGGCTCCATAACAGAATTACAATATGCATACATGTTTTGCCATTTTTTCGGCATCTCTGCGGTTAACTTAGACCAACTTTCTGGAATCATCATGGTCTTTGCCATTGGTGCGTTTCTTCCACCCCTAACCATCATTTCAAAAACTGCGTCTAATGCAGCAGAATCAGAAGAACCAGCTGAAATAATAGGTTTTATATCCTCTGCATAATTGCCAAATGTCGCGCCAGCCATGCGAATTTCATGGCTTTTCATCCAATTTAAATTTCCTTTAAAAGTATTAATTTCACCATTATGAGCTAACATTCTGAATGGTTGTGCAAGCCACCACTGTGGAAAAGTATTAGTTGAATATCGCTGATGGTATATGGCAAATGTACTTTGAAACCGCTCGTCTTGAAGATCGGGATAAAATTCAGCAACTTGTTCAGCAAGCATCATCCCTTTGTAGATTATTGATCTACAACTTAGTGAAGCAACATATAAGTCTTTCATACCAAGTGCTTGCTTTTCAATCCGTCGGCGAATAACATAAAGCTCTCGCTCAAATGTCTCTTCTTCAACTTCTTTAGAGTTAGAAATTAAGATTTGCTCAATTTCTGGACGAGTTAAATTCGCTTTTTCTCCAAGACAGGAAACTTTAACAGGAACATGGCGCCAACCATAAATTGAGTAACCCATTTTTAGGATCTCAGATTCGATAATAGTCCGGCAAGCTTCTTGTGCCCCAAAATCAATTCTAGGTAAAAAAACCATTCCAACTGCTATTAATTCATTCATTTTGGGCTCATGCCCTGTTCTACGAATTTGATCATAAAAAAATGGAACAGGGATTTGCAGATGGATGCCAGCACCATCTCCTGTTTTACCATCTGCATCTACCGCACCACGATGCCAAACAGCTTTTAAAGCATTTATACCATTTTCAACAACTTTCCTTGATGGTTTAGCGTTTATTGAAACAACCAAACCAACTCCACAAGAAGAATGCTCATCCTCTTCAGTATACATACCGTGCTGAGATACATATTTTCTCATTGATTCTTGATTAGAAACCCAGTTTTTTTTATTTTTTTTCATCTTTTTACTCAGCTGCAATATTTAATGACGTGTTAAGTTTATGAATTATATTTTCAGCAACCTCTTGTCCGTCTTTAATTGCCCATACAACCAATGATGCGCCTCTAGAAATATCTCCTATCGCAAAAACATTTTTTTTATTTGTTGAATGAGTTCGAAAATCAGTTTTGATTGTACCCCAACGAGTAGTTTCAAGCTCCGGATAATCCCATAAAGATTTAATATCCTCAGGATCAAATCCTAAAGCTTTTATTACAACATCAGTTTCCTCAATATAAGTTGAATCCTCAATCTCTTCTGGAAATTGTCTCCCTGTCTCATCAGCTAACCCAAGTCGCATATTAGAAACTCGTACACCACTAACAACTTCACTTCCTATAAACCCTGTTGGAGATGATAGCCAAACAAACTCAACACCTTCTTCTTCAGCATTCTGGACTTCTCGTTGGGAGCCAGGCATATTGTTGCGGTCCCGTCGATAAAGACATTTGACCGACTTTGCCCCTTGCCGGACAGCAGTCCTGACACAATCCATTGCGGTATCTCCACCACCAATAACGACAACTTTTTTTCCCTTTAAGTTTAATTTACCATTATCAAAGTCAATTACTTTATCGCCAAAACCTTTGCGATTAGATGCGGATAAATAATCTAATGCCTTAACCATATTTCCCATATTTGTAGAATTTTGGTTAAGCTCACGAGATTTATAAACTCCTGTAGCAATTATTGTCGCATAATGGGTTTTTTCAATTTGATCAAATAAGATGTCCTTGCCAACACAACAGTTTAATTGAAAATCAACGCCACTCTCTTCTAACTGCTTTACTCTTCGAATAACCACATCTTTTTCCAACTTAAATCCAGGAATACCGTAAGTCATTAGGCCACCAGCTCTATCATACCTATCAAAAATCGTTACTTGTACTCCGCCTTGGCGTAAAATAGCCGCTGCCGCTAATCCACCTGGTCCAGCACCAATGATAGCAACTTTTTCAGATCGCTCAATATTTGGAATTATTGGTTTTATCCAACCTTTTTTCCAAGCCGTGTCAGTAATATATTTCTCAATTGAGCCTATTGTTACAGTGCCATGACCAGATTTCTCTATAACGCAATTTCCTTCGCATAGACGATCTTGGGGGCAAATCCGGCCACAAATTTCAGGAAATGCATTAGTATCCTGACTTAATTCATATGCTTCTTTTAATCTTCCTTGTGTAGTTAATCTAAGCCAGTCAGGAATATTATTGTGAAGTGGGCAATGAGATTGACAGTAAGGTACGCCACATTGACTACACCTACTTGCTTGGTCATTAGCTTTTTCCTCAGGGTAGTCCTGATAAATTTCACTAAAGTCATTCGTTCTGCCTTGAGAAACCCGTTTTACTGGCATTTCTAAATCAATATTTATAAATTTTAGCATCGGATCAGTAGACATTTGGGCTCTTTTTTTGACTTGAATAATCTTTTTACAGTATAAATATAAAAAAATAAAGTAAATAATGGAATGATAACTGACCTACTTGTCATATATATTCAAATTATTAAACGTATCATTGGCCGTATATTAAAATTTATGGCAGTATTGCTGACATATAGTGCTTAATAGATTATCAAGCTATGGTACCGTCGTACGAATCGTTGGATACAAAATCATTGACCTTTTACCACTTACTTTCATTAGCATTAATCCAAGGGATTACTGAGTTTTTGCCTATATCGTCTTCTGGGCACTTAATTCTTTTACCAAGCTTTACGAATTTTCCTGATCAGGGCCTTTTGATTGATGTTTCAGTTCATGTGGGGACGCTACTAGCCGTTATTATATATTTTTTTAGAGACAGCCTATCAATTTTAAAGGGATTTTCTGATTTGGCGACTGGAAACAGACACTCTGTGCCAGCACAGCTTACGAAGTTTCTAATTTGGGCTACTATACCAGTTATTATATTAGGTTTAATTTTAAAAATAACTGATATTATTGATCTTCTAAGGAATATAAAAGTCATAGGTTGGACAATGATAATCTTTGGGATTTTTCTATACTTGGCTGACCGCTTTAGTTTTAGTAAGAAAATTAATCTAAACTACAGCATAAAAGAAGCACTCATTATGGGGCTTTGGCAATCTGCGGCTTTAATTCCTGGAACCTCAAGATCTGGCGCCACAATAACTGCCGCTCGAATACTTGGATATAAACGAAAAAGCGCTGCAAGAATTGCAATGTTGATGTCAATCCCAACAATTCTGGCTTCTGGGTCATTAGAAATAATTGATGTATGGCACAAAGTAGATTTTAATCATTTCAATGACGCCATAATAGTAATTTGCCTTAGTTTTATCTTCGCTTTTTTAACGTTAACTATCATGATGCGATTATTGAACTCAATAAGCTTCACACCTTATGTAATTTATCGAATATTATTAGGAGTATTATTATTGGCAATTGCCTATAATTAATTGTCTCCAGCACTTTCATGTATACTAGTATATTGGCCATACGGGCGGTACTGATATAAATAACTTTCTAAAATAGCATCCATTGATTGTGGCGTTATTCCAAAATCAACAAATGTTCCTACGTTATTTGTTACGATATTATCTAAAGCTAATTGCTTTACTTGATCACGAGTTATTATAAAGTTCTTAAAAATATTAAAGGAGATAATTTGAAGCATATCCAAATTATAAGATAAAATCTTTGCAGCTATCATAGGTTGATTAATGATCATTTTTTTTCGTCTAACAACTTTAAGCATTCTCTCAATCAATTTTCTAAAAGTTTCAATGTCAGGTCCCCCAAGCTCATAAATACCATTTGGAACCTCCCCTAACGCGGCACTTGATGCTGCTAGAGCCACATCATCAACATAAACAGGTTGAAAAGAAGTGTCAGCACCAATCAAAGGTAAAACAGGCGATATTCTAGACATTGCTGCAAAACGGTTAAAAAAACCATCTTCAACGCCAAAAACGATTGAGGGTCTTAATATCACTGCAGTAGGAAAGGCCTTTAATACAGACTTCTCTCCTTCTCCTTTGGTTCGCGCAGAAATACTTTCAGAATTTGTATTAGCACCAATTGCAGAGATATGTACTAAACGCTCAACTCCTTCAATTGATGAAAGCCTAGCAATGCGTTCAGCGCCTTGGACTTGGACTGACTGAAATTTTTGACGCCTATCTTCAAGCAGTATTCCAACACAGTTAATAACCACTTTAGCACCTTTAATCGCTTTTCTAGTACTTTCTTCATCTCGTATATTTGCCAAAACTGGTTCAACCTGCCCCACGCCACCATAAGTACGGGCGAATAAAGCTTCATTAGGACGGCGCACAGCCACCCTAACTCTCCAACCTTGCCGGGCCATTCGAGATGCTATGTAACGCCCTAAAAATCCTGAACCACCAAAAATTGTTACGAGATTAGACATCAACTAAACCTTTCTAGAATATTGTGTTGAATTACTAGTAAGATAAGCACCACGCAAGCCTAAACATATTCATTAATGGTATTCTGAATAAAATCTACACAAAAGAACAAAACGTGAATATAGTATTGAAATGAGATTCTCAGAATTAAATATCACATCCAACTTCACCTTTTTGAAAGGTGGATCAAGCCCAGAAGAATACGCGCAGTTGGCCGCATTGATGGGGTTGGAAAGTATTGCGATTGCCGATGAAAACTCTGTGGCAGGGATAATACGAGCTTATTCAGAATTAAAAGAGATTTATCATCAGGTAAATAAACGTAAAAGAATTGATCATAAATACGGAAAAATTGGTCCAGTTAAACAAAATTCAAAATTGAACCCATCTGCACAAATATATAATATTCCCAGATTACTACCTGCTACTCGTTTAGTACTTAAAGAAAAATTAATTATTACGGCTTTACCCATCAATAAACATGGGTGGAGCGAATTAACTAAACTTTTATCTCTTGGAAATTTAAGAGCTCCAAAAGGAAAATGTTACCTCAATCTCACTGATATTATACAAAATACTAAAAATATATATTTTTTGGTACAACCACCCACCTTATATAAAGGGCAAAAAAACCATTATAAATGGGTAGAGCAAGTAAAAAAATTAATATATCATTTTCCAAAATATACTTCATTAATTATGAGTCCAAAGTATAACGGCATGGATTCAGAATATTTTTTAGAAATAACTAAATTAGCAAAATTTTTAAAAATACCTTTTACTGCTTCTGCTTCACCAATTATGCATAAGGCCGAAAGGCGGCAATTAACTGACGTATTAACTGCCATAAGAACCAAAAAGAAAGTAGCTAATTTAGGAAAAAGCGCTCTAACAAACGCAGAACAACGAATGCGAGATCCAAAAACCATACAATATTTATTCCAAAAACATCCCAAAGCTATTGAGCATGCAAATGAGATTACTAAAAAATGCTCTTTTTCATTAGGTGACTTAAAATACGAATATCCATGTGAAAACCTAAAGACAGAAAGTGCTAGAGAACAATTAAAGCGGTTAGCATTAAAAGGATTAAAATTCCGCTATCCGAAAGGAGCGTCAAAAAGAGTTCTCGACCTTTTAGAATATGAGTTAAATCTAATAAATAAATTAAATTATGAGCCCTACTTCTTAACAGTAAATAATATCGTTAGTTTTGCAAAAAGTCGCGGAATCTTCTGCCAAGGGCGTGGATCAGCTGCGAACTCTGTTGTTTGCTACCTATTAGGGATAACCTCTGTTTCACCTGAAATTGGAACGATGGTTTTTGAAAGGTTTGTGTCTGAAGCACGTGAAGAACCACCAGATATTGACGTAGATTTCGAACATGAGCGTCGTGAAGAAGTAATCCAATACATATATGAGCACTATGGCCGTAACCGAGCAGGAATTTGTGCAACAGTTATACATTATCGTGGCAAACGCGCTATTAGAGAAGTTGGTCAGGTGATGGGCCTCGATGCAGCAACAATTAATATATTATCTAAAGAAATTTGGAGTTGGGGGGGGAACCCCACTAAAGACAAAGAATTATTAAAACTTGGCATTGATGTGAAAGAAAGATTTTTAAATAAAATTCTTCTACTTTCGAATCAAATTCAAGGATTTCCTCGCCATTTATCACAACATGTTGGTGGCTTTGTGATAACACAGAGCCCACTTGATGAGCTTGTCCCCATTGAAAATGCCACGATGAAAGATAGGACTGTAATCTCTTGGGATAAAGACGACATTCAATCTCTTGGCATATTGAAAATTGATATTTTAGCACTTGGTATGCTTACATGTATCAGGAAAGCATTTAATTTAATAAATAAGTACCATCACATAAATTATAATTTATCCACTTTACCACAAGAAGATCCACTCGTTTATGATATGCTCTGCAAGGCAGACAGCATTGGAGTGTTTCAAGTTGAGAGCCGAGCTCAAATGAACTTTTTACCACGTATGCGCCCACGTTGCTTTTATGATTTAGTAATTGAGGTAGCCATAGTCAGACCGGGACCTATTCAAGGAGAAATGGTGCATCCATACATAAGAAGAAGGAATGGAAAAGAAAAAATAACGCTGCCCTCCAACGCTTTAGGAAAGGTATTAAACAAAACACTAGGTGTGCCATTGTTTCAAGAACAAGCGATGCAAATTGCTATAATTGGTGCTAGTTTCAGCCCTAATGAAGCAGATAGATTACGCCGCTCACTTACCACTTTCAAAAAACATGGAAATATTTCAGTGTTCCGCACGCGGTTTCTTAAAGGTATGCAGGAAAATGGTTATGATAATAGATTTGCTAAAAACTGCTTTGATCAAATTGAAGGCTTTGGATCATACGGGTTTCCTGAAAGTCACGCAGCTAGCTTTGCCTTTTTAGTATATGCGTCAGCTTGGTTAAAGTATCACCACCCCGGAATATTTGCATGTGCTTTATTAAATTCACAACCAATGGGGTTTTATGCTCCCGCACAAATTATAAATGACGCAAAACAACACGGTGTAAAAATAAACCCTGTAGATATAAATGCAAGTTTCTGGGACAATGTAATGGAAACTGATGGTACCAATGGTTTAGCGTTAAGACTAGGGTTTCGACAAATTAGCTCCATGAAAAAAACTGAGAGTGAAACTATCTCTAATGCCCGTGGCAATGGATACCAGACAATAGAAGATGTTTGGAGAAGAGCTGGTATCCAACCATATTTATTAAATATCCTTGCAGGAGCCGACGTTTTTTTAAGTTTAAGAATGTCACGCCGTGAAGCTATATGGCAAGCTAAAGCAATCAGTGGAAAAAAAATTCTACCATTATTTTCGCAACATTGGCAAAATGAATTTATAAATGAAGCACGAGTAAATTTACCCGATATGACTTTAGGAGAAAATATAGTAGAGGATTATATTTCGCTTAAGTTAAGCTTGCGTGTACATCCAGTAGCGTTATTAAGACATAAATTGACACCTGGTTATCCTGCAATTAAAGGGGCTCCAATCTAGTAAATTAAAAATAAATAGATTATTAGTACCATATGATAAAAACTGAGAAAAAATGTCCCTACCATTTATAACATTTACTGACGCAGATCCAAAATTAAACTGGTTAGATTTAGTTAATACACTAGATTCTGGACATCTATTGCCAAAAGCGCAAGTTTGCGATGTTTTTATGAACCAAGATCAAAACAATATCTTGTCCAGACATGCATGGATAAAAGGCTTAGGTATTGCTGTTAAAACGGCAACAATCTTTCCAAAAAATAAGGAATATGGCCATATAAATGGCTTGCTAACATTATATTCTCACATCAATGGAATCCCTGAAGCATTAATTGATTTTAAGTTAGTTACAAAGTGGAAAACTGCTGGTGATAGCTTGTTGGGAGCGACAAAATTAGCCCGAACTAATAGTAATAAAATTTTAATAAATGGCGCAGGTAACGTAGCTCAATCTCTTATTGAAGCATATGGGGCTCTATTTCCAAATGCAGTCTTTACAATTTGTAATAGAACCGAGGGAAGAGCAAAAAAATTAATCAAGATGATGAGTAGAACTTACAATGTTAATCTAGGTGGTAGCTTAGAAAATGAAGTCCCAAAAGCAGATATAATTGCAAGCAGCACAATGACCGAAACACCTCTATTTGATGGCTCTTGGTTTCGCCCTGGACAACATATTGATTTAATTGGCGCTTATAAATCCAACATGCGTGAAGTTGACGATAAAACATTATTAAGGTCAAAAATATTTGTTGATAGCAGGGACACCACAATTGACCATATAGGGGAGTTAAAGATCCCAATAGCTGCCGGAATTATCAAGAAAAGTGACATAATTGCAGACTTTTACGATGATAATGCGATATACTCTCGAAAATCAGATCAAGATATTACTTTGTTTAAGAATGGTGGCGGAGCACATCTTGATTTAATGACAGGAAAATATATTTTAGATACATTCACCTAATTTATATCAGCTATCACACCTCTTATGACTGGTATACCATCACCTCTTTCCGAAGAAGCAATTAGTATTTCTGGATAAGCAGCAACGTGTTTAGATAAATTTTGTCTGACTTGTTCATATATTATTTCAGAATCTTTTTCTTTAATCTTATCTGATTTTGTTAATATAAGTTGAAAGGTCACAGCAGCTTTATCTAAAAGAGACATGATTTCATTATCAACAGATTTAATTCCATGACGTGCATCAACTAATACAAAAGCCCTGCGTAAATTTTGCCTCCCAGATAAATATGCCTTCAACAATCTCTGCCATTTGCTCACAATATCAATTGGCGCATTTGCATAACCATATCCAGGCAAATCTACCAAATACAGACTACTGGCTAAATCAAAATAGTTAATTTCTTGCGTTCTACCTGGTGTATTAGAAGATCGAGCCAGACCTTTTCGGTTCGTTAAGGCATTAATCAAAGTAGATTTTCCTACGTTAGATCTACCAGCAAAACAAATTTCTATTCGATCTGGGTTAGGCAAACCATCCATCGCCACCACACCCTTAACAAACTGGCATTCAGCAGCGAACAACTTGCGTCCATTTTCAATTAAAGTGTCATCCATCTTCTCACAAATAGGAAAAGACATAGACATTATAAGACCTCAACCTTGTCACCAAGGGCTATATTACCCGCTTTCTTTACGACAGCATAAACTCCAAAATCTTGATGACCACGAGTATTTAAAGCCTTTAGTGTATCTGCATCCCTAATACCTGAAGTAGGATTAGCGGTGGTTGCTAGACAACGTTCGATGGGTTCCTCGACATAGAGTTCTACTGCTCCTAAGCGCAAGTGCTTACCGATCCAATCAAATTCTTCCCACGGAGCCAACCCTTCAAACCACAAGTTTCCACGCCACCTAAGTGGACTAAGATCTACGTGTAAAATTTGTCCAACAGCCCGATTACTACTATGATTATTTAACGAAATAGAGGCGTAAGGTGTGTCGGTAAATCCACGTTTAGGCAAGTCATAAATTGCAGACGGTAAAGCCCTGTCCTGAGGGCAGATTGGAGTCACCCAATCCAAGAATTTTTTTTGATCTTCAGCCTCATCTGGTTTGAATTTAATCTCACCTATTTTTGGATGAGTTAAGGTTAATTCCTTTAATTCTTCATCAAAAAGGGCATTTATTGCCATTAATTCAGGAGCTTTAGAACCTCTTGAAAAATTTAAACATGACATCCAACCATCGCCATCGATATTTTTTTTCGCTGAATCGTGTAATACCGCCCAGTGTCTATCCCACGGCATTGCATTTCCAACACTTAGATCAACATTTTTTAAGCTTTCTCTGCCATGGCTTTTTAATGGATGGCGCCAAATATCTTTTAGCACACCA